>Ga0207828_100031_pt1 | contig 292483 bp, 293 predicted proteins | sample TtaePargueraPR_11_FD_187276 | JGI IMG/M metagenome (GOLD analysis project Ga0207828, IMG submission 187276) | Aerobic enrichment media microbial communities from Bioluminiscent Bay, La Parguera, Puerto Rico - Tt and P2 (3) (SPAdes) | ecosystem: Environmental > Aquatic > Marine > Unclassified ...
GGCGGCTGCCCGCCGATCACCAGCAGCGGCGTGCCATCTTCCTGCGCGCGGTTCCAGCGATGGAAGACCGCGTCCTCCTCGAGAAGCTGCGCATCGTCCAAAGCCTCTCCGCGTCCGCTCTGCACGAACCAGCGCGCGAGGAGCGACTTGCCCGAACGTGGCGGGCCGGTGAGCACTGCGGTGCGGAACGGCCAGCCGGCCGGATCGGCCAGCGCTTCCGCCACCCGCGCATTGGCCTCGCCGATGACGATGCGCGAAGGGCCGGCTGTGCCGGGAACGAGTGGCAGGGCGATCTGCGACGGCATCGGCGCCTCCCCGCGCGACGCTCAGCGACTGATGGCGAGCGCGTCGCTGCCTTGCGTGACCTGCCAGCCGCGGCTGCGCAGGGCGTCCGCCAGCCCCGCCAGATCGCCGGCAAAGGTCACCCGCATCACGGAAGTGCCGCCGATGGCGATGCTGTTGGCTGCCACCCCGCGCACGCCCGGCGCGCTGCGGACCGAGGTCATCGCGGCATCGACCGACCCGGCATCGGGCGTCGCCACCTGCACGGAGAAGCTGGCCACGGCCAGCGGCTGTTCCTCGGTCAGCGGGGTCTGCGGCACGACAGGCGCAACTTCGAGCGGCACCTCGCCTTCCGCGGCGGCGGCGCGCGCTTCGGCTTCCTCCGCCTCGGCGCGGCGCGCGGCCTCGATCAGCGCGCGAATCTCGGGGCGCAGTTCCACGCCGTCCAGCGACAGCGTCGGATCGGGAGACAGCTTGCCGTCCGCCAGAGCGTGCGTGAACATCGTATCGAAGCGCCGCACCGCCTGGTCGAGCATTTGCGGCAATTCGTCATCATCCTCCACGCGCATGTCGAAGGAACCGAGCAGGCGATTGTCCGGCCCGAAGCGCGCGACGAAATGCCCGCTGACCGGCCCGCCCGGCCATTCGCGGGTGAGATGGGCGATCGGCACGAGCACGTCCGCCGCATTGAATTCGTCGAGAATATCGTTCCACCAGGCGCGGCTGCGGCGGCCGGTCTGGCCGAAGGTCAGCAGCAGCGAATCCCCGCCCGCGCCGCTCGGCCGGACATAGTCGATCGCGCTCCTGCCGGTCTGGAATTCGGCCCATGCGCGCTGCCATTCGGTACGCGTTTCATACATCGTCTGCGTTCCGCCGGAGATCGTCACCGGCAGCGTCAGCATCGGCGCGGACCGCGCCCGTGCCCCGCCCGCGCCGAGCAATTCGCCCGCCCGCGCGCGATCGAAGATCACGCCCAGCGTCGCGATATAGCGCACCGGGCCGATCTCCTCGTTCTCGACGACGATGGCCGACACCAGCGATTCCAGCCGGGATTCGGAGATAGCCGGCCCTTCGAGCTGTTCCCACGCCTTGCGCTCCGCCTCGCGCCATCCGTTCTGGCGCGCATCCTCGGCGTCCTTGCCGGTGACGTTCACCATGATCCCGTGGACTTCGATATCGGTGCTGGTGGCGACCGGCGCGATGCCGCGATCGCCGGAAACCTGCGCCCACAGCGCCGTGCCCAGCGCAATCGCGCCCAACAGCAGCAGTGCGAGGACAAGCGGGTGCCGCAGGCGCCGCGCGGGATCGAAGAAGGGGGGGCTAAGGCTCGTCATGGGGGAAATCGCGCGCCTTTTGCCCAATGGCGAGTGGAAATCCAAGCGCGAAAGACTAAAGCGGCTCCCCATGACGACGAACAGTTTCCCAGAGGGCGGTTATACCTATGCCCAGGCCGGCGTCTCGATCGATGCCGGAAACGCGCTGGTCAAGGCGATCGGACCGCTGGTGAAATCGACGCGCCGGCCCGGCGCGGATGGCGAGATCGGCGGTTTCGGCGGTTTCTTCGATCCGAAAGCGGCCGGCTATTCCGATCCGCTGCTGGTTGCCGCCAATGACGGCGTGGGCACCAAGCTCAAGCTCGCCATCGACTGCGACAGGCACGACACGGTCGGCATCGACCTCGTCGCCATGTGCGTGAACGATCTGATCGTGCAGGGCGCAGAGCCGCTGTTCTTCCTCGATTATTTCGCCACCGGAAAACTGGAGAACGGGATCGCCGAACGCGTGATCGCAGGCATTGCCGAAGGCTGCAAGCAGGCCGGCTGCGCGCTGATCGGCGGCGAGACGGCGGAAATGCCGGGCATGTATGCCGCCGGGGATTACGACCTTGCCGGCTTCTGCGTCGGCGCGGTGGAGCGCGGCGAACAGCTTACCGGCGAAAAGGTCGCGCCCGGCCATGTGCTGCTGGGCCTCGCCAGTTCGGGCGTCCATTCCAACGGCTATTCGCTGGTCCGACGGCTAGCGGCGGACAAGGGCTGGAAGCTCGACCGCCCCGCCCTGTTCGATCAGGACCGCCTGCTGGTGGACGCGCTGATCGAACCGACGCGGATCTATGTGAAGAGCCTGCTGCCGGTCGTGCGCGCGGGCAAGGTAGATGCGCTGGCGCATATCACCGGCGGCGGCTTGCTGGAGAATATCCCGCGCGTGCTGCCCGAAGGCGCGCATGCGGTGATCGATGCCGATAGCTGGGACCAGCCGCGGCTGATGGCCTTCCTGCAGGCGCAGGGGAATATCGAGCCGGGCGAAATGGCCCGCACCTTCAATTGCGGCGTGGGCATGGTGCTGGCGGTGCTGCCGGACCTCGCCCGCGAAGTCGCGGCGGAGCTGGAAGCGGCCGGCGAAGACGTCATGCATATCGGCGAGATCGTCGAGGGCGCGAAAGGCTGCACGGTGCGCGGCGCGGCCGGCACCTGGAGCGCGAAGGCCGACTGGAGCGCGACGCACAATGCCTGAAAAGGCGAAGGTCGCCGCCCTGCTTTCAGGCACGGGCACGACCATGTCCTCGCTGCTCTATGCGTCGAAACTGCCCGATTGCCCCTATGAGCTGGTGCTGGTGGCCAGCAATGTGCCCGACGCGCCGGGGCTGAAAATCGCCGCGGCGGAGGGCATCGCGACTTTCGCGCTCGACCATCGCGGAATGCAGCGCGAGGCGCATGAGACGGCGATGGACGCCGCGCTGCGCGAATCCGGCGCCGAATATCTCGCCTTGTGCGGCTATATGCGCATCCTCACCGAAGGGTTCGTGGCGCGATGGGCCGGGCAGATGGTCAACACCCACCCTTCCCTGCTCCCGAAATACAAGGGGTTGGACACGCATGCTCGCGCGATTTCCGCGGGCGATAGCCATGGCGGCTGCTCTGTGCACGTGGTGACGGGCGAGCTCGATGGCGGGCCCCTGCTCGGGCAGTTGCCGGTGGCGATCCTGCCCGGCGACACTGCCGACACGCTCGGCAGGCGGGTGCTGCTGGCCGAATACCAGCTCTATCCGCGCATGCTGGCCGACTATGTCTCGCGCCCTTTTCGCGCCGACTGGCTGCTGGAGAAGGTACGCGAACTGGCGCTGACGCTGCCAGAGGCCGAAGACCGCGACAGCCACGGTTCGCCCGGCTGGCGCACCGGCGGGAAAAGCGGGAAGTTCTTCGCCTATTTCAGCGAGAACCATCACGGCAGCGAGCATGTCGCGCTGCTGGTGAAGACCGATGGGCCGGACGAACTGGCGGCGCTGGTGGAGCGCGATCCCGAAACCTATTTCCGCCCCGCATATTACGGCGCGAGTGGCTGGGTCGGCATCATCCTCAACCGGCCCGGCGTCGACTGGAACCATGTTGCAAGCTGGCTGCAACGCAGCTGGCGCGCGGTTGCACCAGGGCGGCTCACCCGCCTGCTCGACGCTGCCGACGAATTCTGAAGCAAGCGGCGGAGCGATCCCCGCCGCCTGCTCCGATTATGGGACCCCGATCACGCGGCGGAGGATTTCTCGGCGGTAATCATCGCGCCGATCTCGTCGAGCAGAGCGAGGCGCTGTTTTTTGAGTTCCTCCGCGCGATCGTCGGAAGCCGCTTCGGCCTCCACCTCGATGCGGTGAATCTCGTTATTCACCTCGTGATAGCGGTCCGAAAGCGTGGCGAAATGCGCGTTGCCGGTCTTGAGCTTGTGCAGGATCTCGGCGTCCTGCGGAAATTCGGCGGTCAGTTCGTGGGGGGTATGAGACACCTGTAACTCCTTCTCTCGGACTTTCGCTTTCCAGCTACCGGCGAAACGGACCCTTCGCCTTGCTTTGGGTCAAGAAAAAAGCCCCGCCGGATAAACTCCCGCGGGGCTTCCTTGTTCTCGTTCCGGCGAGCGGATCAGCCGACGATTTCTTCCGGCTGGAAGAAGAAGGCGATCTCGATCGCGGCATTCTCTTCGCTGTCCGAACCGTGGACCGAATTGGCTTCGATGCTCTCGGCATAGGCCTTGCGGATCGTGCCCTCGGCGGCATCGGCCGGGTTGGTCGCGCCCATCACGTCGCGATTGCGCTTCACCGCGTCCTCGCCCTCGAGCACCTGCACCACGACCGGACCGCTGATCATGAATTCGACCAGCTCGCCGAAGAAGGGGCGCTCCTTGTGCACGGCATAGAAGCCCTCGGCCTGTTCCTGCGTCATCTGGATGCGCTTGGAAGCGACGACGCGCAGGCCGGCCTCTTCCAGCATCTTGGTGACGGCGCCGGTCAGGTTGCGGCGCGTGGCGTCGGGCTTGATGATCGAGAATGTGCGGGTAGCCGCCATCTGGGATTCCTTCGGGAAATGGATTTTATGGATTTCGCGCGCGCCCCTAGCGCCGCCCGGCCATGCGGGCAAGCACTCTGGCGAATGCGGCCGTCGCCAGCCGCCTAGCTGCCGAGATCCTTGCCGATGATGAGCTGCCCGGTGGTGCCGTCATCCCCCGGATTGGCGTTGAAGCTGAAGGCGGTGCCCGATCCGTCCTTGCCGCTGATCATCTGGCCCTGGCCGGTTTTCAGCTCCATCTCGATCTCGATGCCGGCCGCCTCGGCCTGCTTCTTGTAATAGCCGATCATGTCCGCCGCCGAATCGGCGCTGTGCATCGTCACCATCGTGCCCTTGCCGGCACCCTGGTTGATCGTGGTGTTGGATACGATCTCGGAGCCCGGATAGATCGCGAAGCCGTCGGGAAGGTCGACCGAGGCATCCTTGCCGGAGGAGATATTGACCTGCTGGCCATCGGGGCCGGTGATCTCCATCGCGGTCTGGCCGCTATCCTGGTCGATCTTGTAGCTGCCCGTGCCGTCATCGGTTTCGAACGTGCCCGATTTCTCCGAGCCGCAGGCCGAGACGAGCAATGCCGCCGCCGCTGCCACCACCAGTTTACGCATCACTGATCCCTTCCCTGTTCCAGAGGCGAATTTCTGCGCCGGGCCGGCATGCGTCAAGGCCCTTCGCGCCATCGGCCCGCTTCCAGCTTCCAGAAATGCCGCTCGGCATCATCCCTTTCGCCCAGCATCCGCCAGCAGGCTCGCGCGCCTTGCAGCGCCTCCTCGCCGAACAGCAGGAAGACGCGCTCGAAGCCTTCGGCCTCGGCGCGCCAGGTGCCATCGGCGAGCGCCACGAAGCGCGCGCGGTTATCGGCGGTGCAGCGGGCGGAGAGCAGGATCGGCTGCCGCTCCGCATGGCCGGCATCGGCATGGCCATGGGCGAGAAAGGCTTCCGGCAGGCGTTCCCACAGGGCGCGGTCTATTCGCTCGAGCTGCGGCGCGTCGCCGGAGACCACCAGCAGGCGATCGCCGCCCGCGCGAACCTTCTGCGCCAGCAGCGGCAGGAGGTTCTCGGCCGGCTCCCCGGCGAGCTGGTAGAAATCGACCCGCATCAGTTCCCCGCTCGCCGGTGCCTGTCTCCCGGCTCAGCTTTCGAGATTGTCCCGCACATAGCGATCGAGCAGGCGCGCGCCGAAGCCGGTCGCGCCCTTGTCCCAGGTGGCGCCGGGCTTGTCGGCCCAGACCATGCCGGCGATGTCGCAATGCGCCCAGGGCGTGCCATCCTCGATGAAGCGCTGCAGATATTGCGCGGCGGTGATCGAACCGGCCCAGCGCGGCCCGACATTCTTCATGTCGGCGATCGGGCTGTCGAGCAGCTTGTCGTAAGCCGGCGAAAGCGGGAAGCGCCACATCTTGTCGCCGCTGGCCGTGCCCGCGGAGAGCAGGCTGTCGGCCAGCTTGTCGTTGTTGGAGAACAGGCCGCCATGTTCATGGCCGAGCGAAATGATCATCGCGCCGGTCAGCGTCGCGAGATCGACGATCGCGGCGGGCTCGAAATTGCGCTGTACCCAGGTCAGCGCGTCGCACAGCACCAGCCGCCCTTCGGCGTCGGTATTGATCACCTCGACCGTCTGGCCGGACATGGTGGTGACGATATCGCCGGGGCGCTGCGCCTTGCCGTCGGGCATGTTCTCGACCAGGCCGCACACGCCGATGACATTGGCCCTGGCCTTGCGCCCGGCCAGCGACAGCATCGCGCCGGCCACGGCGCCCGCGCCGCCCATGTCCCACTTCATGTCTTCCATGCCGGCCGGCGGCTTGAGCGAGATGCCGCCCGTGTCGAAAGTCACGCCCTTGCCGACGAAGACGGTGGGCTTCTCATCCGGCTTGCCGCCCATCCACTTGATGGCGAGCAGCCGCGCCGGCCGTTCGGACCCCTGCGACACGCCGAGCAGCGCGCCCATGCCGAGTTCGCCCATCTCTTCTTCGCCGAGCACGATCAGTTCCGCGCCGGTGCCGGCGAAACGCTCCTCGCAGCGGGCGACGAAGGTTTCGGGATAGATGATGTTGGCCGGTTCGGCGACCAGTTCGCGGGTGAATTCGACGCCGGTCACCAGCGCCTGTTCGGTCTCCCACGCGGCTTCGGTGCCTTCGGGAGCGCGCACCACCTCGACCTTGACCAGCGAGATCTTCTGCTCGTCCTTCAGCCGGGTGCGGTAGGAATCGTGCCGCCAGGACCGCAGGCTGAGGCCGGTGAGCACCGAGGCCACTTCGCTGGGACCGAGGCCGGACCCGCCCGCGTCGAGCATCAGCATGGTCTCGCCGCTCGTCAGGTAGCGCGCGGCGAGCGCGGCGCCGGCGCGTTCGAGCGCGCTCGCCCGCCCCTCGCCATTGGCCGAGCCGATGCCCGCGAGCGCCACGCGCACGACATTGTCGCCACGTTCCACGAAACCTTCGAAGACCTGGCCCGTCTTGCCCTTGAAGCGCGCCGCGCGGGCGCCTTCGGCCAGCGGCCGTTCGAGATCGGCGGGGAGCTTGTCCTGCTCGACGATCCGCGCAACGAGGTGTGCAGCAGAGGTGTCGGGCTCGTCGCGAAAGATGATTTGCATGCCTTCTCCGGTGGGCAGTGTTGGGGTTTCGACAGCGCGTGCCGCCAGTCGAAATGCTGGCGTTGCAGTTAGGCACGACCGGTGCGATAGGCAAGCCATGCGCCCCCGCCCGCTGTCCAAGTTGCAAGCACGAGACAGCCGCTTGCAGCCCCTCCGACCGGGTGCTGCGGCGGCCATCGCCCTCGTATGGCTGACGCCCGCCGCCGCACTGGCGCAGGAGGCGGAGGCGGGTTCCGCCCCCGCCTCGGGCCAGATCGAGACCGGCGAGGACGGCGATCAGGCTTCGCCCGTCGCCGGGCGGAAGATCGCCTTCGAGGCGAACGAGATTCGCTATGAGAGCGACAGCGAGACGGTCACCGTGGCGGGCAATGTGCTGCTCCGCTCGGGCGACCAGTCGGTCCGCGCCGACAGCGTCACCTGGAACCGCACCACCGGCCAGATCGTCGCCAGCGGCAATATCCGCTACGTAGACGAGGACGGCAACCAGATCCTGACCGACCGGCTGGAGCTGACAGACGAGCTGAAAGCCGGGGCGATGCAGAACATGCTGCTCGCCTTCCGCACCGGCGGGCGGATGGCCGCGGCGGAAGGCCGCCGGCTGGAAGATGGCGATATCGAGCTCGATCGCGCGGTCTATTCCTCCTGCTCGGTGGTCGATGGCGAAGGCTGCCCCAAGAAGCCGAGCTGGCGGGTGACCGCGCGGCGCGTGCGCTATGACGAGCAGACCCAGCAGGTCCGCTTCGAAGGCGCCTATCTCGAGATGTTCGGCCGCCGCATCCTGCCGCTGCCCGGCCTGGTGGTGCGCGCCGATGGCGGCGCCAATTCGGGCTTCCTGGTGCCCGATCTCGGCCTGTCCGCTTCCAACGGCGTCGAATTCATCGGCAGCCATTACTGGCGGATCGCGGATAACAAGGACCTGCTGGCTTCCGCCTATCTCTATACCGAAGCGGCGCCGATGGCGTCGGTGGAATACCGCCAGCTCACCGGCAATGGCGCTTTCCAGGCGACCGGCTATTTCACCTATGGCACGCGCCTGCCGCTCAATTCGCAGACGCGGACCAGCGAGAAGGACGTTCGCGGCTATATCTTCACCAATGGCCGCTTCCAGCTCGATCCGAACTGGAGCGTTTCGGGCTCGATCCGCGTCGCCACGGACCGGACCTTCCTGCGCCGTTACGACATCAGCCGCGACGACCGGCTGCGCTCGACTATCGAGGCCGAGCGGATCGACGACGACAGCTATTTCTCGATCGCCGGCTGGGCGACGCAGGCCCTGCTCGTACAGCAGGAACAGGGGCTGGTGCCGATCGCCCTGCCGGTGCTCGATTACCGTCGCCGGATCGACGACCCGCTGCTGGGCGGCAAGGTCGACCTGCAGGTCAACACGCTGGCCATCACCCGCACCTCCGGGCAGGACACGCAGCGCGCCTTCGCCCAGGCGCAATGGAGCCTGCGCCGCGTCACCGCGCTCGGCCAGGAAGTGACGCTGACCGCCCTGGCGCGCGGCGACATCTACCATTCGGACGAGAACGAGCTGTCCGAGACGATCTCCTATCGCGGCAATAGCGGTTGGGAGGGGCGCGGCGTCGCCATCGGCGCGGTGGACGTCAAATGGCCGCTGGTCGGCTCCTTCCTCGGCGGCTCGCAAGTGCTGACGCCGCGCGTGCAACTCGTCGCCAGTCCGTCGATCAAGAACCTAGCCATCCCCAATGAGGATGCCCGCGCGATCGACCTGGAGGACAGCAACCTCTTCGCGCTCAACCGCTTCCCCGGTTACGACCGGATCGAGGACGGCACCCGCATCACCTATGGCGCGGACTGGCAGCTGGAATTCCCCGGCTGGCGGATCAAGGCGACGATCGGCCAGTCCTACCGCCTGTCGGACAAGCCGACCCTGTTCCCCGAGGGTACCGGCCTGACCGAGCAATGGTCGGACTTCGTCGGCCGGACGGAAGTCCGCTATCACGACTTCCTGAAATTCACCCACCGCTACCGCGTGGACAAGGACAATTTCGCCGTCCGCCGCAACGAGGTGGACGCCACGGTGGGCAGCGACAAGACCTATCTCGAGCTCGGCTATCTGCGGCTCAACCGCGATATCGACCTCGATTTCGAGGATCTGCAGGATCGCGAGGAAGTGCGCGCGGCGGGCCGCATTTCCTTCGCCCGCTACTGGTCGGTCTTCGGCTCCGCGGTGGTCAACCTTACCGACCGGAACGAGGACCCGAGCCTCAGCGCCGACGGCTTCGAGCCTTTGCGCACCCGCGTCGGCGTCGCCTATGCCGACGACTGCCTGGAATTCGGCGTGACCTGGCGGCGCGACTACATTGCCCTGGCCGACGCCAAGAGCGGCAACAGTTTCCGGCTCTATTTCGCCCTGCGCAATATCGGCGGCCGCTGATAATTGCGTCGTCATTGGCAGCATTGGTCAAACGCGCTATCGGCCCGATGCTCAGCTTCGGTTCAGCCGCTGTCGGGAAAGCCGCGGGACTGTGAACAGATGGCGCATCATGCGCCGCCGACGGGATTATTTGCGTGATCGATTTTGCCAGGACTATCGGGAAATTTGCGACGGCCGCGGCGCTTGCGGGCCTCTGCGCCACCGCCGCGCTGAGCCAGGATGCCCCGGACCCCGCCGCCGCGGACGATGCCCTCAACATTCCGGAAGACATCTCGCTGCTCAGCCCGGGCGATCCCAATTCGCGCAGCGCCACCGCCACGGTGAACGGCCAGATCATCACCCGCACCGATGTGGACCAGCGCGTCGCGCTGGTTCTCGCCGCGAATGATGCGACCAACGTGTCGGACGAGGAAATGAAGCGCCTCCGGCTCGACATATTCCGCACCCTCATCGACGAGACGCTGCAGATCCAGGAAGCGGCCGCGCAGGAAATGCCGGTCACCTCCGACGAGGTCGATTCGACCTATGAGCGCGTTTCCACGCAGCGCTTCGGCCGCACGCCGGAGGAGCAGGATGCCTATCTGAAATCGATCGGCTCCTCCCCGCAATCGTTGAAGCGGCAGATCGAGGGCCAGCTCGCCTGGGACCGGCTGCTGCAGCGCAATGTCCAGCCCTTCGTCAACGTCTCCACCGACGAGGTGAACGAGCTGATGGAGCGGATCAAGGAATCCAAGGGCACCGCCGAATACCGGATCGGCGAGATCTACCTCTCCGCCACGCCGACCACGCGCGACACGGTGGCCCAGAACGCCCAGCGCATCGTCGATCAGCTCAAGCAGGGCGGCAGCTTCGTCGGCTATGCGCGGCAATATTCCGAGAGTTCGACGGCATCCGCTGGCGGCGATCTGGGCTGGATCCAGCTCGAACAGCTGCAGAATCCGCAGCTTGAATCGGTCGTGCAGGGTCTCCAGCCCGGCCAGCTCGCCGGCCCGATCGAGATCCCCGGCGGTTTCGACATCCTCTACCTGATCGACAAGCGCCAGATCGGCATGGCCGATCCGCGCGATGCGATGGTCAGCCTCAAGCAGATCTCGATCACCTTCGCCAAAGGCACCACGCAGGAAGAGGCGACCGAGCGCGCCAACGCCTTCACGGAAGCGGTGAAGACCATCACCAGCTGCGACGATGCGGACGCCAAGGCGGCGGCGATCGGCGCCGAGGTGGTCGGCAATGACGGCATCGCCATTCGCGCCCTGCCCGATGCCCTGCAGAACATGCTGCTGGACCTGCAGATCGGGCAGAGCACCCCGCCTTTCGGCTCGCTCGACGATGGCGTGCGCGTGCTGATGCTGTGCGGCCGGCAGGATCCGGACGCCAATGCCGGCCCGAATTTCGACCAGCTTATGGCGCAGCTGGAGGACGACCGGGTCAACAAGCGCGCCCAGCGTTACCTGCGCGACCTGCGCCGCGACGCGGTGATCGAATATAACTGACGCATCCGATCCCGGCCGGGCCGGGACGCGGCCGAGGAAGCATTGAGCGTGACAGATCCGCGCCTTGACGCCCCGCTTGCGCTCTCGCTCGGCGATCCGGCGGGCATCGGTCCGGAACTGATCTGCGAAGCCTGGGCACGGCGCGGCAGCGAAGGGCTGCCGCCCTTTCTCGTGGCCGGTGGCGCCGGATTGCTGCACGAAGCGGCCGCCCGGCGCGGGCTGGACGTGCCCGTAACCGCAATTGCCGAACCGGGCGAAGCGCTGGCCGTATTTGCCGATGCGCTGCCCGTGCTTGGCGATGGCGACCTGCCCTATCGTCCCGGCAAGCCCGACGAGGACGGGGCAAAGCTCGCGCTCGCCTCGCTCGAAGCGGCGACCGCGCTGGCGGTGGAAGGCAGTGCCGCCGCCGTAGTGACAGGCCCGATCGCCAAGTCCGAACTCGCCAAGGTCGGCTTCGCCTTTCCCGGCCAGACCGAATTCCTCGCCGCCGCCTGCGCTATGGAGCCGGAGCAGGCGGTGATGATGCTGGCCGGGCCGCAATTGCGCAGCGTGCCGCTGACGGTCCATTGTTCGCTGGCGGAAGTGCCGGGGCGCATAACCGTCGACCTGATCCTGCGCCGGACGCGCGTGGTCGATGCCGCCATGCGCCGCGATTTCGGCCTCGCCGCCCCGCGCATCGCGCTATGCGGGCTCAATCCCCATGCCGGGGAGAACGGCCGCATGGGGCGCGAGGAGATCGAGGTGATCGCCCCCGCCATCGCCATGCTGCAGGAAGAAGGGATCGGCGCGACCGGCCCGCATCCGGCGGATTCGCTGTTCGCGCCGCATGCGCGCGGCACTTACGATGTCGCCATCGCCATGTATCACGATCAGGCGCTGGTGCCGCTGAAGGCCCTCGATTTCGATGCCGGCGTGAACATGACGCTGGGCTTGCCGATCGTGCGCACATCCGCCGATCACGGCACCGCCTTCGCCATTTCCGGGACCGGCGCGGCTAATCCCGGCGCCACCATCGCCGCGATCCGCATGGCGGCGGAGGCAGCGGCAAAGCGGGAACTTGCGTGAGGCTTGGCGCGCGCCCTTCGACAGGCTCAGGACGAGCGGCGTTCGTACTACACCCTCCGCTCAGCCTGAGCCTGTCGAAGGCTGCGCACAGGGCCAGCCGCCGATGAACCCGCAACTGCCGCCTCTGCGCGAAGTGATCGCCAAACACGGCCTCAGCGCGTCCAAGGCGCTCGGCCAGAATTTCCTGCTCGACGAGCAATTGCTGGCCCGCATCGCCGCCATTCCAGGCGCGCTGGAAGGCAAGGCCGTGCTCGAAGTGGGCCCCGGCCCCGGCGGCCTGACCCGCGCCTTGCTGCGCGCCGGCGCGCGCGTGACCGCCATCGAGATGGACAAGCGCTGCCTCCCCGCCCTCGCCGAACTGGGCGACACCTTTCCCGGCAGACTGCGCGTGGTGGAAGGCGACGCGATGGCAATGGATCACGATGCGCTGATGGGCGAGCCCTACGCGATCCTGTCCAACCTGCCCTATAATGTCGGCACCGCGCTGTTCACCGGCTGGCTGAGCGGCGAGGCATGGCCGCCGCGCTGGACCAGCCTGACGCTGATGTTCCAGCAGGAAGTCGCCCAGCGGATCGTCGCCCAGCCGGGCGGCGGCGCCTATGGCCGGCTGGCCGTTCTGGCCCAGTGGCGCGCGCAGGCGAAGCTGGCGATGAAGGTCCACCGCAGCGCCTTCACCCCGCCGCCCAAGGTGATGAGCGCCATCGTCCATGTGGTGCCGGGCGAGGCCCCGGAAGGCGTTTCGGCAAAGGCCCTCGCCAAAGTCACCGAGGCCGCCTTCGGCCAGCGCCGCAAGATGCTGCGCCAGAGCCTCAAGGCCATGCCGGGCGCGGTGGAGGCGCTGGAAGCACTAGGCATCGACCCGCAACGCCGCGCCGAAACGCTCAGTGTGGCGGAATTCGTAGCGCTGGCCCGCGAGCTGACCCGCTGAAGCGAGCGCCGCTGGAACACCTGGAACACTGTTCTGAACCAGAAAACCGCTTCCTCGGCGGAGCGCTTTTCCGCGTGGAGAAGAGCAACGATTTCAAGGAGCCGCATGCGAAATTACCAGGGCGGCGCCGGTGTAGGAAAGAGCCGAGAACGATCTGCTTCCCTCTCCCCCAAAAACGTCATCCTCAACTTGTTTCAGGATCCATCCCGCCTCTTGGACCGATCCCCGCGAGCGGAGAGATGGACCCCGGATCAAGTCCGGGGTGACGGGATGATGGCTGGCAGGAAACGACCCAAAAGCAGTCATTGATCTGCGCGCAATGGGAAGCATAAATATTCGGATGAGTGAGACATTTGACGCCTATGGTGATCCGTTCGACCCACGCCCTTTCATCGTCTATTGGCAGAAGGGCGAAAGGGAGGGGCGGTGGGAACGCTGTGGGAGCGGCTTTATCACCAAGGTGACGTCGGATCGGCGTCCTTTGTGGCCGTTCCTCACTTGGTGGATATGCTAGCGTCGCTGAGCCGGCCAGACTGGAATGCATATGCACTTATCGCCGCCATCGAAGAGGCGCGAATAAGCAAAGGCGAAATGCTCCCCGATTCGCTCGCGTTAGCCTATTCTAAGGCTTGGAAAGCAGTCCTCCCTTTGGCCCTTCGCGACCTTGCAGATGCCTCGCAGGACGAATTGGTTCGAAGCCTGCTGGCCGTGATTTCCCATGCAAAAGGACAGCATAGCTTGGGTGCCATTGCTCTCTGCACGGAGGATGAACGAAAGGAGATGTTGGGCTAGAAGATGTCCGCCCTCCACCAGCACCAGCCACTCACACCGCCGCAGCCACCTCCGCCAGTCTCTCGCGATATCGCGCCCGCTGTTCCTCCCCGATCCACGAGACGTCGAAGGCGTTGCCGACCAGCGTCACGATATCCTCGCGGGTGAAGCCGCCCTCCTCTTGCAGCTCGACGAAATTCTCGTTGAGATAGGCGCGGAAATAGGCCGGGTCGTCGGAATTGATCGTCACCTTCATGCCCTTGTCGAGCATGGAGCGGATCTCGCCCGAGGTCAGCGATTGCACCACGAAGCGGTTGGAGACGGGGCAGACGGTGAGCCCCAGCCCCCTTTCCTTGATCTTCGCGCATAGCTCCTCGGATTCGAGCGAGTTCACGCCGTGGTCGATCCGGTCCACTTCGATATCGTCGAGCACCTGGCCGATATGGGTCAGCGTGTTCTTCTGGTTCACGTCGCAATGCATGGTGAGCTTCAGCCCCCATTGGCGGGCCAGCGCGAAGACCTCGGCGAATTTCACCGGCGGATTGTTGAACTCGTCCGAATCCAGGCCCACGCCCACCAGCCAGTCGAGATACGGCTTTGCCATCTGGAGGTGCTCCATCGCGCTTTCCGCGCTCATGTCGCGCAGGAAGCAGAGGATCAGCTGGCTTTCCACGCCGAGCTTCTCCGCCGCATCCAGCTGCGCCTTGTGGATGCCGGTGATCACCGTTTCGAAGGCGACGCCGCGGCTCGTATGCGCCTGCGGATCGAAGAACAGCTCGGCATAGACGACGTTCTGGCTGGCCGCCTTTTCGAGATAATCCCATGTCAGGCGGTAGAAATCGCTTTCATCCACCAGCACCTGCATCGCCGCGTAATAGATCGTCAGGAAGGACGGCAGGTCCACGAAATCATAGGCGGCGATAATGTCCGCTGGGGTCTCGTAAGGCAGGTCGATACCGTTCTTCTTCGCCAGTTCGAAGCTCAGCTCCGGCTCCAGCGTGCCCTCCAGATGGACGTGCAATTCGGCTTTCGGCAGGCTTTCGATGAAGGCGCGCATCATATTCCCCTTGGCTGGCGACAGGGCGGCGTGGGAGCGAAGCCCGCGCCAACCGTTAAGGGAATTATGAATTAACCGCTCGCGGAGTCTAGAGCGCGTAGACAAATTCCTTGCTTGCTGGGCCGGCTGATTTTGGGTGGGAAGCTGCCGTCCGTCAGTAATCAGCGAGGCGCTCGCGCAAACTGGCTGGCAAACTTCACGTTGTAAGCGTGAAGCTCACCATCGGGCGTTATGACCAACTCGGTGATGTTGGAACGCTGAAACGTGTCATCTTTCGTATCGTCGTTGACCTTGAGGCTAACTGTGACAGCGCCGTCCGCCTGACCAACCAGCTTGTATTCGTATTCGACAGTCTGCCCGGAATACGCGACCTCGCCACCGCTCACGACAAGCTCCGTCGAAGGGTCATCCACATCAACCCAACGACCCTGCATCTCGCTTGGAAGGGGAGCATCTCGCTCTAGTCGTTCTTCCATATGTGCGGGCATGCCCCCTGCTACGGCTTGTGGTGCGGCGACCATTGCGAATAGAACCGACACGCAAATCGCGCTGCAATATCGGATAGTCGGCAAACTCAGTGTCATCGAGGCCAGCTTGCAGCGCAATCTTAATGTCCGCAATGTCGTCGTTTCCAGACGTTCCCAGTTTGTCGACGCCCCCTCAGGCCCCCGCCTTCACCTTCTCCCGCCAGGCATGCAGCAGCGGCTCGGTATAGCCGTTGGGCTGCACCACGCCTTCGAACACCAGCTCGCAGGCGGCGCGGAAGGCCGGGTGGGTCTGCCATTCGCCGGCCATCGGGCGATAGGCCGGATCATCGGCATTCTGCGCGTCGACCTTGGCCGCCATGCGCCGCAGCGCATCCATCACCTGTTCCTGCGAGCAGACGCCGTGCAGCAGCCAGTTGGCGAGGTGCTGGCTGGAAATGCGCAGGGTCGCGCGGTCTTCCATCAGGCCGACATCGTTGATGTCCGGCACCTTGGAACAGCCGACTCCGGCATCGACCCAGCGCACGACATAGCCGAGCAGGCCCTGGCAATTATTGTCCAGTTCCTCTGCCACCTCCTCGGCGCTCCAATTCACGCCCTCGGCCAGCGGAATCGTCAGCAGCGCATCGAGGCCCGGCGCGGGCGGCAGATGCTTCTGCACTTCGAACACGTCGATCTGGTGGTAATGCAGCGCATGCAGCACCGCCGCCGTGGGCGACGGCACCCAAGCCGTGTTGGCCCCGGCGCGCAGATGCCCGCTCTTTTCGGCCAGCATGGCATGCATCCGGTCCGGCGCGGCCCACATGCCCTTGCCAATCTGCGCCTTGCCGGAAAGACCGTGCTGCAAGCCGATGGCGACATTGCGCTTCTCGTAAGCATCCAGCCAGGCCGAGTTCTTCATCGCGCCCTTGCGGACCATCGGCCCGGCGCGCATCGAGGTGTGGATCTCGTCGCCCGTGCGATCGAGGAAGCCGGTATTGATGAACACGATCCGGTCCTTCACCGCCTCGATACAAGCGGAAAGATTGGCGCTGGTGCGCCGTTCCTCGTCCATCACGCCCACCTTGATCGTGTGGCGCGGCAGGTCGAGCAGATCCTCCACCGCATCGAACAGATCATTGGTGAAGGCGCATTCCTCCGGCCCATGCATCTTGGGCTTCACGATATAGATGCTGCCGGCCTTGCTGTTGGGCCAGCGGGCATGGCCTTCCACGTCCAGCGTGCCGATGGCCGAAGTGATGACGGCATCCATGATCCCTTCGGGGATCGGGGAATTGCCCGGCATCAGGATCGCCGGATTGGTCATCAGGTGGCCGACATTGCGCACGAAGAGCAGGCTGCGGCCCGGCAGGTTCACTGTCTCGCCATCCAGCTTGGTCACCGCGATATCGTCTTCCAGCTCGCGGCCGACCAGCTTGCCGCCCTTCTGGAACACCGCTTCGAGATCGCCGCGGATCACGCCGAGCCAGTTGCGATAGGCCGCCAGCTTGTCCTCGCCATCGACGGCGGCGACCGAATCCTCCAGGTCGACGATCGTGGTCAGCGCGGCTTCCAGCCTTATGTCGGCGATGCCGGCCTTGTCCTGCTTGCCGATCGGATGCTCGCGGTCGAACACCACTTCGATATGCAACCCGTTATTGCGGAACACGCGGCCCTTGTCGGTCCCGCCGACATATTGCGCGGGATCGGCCAGCGCGATCTCCTGCCCGGCCTGCAGGTCGAGCCAGCTCGTCCCCTTGAGCGGCACGATCCGGTCGAGGAATTCGCGCCCGGCCGCGATCACCGCCGCGCCGCGGCGCGGATCGAAGCCCGGCCCTTCGGCGGCGGGCACTTCCAGCGCATCGGTGCCGTAATAGGCGTCATACAGGCTGCCCCAGCGGGCATTGGCGGCATTGAGCAGGAAACGGGCATTGAGTACGGGCACGACCAGCTGCGGCCCGGCCATGGTGGCGATTTCCGGATCGACATTCCGCGTGCCGATGGTGAACGGCGCCGGCTCGGGCACGAGATAGCCGATCTCTTCCAGGAAGGCGCGATAGGCGGCGGGATCATGCGGCTGGCCGCGCTGTTCGGCATGCCAGCGGTCGATCTTCGCCTGGATCTCGTCGCGCTTGGCCAGCAGCGCCAAATTGCGCGGGCCGAACTCGCGGATGATCCGCGTCAGGCCGGACCAGAAGGCCTCCGCATCGCGCCCCAGCGGCGCCAGCACTTCACTTTCGACAAACTCCGCCAGCGCTGCATCCACCTGCAGCACGCCCCGCTCCACCCGTTCGCTCACTAAGCATCTCCTTTGCAGCCTCCTTAGGCAGGCGGGGCGGACATGGAAAGGCGGGAACCGGGCGGAGCGCGGCGTTGCCGGATAGGCGCGCAGGCCCTAGATGCGGTTGCAGATGAAACAGCTGACCACCGAAGAGCGGTCGCTGGGCGAGAGGATCGACCAGGCGGCCATGCTCGCGCAGACCGAGCGCTGGAGCGCGATCAATAGCGGCACCCGCCATCTGGCCGGGCTGGCGAGGCAGGCGGGCGAACTGGCCGATGCCTTCGCCGCGCTTCCCGGCGAGCTGGAATTGCGCAAGCCCGCCCCCGTCACCGCGATGAGCGCCGACGGGCATGAGGTGGAGCTGGAGCATGGCCGGCATCTGGTGCTGCGCGTGCGGCCCGAGGCGGAACGGCGCTTCCTGCTGACCGGGCATATGGACACGGTCTATGCCGCCGATCACCCGTTCCAGCATGGCGAATGGCTCGATGCCGATACGCTGAACGCGCCCGGCGCGGCCGACATGAAGGGCGGGATCGCGGTGATCCTCGCCGCATTGCAGGCTTTCGAGGCGAGCGATGCGGCTGGTTCGGTCGGCTATGACGTGATGATCAATTCGGACGAGGAGACCGGATCGCTCTCCTCCTCGGGCCTGATCGCGGAACTGGCGCGGGGGAAATTCGCCGCGCTAACCTATGAGCCTTCCACCCTGCCCGACGGCACGCTGGCCCATGCGCGCGGCGGCAGCGGCAATTTCTCGGTGGTGGTGACGGGCCGCTCCGCCCATGCCGGGCGCAACCCGCAGGATGGGCGCAATGCCGTGGTCGCGGCGGCAGCGCTGGCAGTCGGTCTGAAGGCGCTCCAAAACGGCGATCTCAGTGTGAACCCGGCGAAGATCGAAGGCGGCAGCGCCAACAATGTCGTGCCCGATCACGCGGTGTTGCGCTTCAACATCCGCCCGAAGAGCGAACATGCCGCGACGGATTTCAACAAGCATTTCCAGAATTTGCTGCGCAGCATTGAGGCCGAGCATGAGGTCGGCACCGTGGTGCATGGCGGCATCACCCGCCCGCCCAAGCCGGTCGATGCGCGGGCGCAGAAGCTGTTCGATCTCGTCTGCGACACCAGCGAGGCGCTTGGCCGCAAAATCGGCTGGAAGCCCACCGGCGGCGTGTGCGACGGCAACAATATCGCCGCCTGCGGCGTGCCCGTGGTCGATACGATGGGCGTGCGCGGCGGCAGCATCCATTCGCCGGAGGAGTATCTGATCGCCTCCTCGCTATCCGAACGCGCTACGCTCAGCGCCATCGTCCTCCACCGCCTCGCCAAGGGAGACATGCTGTGAGCTTCGTCATCCGCGCCGCCACGCAAGCCGACCTGCAGCCGCTTTACGAAATGGCCAAGCTGACCGGCGGCGGCTTCACCAATTTGCCGCCCGATCGCAATTCGCTGCGCGCCAAGCTCGACAAGTCGGCCGGAGCCTACGCCCGCGGCGGGCCGGATCTGGCCGACGAGCTGTTCGTGCTGGTGCTGGAGAATGCCGAGACCGGCGAAGTGCGCGGCACCAGCCAGCTCTTCACCCAAGTCGGGCAGAGCTGGCCGTTCTATTCCTATCGCCTGACCACCCTCACCCAGCATTCGCGCGAGCTGGAGCGCACGGTGCGGGCCGAATTGCTGAGCCTCGTCACCGATCTCGAAGGATCGAGCGAAGTCGGCGGGCTGTTCCTGCATCCGAACGAGCGCGCGGGCGGGCTCGGCCTGTTGCTGGCGCGCAGCCGCTATCTGTTCATCGCCATGCACCGCGCCCGCTTTGGGGACCGGATATTGGCGGAACTGCGCGGCATTATCGACGAGCGCGGCGGATCGCCCTTCTGGGATGCGATCGGCGGCAAGTTCTTCGGCATGAGTTTCCAGGAGGCGGATTATTTCAACGCCATCCACGGCAACCAGTTCATCGCCGATCTGATGCCCAAGCACCCGGTCTATATCGCCATGCTGGAGGAAAGCGCGCGCAAGGTGATTGGCCTGCCCCACCCTTCCGGCCGCGCCGCGATGCGGATGCTGGAGAACGAAGGCTTCTCCTATGATGGCTACGTGGACATCTTCGATGGCGGCCCCACCATGGTCGCCCGCACCGACAATGTGTCCAGCATCGCCGGCGCGGTGGAGGCCGAAGTGGTGGACGACCAATTGCCCAAGGGAGAGAAAGCGCTGATCGCCACCGGCAAGCTGGCGGATTTCCGCTGCTGCTATGGTGCGAGGCAGGTGACCGATAGCGGCGTCGCCATCGATGCGCGGACGGCCGACTTGCTCAATGTCGGCAAAGGCGACACGGTGTGGAGCATCGCCCGGTGAGCCTGGTGGAGATCAATTTCGACGGGATCGTCGGCCCGAGCCACAATTATGCCGGCCTCAGCCTCGGCAATCTCGCCGCCACCGCCCATGCGGGCGACACGTCCTACCCTCGAGCCGCGGCTCTGCAGGGGCTGGCCAAGATGCGGCACAACATGGCGCTGGGTCTGGCGCAGGGTTTCTTCCTGCCCCTGCCGCGCCCCAACCGGCCGTGGCTGCAAGCGCTCGCCGCCGATGCGACGATGGACCACGCGTTGCTGTGCGGCGCATGGTCGGCATCCTCCATGTGGACGGCCAATGCGGCGACCGTTTCGCCCGCTCCCGACACCTCCGATGGCCGTTGCCACCTGACCGTCGCCAACCTCGTCACCATGCCGCATCGCGCGCAGGAATGGCCGGACACGTTGAGGCAATTGCAGACCGCTTTCGGGGGCGATGCATTTGCCGTGCACGGGCCCGTTCCGCCCTGTTTCGGCGACGAAGGCGCGGCCAATCATATGCGGCTGGCCTCCGCGCATGGCGAGGCGGGCCTCGAGATCTTCGTCTATGGCCGCCCCGGCGGACGCTTTCCCGCGCGCCAGCACGAACAGGCCAGCCACGTGGTCGCGCGCCGCCATGGCCTTGATCCGGAACGCATATTGTTCGTCGAGCAGAACCCGGAAGCCATCGCCGCCGGCGCCTTTCACAATGACGTGGTGGCCGTCGCGAATGAGCGCGTACTGTTCACGCACCAACAGGCCTTCGCCGATCCCTCTGCCACCTACGAAGCGATCCGGGCAAAGTTTCCCGAAGTCGAAATCGTCGAGGTTCCGGCCAGCGCCGTGGGCCTGGACGACGCGATAAAAAGCTATCTTTTCAACGCGCAACTGCTCACGCTCCCCTCCGGCGAGCAGGCGCTTGTGATCCCCGGCGAGGCCTGGGAAAGCACACCCGTCCGCACTTTCCTCGATGCCATGCTGGTGGGCAACGGCCCGATCCGCCGCGTGCTGCCGGTCGACGTCCGCCAGTCCATGGCCAATGGCGGCGGCCCGGCCTGCCTGCGCCTGCGCGTGGTGGCCGATCCCGCAACGGTCGATCCGCGATTCCTGCTGAACGAAGCGAAGGCGGAGCTGATCGAGACCGTGATCGCCCGGCACTGGCCCGAGCAGATCGACACCGCCGATATCGGCAATGAAAGCCTCGCCGCCGATGTCACCGGCGCGCGGGCGGCATTGCTCGAAGCGCTGGACCTTTCCGAACTCTCCTGAACGCATATCCTGTCGGCAGGCTTTACAACCGCGCCGGCGTTAACCACCGTGTCGCGCAGGAACGCGGCTTTGGCACGATGGTTGCTGCATAAAGCGTTAAGGACGAGGGATATGCTGCGCAAGATTAGCCGACTTTTCATGATCAAGACCCGCGTGGAGGCCTATCTGGTCATCTACGCGCTCGCTCTCGGCGCCACGGCGCGCGGCTCGGCCTATCTCGACAAGTTCCCCGGCTATGGCGGCGATTTGCTGTTCCTCGCCTGCACTGGCGCGGTATTCATGGCGGGAGCAAAGATGCTCGACGCCCTGCGTTACGAGCGCGAACGCAAGGAAGCAGAGCAGGCCGACGGGGAAGTCGCGCCGGCCCTGGCGAAGACCTCGGCGGACCGCTGATCCGCCGACCATCCATTTCCGAGATTTGATGAGGTGGGGCGCTTCTGTTGCAAGGCGCGCCCCGGGCCCCTGGAATCCCTTCTGTTGCCCGGTGGGTCCAACCGCGCATTAGCTTTGTAAAGTCAGTCCGTTAGGACATCAATTACGCAGCAATAGCGAGTGCTTCGTTATCGTTGGCACTTGTGTGTTGTGAGCCTTTAACGGGGTTTCTCAACCCGGGCGAAAACAGTGTTTTTCAACACACGTCGATCCTGGTTCGGCCCCGTCAGAAGCCCCGGAATATCCGGGTTTTTGGTGGAGCCGCCGGGTACTGCCCCCGGGTCCGCTGTGCCTATTGCACACCGCAATTTATCGCCATAGCCGACCGAAACCGGCAGGCCCCATATAGGCATTCCGCGATTAATGTGAAGTGAGCGGTTTCAGGCAAGCGCCCAAAGCCGCCCCTTCACCTTTTTGTGCAACTTGCCTTGCTTCTGTAGCTTTTGGCCTTCCCAACGCATGGCATACTGCCACGTGTAGAAGAGGTCCTCGCCGCTCGCCTCCGCCTTGGCGAACTCTTCCCGATGACTGTCCCACATGTGCTTTGAAATGTCCGCAACTTGAGACGGTCCAAGCTCCTCAAGTGCATCCAAAATCCATGTCGCAAGCTTTTGACGCGAAATCATTGATCACCCCCCGAGGTAGTTTCAACGCCCTACTTCTTCAGCGCGTCGCGAATCTCGGTGAGCAGGTCGATCTCGGTCGGGCCCTGCGGCGCGGGCGGCGCCTCTTCCTTCTTTTCGAATTCGGACATCACCTTCTTCAAATAACGCACCATCAGGAAGATGATGAAGGCGAGGATCAGGAAATTGATGATCGCGGTGATGAAGGAACCGTATCCGATCATCGCCGCCCCGGCCTCTTTCAGCGCGGCATAATCGTCCATCGCGCCGTCATAGCCATCCGGCGTGCTGAGCAGGATGAAGTTGTTGGAGAAATCCGCCCCGCCGAAGATCGCGCCGACGATCGGCATGATGATCTCGTCCGTCAGCGATTTCACGATGGTGCTGAAGGCGCCGCCGATGATCACCGCCACCGCCAGGTCCATCACATTGCCCTTGGCGATGAATGCCTTGAAATCCGACCACATGATGCTGTCCCCGTCCTGTGTCTGTCATGCAGTCCTGCCAAAGCCCGCGCCATGCGGCAAGCCACCGCTTCGCTTGAAAGCCCGCCCAGCCGTGCTATCTACATAACACAGTTGGGAGTCAGCCGAGGGAAATGCCCATGTCCGTGATGTCTTCGATTCGCAGCGCCGTGATCGTGCTCGCTGCCATCTCGCTCAGTGCCTGCGGCATCAATTCGGTGCCCACAGCGGAAGAGAACGCCAAGGCCAAATGGGCCGATGTGCAGAGCGCCTATCAGCGCCGCGCGGATCTGGTGCCCAACCTCGTCGCCACCGTGCGCGCCGCCGCGCAGTCGGAAACCACGATCCTCACCAATGTGACCGACGCCCGCGCCCGCGCGACGTCGATCAACATCACCACCGACGACCTTTCCAATCCCGAGGAATTCCAGAAATTCCAGGACGCGCAGAACCAGCTGACCCAGGCGCTCGGCCAGCTTCGCACCGTCGTCGAGAACTATCCTGAGTTGAAAAGCCAGGCGCGTTTCGCCGACCTGATGGATCAGCTGGAAGGCACCGAAAACCGGATCGACAACGCACGCACGAAATACAACGAGGCGGTTCAGGAATATAACACCACGATCCGCACCTTCCCCGATATCATCGGTGCTAAGATCATCCACGGCGCCAAGCCGATGGAGCCCTTCTCCGCCGAGCCGAGCGCGCAAACTGCCCCGACGGTCGATTTCGGGGACATGGGCGCCGCGTCGGCTGCCGCACCCGCCGCGAATGACAATAGCGGCGAGCGGGAGGCCGCAACCGGGACGGGCAATTGATCGCCCGCCGGGCCTCTCCGATGCGCTTCCTCGCGCTGATCCTCGCCGCCTTCGCAGCGTTGGTATCGCTGCCCGCGGCGGCGCAGGATTATCCGGCACGGCCCGATGGCCCGATCCTCGACCAGGCGGACATCCTGCCTCCGGCCGAGGAAGCAGCCCTGGACCAGAAGCTGCGCGCCTATAACGCCGAAACGGGACGTGCGATCATCGTCGCGACGGTCAACAGCCTCGATGGCGAGGAAGCATCCACCTATGCGCGCGACCTTGCGGAACGCTGGGACATTGGCGGCGAGGAGACCGAGGAAGGCGTGTTGATGCTGGTCGCGCCGAAGGAGCGAAAGGTCTGGATCACGACGGGGCGCGGCGTGCAGACGCGGCTGACCGATGTGTCCACGGGCCGGATCGTGCGCAACACGATCATCCCCGCCTTCAAGGCAGGTGATATGCCGGGCGGCATCGCCGCAGGTGTCGATGCGATCATAGAGCGGCTGAACATGGACCCGGCACAGGCGGCGGCCATTGCCGAAGCCGAGAAGGCGGCCGAGAAAAACGGCAGCGGCGCGGCCGCGGCTGCCGGGATCGGCGGTGTCCTGTTCTGGATGATGCTGATCATCTTCTTCGTTCTGATTTTCGGGCGCAAGGGCAGGCGCAGGCGGCGTTACGGCGTCGGCAGCGCGGTGGGCGATATCATCCTGTGGAACGCCATCGGCAGCGCAATGGGCCATCATCACCATCACTCGGGCGGAAGCAGCTGGGGCGGTGGCGGCTTTTCGGGAGGCGGCGGCTTCGGCGGTTTCGGCGGCGGTGGCGGCGGCTTCAATGGCGGCGGCGCCGGCGGGAGCTGGTAAATGGCCGGATTTCTGACCGAGGAAGAGCACAAGCGCGTCAGCGATGCGGTCGCCTTGGCCGAGCTGGAGAGTTCGGGCGAGATCGTGACGATCATCGCGGACCGCTCCGATGGCTACACCGATATCGCGCTGGCCTGGGCCGTGCTTGTCGCATTCGCGGCGATGACGGTGTTCGCCGTCTTCTCCGATTTCTATCTCGGCCTTATCGAACAGGTGCTCGGCCTGTGGGTCCATGAATGGACGACCGGCGAGATTCTTACCATCGTGCTCGGCATCGGCGTGGTGAAATTCATCGCCATGATGCTGATCCAGCTGTGGCAGCCGCTCAAATTCTGGTTGATCCCAGGCCGCATCAGGACCGACCGGGCCGAAAGCCGTGCGATCGACCTGTTCAAGGTCGGGGCCGAGCGGCGCACGCATGGCCGCACCGGCATCCTGATCTATCTCTCCATGCGCGAACACCGCGCGGAAATCGTCGCGGACGAGGCGATCACGAGCAAGGTCGAACCCGAGACATGGGGCGATGCGATGGCCGCGCTGCTTGCCGAGCTCAAGCATGGCCGCACCGCCGACGGGATGATCGCGGCGGTCGGAAAGGTCGGCGCCGTGCTGGCCGCACACTTCCCGCGCGCCGAGGACGACCAGAACGAATTGCCCGACCGGCTTATCGAACTATAAGCCGGCGGCGTGACCGACCGCGCCTCTTCCCGACACGCCCCCCTGCCCCCTGACGCCGATGCACCCGAACGGGTGGAATGGGCCGGCAGGTTCATCACCGCTAGGACTCGCGGGCGCTGGGAATTCGTCAGCCGCGCGCGTGGCATCGGCGCGGCGGTGATCCTCGCCATAGGCAGCGGGCGCGTGTTGCTGGTGGAGCAATATCGGGTCCCGCTCGGCAAGAAATGCCTCGAACTGCCCGCCGGGCTGGTGGGTGACGATGCAGGCGGCGAAGGCGAAGCCCCGCTCACTGCCGCCGCGCGCGAGCTGGAAGAAGAGACCGGCTATATCGCCGCCCATTGGGAAGATCTCGGCGAGTATTTCTCCTCGCCCGGCATGGTGTCGGAAAGCTTCCGCCTGCTCAAGGCGACCGGCCTCACCCGCACCGGGCCGGGCGGCGGCACCGATGGCGAAGGCATCGTGGTGCATGAAGTCCCGTTCGACCGGATCGCCGAGATGGTGGCGGATTTCCGCGCCGGCGGCGGCGCGATCGACGTGAAGCTGCTGATGCTGCTCGGCGCGGGCATTCTGGGAGATGCACAGTGAAAATTCTCGTTCTCGGCGCAGGCGCAATGGGCTGCCTCTATGGCGCGGCCTTCCACCGCGCGGGCGCCGATGTCGCTTTCGTGGACGTCAACCAGCCGCATATCGATGCGATCAACGAGCGCGGCCTCGAACTGGAAACGCGCGCCGGCACCGAATTCCTGCCCATCCCCGCCCTGCGCCCCGAACAAGTGAGCGAACCCGCCGACCTGGTGGTGGTCTTCACCAAGACCTTTCACACCGATGGCGCGCTGGCCGGCATCGCCGCCGGGATTGGGCCGGAGACGCGCTTGCTCAGCCTGCAGAACGGGCTCGGCAACGACAAGCGGCTCGCCGCCCATGCGGCGGAGGACCGCGTGCTGGTCGGTGCCAGCACCATGCCGTCGGACCTTGTCGGGCCCGGCCGCGTGCGCAGCCACGGCGAAGGCGGATCGAAGCTTTATCCGGCATTCGGCGCCGACCCCGCTTTCGCGCAGCGCGTGGCGGACCTGCTGAGCCAGGGCGGCCTGCCCGCCACGCTCGACCCCGATATTCATGCGGCGATCTGGTCCAAGGCGATCTTCAACGCGGCGATGAACCCGCTTTGCGCATTGACCCTGCGCACGCCGGGCTTCCTCGGCGCGCATGAGGACAGCCGGGCGCTGATCCATGCGGTGGTCGAAGAAGGCGTGGCGACGGCCCGGGCAAGCGGGATCGATATCGAGGCCGAGCCGATCCATGCGCTGACGAGGATCTCCTGGACGGACCATGCCGATCACGAGGCTTCCATGCTGCAGGATGTGAAGGCGCATCGCCGGACGGAGATCGACGCGATCAACGGCGCCATCGTCGAAGCCGCCAAAGCGGCGGGCGTGGCCGTGCCGGTGACGGAGACCCTGTTCCGGCTGGTGAGGCTAGAGGACGCCAAGCTCTCCGAAAGCTGAAGCTGCCAGAACGAATGATGGCCCCGCGGTAATTATATTACACGGCGGAAGCCCGCCTTGCCGCCGGTCGAACAATTACCCCGCGCCGGGCACTTCCCTTTTTGCTTCTTAACCAATAGTTAGCCGCCGAATGCCCCGTCCGGGACAGCCAGAAGAGGTTGGCATGGCTCAGAACAACACGATCACATTCTACGATCTCGCGCTTTCCACAGGCGCCACCATCAGCCCTTTCGTGTGGGCGACCAAATATGCGCTGAAGCACAAGGGATTCGATCTTGACGTGGTGCCGGGCGGCTTCACCAAGATCCCCGAGCGGACCGGCGGGATGACCGAGCGGCTGCCGGCAATCGTCGATGACGGCAAATGGGTGCTCGATAGCTGGGGCATCGTCGAATATCTCGACGAGACCTATCCCGACCGCCCTGCCCTGATCCCGCATCCCAGCGTCGCCGCGGTCACCCGCGCGCTCGACGCATGGTTCTGGAAGGTCGCTACCGGCCCCTGGATGCGCTGCTTCTGCGTGAATTACCGCGATCTCTCCAACCCGGAGGATCACGAATACATCACCCATTCGCGCGAGAAGATCCTCGGCATGCCGCTCGAGCAGATGCAGGCCGGATATGAAGACCGGCTTCCGGGCATCTCCGCCGATCTGGAACCGCTGCGCATCGCCCTGCGCGAAACCAAGTTCCTTGGCGGCGACGAGCCAAATTATGCGGATTACCGCATTCTCGGCAGCATCCTGTTCACCGCGTCGGTCTGCAAGACCAGCCCGGTGATGGCGGAAGACGATCCGCTGCGCCCGTGGATCGACAGCCTGCTGGACATGTATGGCGGGCTCGGCCGTCATCCCGGCCTGTTCCCGCTCTTCGGCCTGGAGAAGCGCGAGGGCGACCCCGATCTGTTCGCGCCCCAGGGTGCGGGCGGCATCCATAAGCGCAATACCGGGCCGGATTCCACGCGCGCCGAAACGCAGAAGATCACCGAAGGCATGGCCAAGGCCTGAGCCCGGTGGAACGATTGCGAGTCCTTGTAACGCGGCGCTGGCCCGAAGCGGTCGAGCTTGCGCTGGCGGAACGGTTCGACGCCGTGTTCAACGGCACGGACGAGCCGCTGAGCCAGGCCGAACTCGCCCAGGCGATGGGGGAGTTCGACATCCTGTGCCCGACCGTATCCGACCGGATCGACGCCGATGTGATCGCCGGCGGGGACCGGGTGAAGCTGATCGCCAATTACGGCGTCGGTTTCGATCACATCGATCTCGACGCGGCGCGGGCCAATGCCATCGCCGTCACCAATACGCCGGGCGTCCTGACCGATGCCACGGCCGATATCGCCATGACGCTGCTGCTGATGGCAGCGCGGCGCGCGGGCGAAGGCGAGCGCGAATTGCGCGCCGGGCGCTGGGACGGATGGCGCCCCACCCACCTGATCGGATCGGCACTGAAGGACAAGGTGCTCGGCCTCGTCGGCTTCGGCCGAATCGGCATTGCCACGGCGCGGCGCGCGAAGCACGGCTTCGGCATGCGTATCGCCTATTTCGGGCGGCGCGAAGCGGATGCGGACGTGGTGGCGGAACTCGGCGCCGAATATCATCCGGACCTTACCGGCCTGCTGGCCGCATCGGATTTCGTTTCGCTGCACGTGCCCGGCGGCGCGGAGACGGCGAATCTGATCGATGCCGAAGCGCTCTCTGCTATGAAGCCCGGCGCCTATCTCATCAACACCGCGCGCGGCGGGGTGATCGATCACGAGGCGCTTGCCAATGCCCTGGCGGTGGGCGAACTCGCCGGGGCCGGGCTCGACGTCTATCCCGAGGAGCCGCAGATACCCGCGGCCCTGCTGGGGCTGGAGAATGTCGTGCTGCTGCCGCATCTCGGCAGCGCCAATTCCGAAACCCGCATCGCCATGGGCATGAAGGCGCTGGCCAATGCCGAAGCTTTCGCCGCCGGCAAGCCGCTACCCGATCCGGTCGCATGAGGGATTCGATCGGAGCGCTCATCGCGGCGGAGCAATTGCCCGCCGATTACCGCGAAATCGTGGAGCGGCACTGGCGCCCGCTGGCGGAGCGGCTGGCGGACATGGCCGCGCGGAAGAACCCGCTTTTCGTCGGCATCAATGGCGCGCAGGGTTCGGGCAAGACCACGCTGTGCAGCTTCCTCGAGATCCTGCTGGCGGAGCACGATCTGCATGCGATTACGCTCTCGCTCGACGATCTCTACCTGATGCGCGGCGATCGAGAGGAGCTGGCGCGGGAAGTTCACCCCCTATTCGCCACGCGCGGCGTGCCCGGCACGCATGAGGTCGATCTCGGCGTGGCGATCTTCGACGATGTGGCGGACCGGCGCGACGTCTATCGCCCGGCTTTCGACAAGGCGAGCGACGATCGGACCTCTATGCTGGTCGGGCCGCAGCGCAATGTAGATGTGCTGCTGTTCGAAGGCTGGTGTGTGGGCGCCATCCCGCAAGCGGAGGAGGCATTGGCCGAGCCGGTCAACAGCCTCGAAGCGGAAGAGGATGGCGACGGCGTGTGGCGGCGCGAGGTCAATCGCCGGCTCGCCACCGATTATGCCGAACTGTTCGGCCGGCTCGACCTGCTGATCATGCTGACGGTCAGCGATTTCGCGACCGTGCGCCGCAATCGCCGGCTGCAGGAGCAGAAGCTCGCCCGCAGCAGCCCGTTGGGCGAAGCGCTGATGAACGACGCCGCGCTCGACCGTTTCCTTGCCCATTACGAGCGGCTTACCCGCCATATGCTGGCGGAAATGCCCGAGCGGGCAGATATCGTGATCCCGATCGGCCCCGATCAGCGGCCGCTTGCCGCCTCGGCGAATTGACCGGGACGGTCTCCCTCGGGTGCCCGCTGAAATTATAGTTCGCCCTGCAATCGTTTCTAAAACGAACTAATTGCAGGCTGGATGATGCTCGTCTAGACCGGCTTCGAGACGGCGCCCCGCGCGCCACGAGGAACCGGATAGTGGAGAGGATTATCTGATGCGGACCCTGTTGGCCCTGGCGGCTGGCGCCAGCCTGCTTTCGTCCACCGTGCTCGCCCAGTCGGCAGAGCAGCCCGCCCCCGATGACTGGCCGCGCTGGGCCCGCGATCTTGGCGGCACGCGCTATTCGCCGCTTACCGACATCAACACGGGCAATGTCGGCCAGCTCGAGGAAGCATGGTCCTTCCGCCTGCGGCCCAATGGCGGCGCGGGCCTGCTGGGAGGCACGGTGCCGATCGTAATCGACGGCATCATGTATCTGCCGCTCGGCAATGCGGTGGTTTCGCTCGACGCGGCCAGCGGCAAGGAATTGTGGCGGCACGAGGTCGATGGCGGGCTGGTCCGCCGGGGCGTCAGCTACTGGCCCGGCGACGGCAAGCTGCAGCCGCGCATCTTCTATTCCACCGGCAACAGCCTCGTCGCGCTCAGCGCCAGGACCGGCAAGCTGGACCCGAAATTCGGCGATGGTGGGACGATGACCTTCGAAGGCACGCCCTATTCCTACCCGCCCTCGATCTACAAGAATGTGATGGTGATCGGCGCCAACACGCCGGAAATGCCGCTCGGCCCTTCCGGCAATTCACGCGCCTTCGATGCGCGCACGGGCAAGAAGCTGTGGGAATTCAACACTATCCCGCGCCCGGGCGAAGTCGGTCACGAAACCTGGTTGGATGATGGCTGGAAAGGCCGTTCCGGCGTGAACATGTGGATCTGGTACACCACGGCCGATCCCAAGACCGACACGATCTATATGACGATCGGCGGCCCGAGCCCGAACTATTATGGCGGCGACCGCCCGGGCAACAATCTGTTCGGCAATTCGATCGTCGCGGTCGATGCTGAGACCGGCGCCTATAAATGGCACTTCCAGACGATCCATCACGATTTGTGGGACTGGGACCTGCCCGCCCCGCCCGTGCTGTTCGACGTGCACAAGGATGGCAAGACGATCCCCGCCCTCGCCGAAACCGGCAAGCCGGGCCTCATGTATATCCTCAATCGCGAGACGGGCGAACCGATCCACGGCGTGAACGAGCAGCTTGTCGGCATCGGCGACGTGCCGGGCGAATGGTATCCGGGCACCCAGCCGATCCCGGTCAAGCCGGAGCCGCTTTCGCGCATGTATTGGGATCCCTCGGACATCGTCACCGAGGAGGACACGACGCCCGAACACGTCGCCGCCTGCCACAAGCTGCTCGATTCCTATGGCGGCACCTTCTTCAATTCGGGCCCCTTCACGCCCTTCTTCCTGCATGAGCCGGGCGATCCCCCGCGCGCCTCGATCAACCTGCCGCATAATGGCGGCTCCAACTGGGGCGGCAGCGCCGCGGACCCGACCAAGGGCATCGTCTTCGTCAATACCAGCGAGAGCGGCAGCATCGGCTGGATCGAGAAGCGCGATCCCAAGGGCGATTATGGCCGCGGCACCGCCAATTCGAACCAGCTTTACGATCGCGGCAGCCTTGTCGGGCCCGGCGCCTATTCCTCCTTCTCCGCGACGTTCGAGACGGCGGACGGGGAGAAGGTCAACCTGCCCTGCATCCGCCCGCCCTGGGGCCGGCTGGTCGCGGTGGACGGCAATACCGGCGATATCCTCTGGGCCAGCAAGCTCGGTATCACCGAGGCGCTGCCCAAGGGCAAGCAGGATACCGGCTCCAACAACACGTTCGGCGGGCCGATCGTAACCGCCGGCGGGCTGGTGTTCATCGGCGCGACGAGCGACCGCTATTTCCGTGCCTTCGACGAGGCGACGGGCAAGATTTTGTGGAGCAAGCAGCTCGAATATGCGCCGATGACGGTGCCGGTTTCCTATCGCGGCAAGGATGGCAGGCAGTATGTTGCGATCATCGCCGCCGGATCGGGATTCGGTACGCCCGCCCGCGGCCCAGACGGCAAGCCGCGCAACGAGGAAGCGCTGATCGCTTTCGCGCTGCCGGAATAAGCCGCCGGATCGACGAATTGGGAGAGAATTCGATGAACAGAATACCGACGATCGCGCTGGCTTGCGGCGCGCTGGCAATGGCCAGTTGCGCCGCCGCGCAGGATAAGGCGACCACGACCACGCCCGAAGGCGCGATCATGCAGCTGGACAGCGACCTGCCCTACAAGCCGGGCGAACTGACCGAGGAACAGCTCAACAGCTCCACGCGCGACCTGTTCGCGATGAACGGCATGAACGTGTTCCGCCGCTTCCCGCGCGACAAGACCGCAGGCATGGTCAAGTTCTACACCGAAGCCTTGGCATTGCGGTCGCTGAACCCGATCCAGCTTACGGCAACCCAGCAGATGATCCTCACCGGCGTCGGCGGCGGCCAGATCAAGCTTTCCGCCGGCCAGCAGGGCAACCGCAAATACGATCTCTCCGGCGGCGTCACCGGGGGCACCGGCATCCGCTATTTCGCGCTGACCTACCCGAACGAGGAGCTGGTCGCCGGCCGCTTCACCGCGGCCGGGCTGCCCGCCCCGCATTTCGTCGACCAGGGCGACGGCACCAAGGCGGCGCTGGTGAAGGACCCGGCGGATTTCCCGATCGAGATCGTCATCCGCGAAGGTGCCAAGGACGGATCGAATGACGGCGTTGGCGTGGGTATCGGCGTGTCCGATCTCGCCACCAGCCGCGCTTTCTACCGCGAATTCGTCGGGCTGGACGAGCTTCCGCCCGTGACCGACAAGCTTCTGGGGATCACCAAATACCCCTATCGCCACGGCGAAACGACGCTCTATCTCTACGAACCCACGGGCAGCGCCGTCGATAATGGCAGCGCCGGCATCCAGTATGTCGTCAGCGATGCGCCGATGGTGGATGCCAAGGGCAAGGCGCGCGGCATTGCGGTGGAAACGCCGCTCAACAAGCTGCGCGGCTTCGATCTCACCACGGTCTGGCTGAACGATCCCGACGGCGTGACCAATTACTTCGCCCAGGTCGGCCCGAACAGCCGGACGGCCCGCCAGAACGCGGCGGCCGGCAACTGAGCTCCGCGCTTGCGGAAGCCGGACACAAAAAGGGGGCCGCAAGGCCCCCTTCTTTTTCGCCGTCAGGACGGGGAAGCTTACTTCTTCACCTGCAGGATATATTTCGCCAGCAGGTCGATCTCGTCTTCGGTCAGCTGTCCGCCGAAACCGGGCATCGGGCCCTGGCCATCGGTGATCCGGCCGACGATATAATCGTGGTCCAGATTGGCGTCGCCATCGAAGGACGGGCCGATATGGCCGGTCGCGCCGGCATCGGAGAGCGTGTGGCACTGGCTGCAGGACCAGTCAGTGAAGATCTGGCGGGCCTGGCCAAGCTGCTCGTCGCTGAGCTTCGCGGCCGGCTCTTCGGCGCTGGCAAACGCGCTACTGGCGGGAACGGCGAGAATGGCCAACCCGAAAGCGGCCAGACCGGCCTTGCCCCACTTACCTGCATTTACCGCGCTTCGATCCATTTCAGCTTCCCTTTCAACCCTGCTCTCTGGCCCCTTAAATGATGAGCCCTAGTCAACGAGGGGGATAGGCGAGTCAAGCTTTACCGCACATTTACGAGGGATGGAAATTCCGGACATTATCAATTTCGTGACTCGTCAACCTCCTGTCAGCTAGCCTTCCCACACGCATGAGGGATGACGCCTTGGCGGACTTTCGATAGGACGGCCGAAAAGAGAGGTGATGGGGATGATGAAACGGATTTGCGCGCTGGCCTGCGGGTCGGCCATGCTGGCGGCTTGCGGCGGGGGTGCCGAGGCCGATGGAGCGGCAAGCGGCGAGACCTATATCCAAGCGCATACGCTGCAGCAGTTGATGGCCGAAGTGGTCCAGCCAACGGCGGAGACCTATTGGGATTCGGTGCAATATGTCAGCGACGAGCAGGGCAGCCACGAGATCGTGCCGACCACCGACGAGGAATGGGCGAAAACCCGCAGCGCCGCCGCGACGATCACCGAACTCGGCAACCTGCTTATGACACCGCTTTACGCCGATGGGCGCGACGAGGACTGGATCCAGTTCTCACGCTCGCTGGTAGAAGTCGGCGAACGCGCCGAGCAGGCCGCGGCCGACAAGGATGTCAATGCCGTGTTCGAGGTCGGCGGCACGGTCTATAATGTGTGCAGCGCCTGCCATCAGGCCTATCCGGCGGAAAGCCAGCCGGCCGATGGCGGCGAAGCAGGCTATACCGGCGACGAGGCGACAAAGGGATAGGCGTGCAGACCGCTGCCCGCCTGCCGGCCCTGCTAGCGCTCGGCCTCTTGCTGCTGGGCCTGCCGGCGGCGGGTGCGCTCGCGCATGACCTTTCCGAAGCGAACCGGGCCTATGTGCAGGGCATAGATGGGCCCGCGCCGATCCCCTTCCTCTATCTCGGCGCCAAGCACATGGTCACCGGGATCGACCACATCTTGTTCCTGGTCGGCGTGGTTTTCTACCTCCATCGCCTGCGCGATGTGGTGATCTATGTTTCCATGTTCACCATTGGCCATTCGCTGACGCTGCTGGGCGGCGTTCTACTCGGCGTCGGGGTCAATTCCTCGCTCGTCGATGCGGTGATCGGCCTGTCGATCGTTTACAAGGCGTTCGAGAATCTCGGCGGCTTCGCCCGCATGGGCATCGCGATCAATACGAAACTGGCGGTGCTCGCCTTCGGCCTGTTCCATGGCCTCGGCCTCGCCACCAAGCTGATGGACCTGTCTGTCTCGCCCAACGGACTGCTGGCGAACCTGGTTTCCTTCAATATCGGCGTGGAACTGGGTCAGGTGCTGGTGCTGGTGCTGGTCGTCGCGCTGCTCAACATGTGGCGCGGCACGACGAGCTTCAAACGCGGTGCGCGGCTCGCCAACTATGCGCTGATGGCCGGCGGCATCGCGCTCACTCTCTATCACATCACGGGATATTTCTCCGCATGACGCAGATCGAACCGACCACGCCCAGGTCCCGCAAGAAGGCGATCATCGGCTCACTCGCAGCCATTGCCGTGGCCGGCGTGATCGCGGTGGGCTTCGTGCTGCCGGCGGAGTTCAGCATCGATCCCACCGGGATCGGCAAGGCAACCGGCCTTACCGGTCTCTCCGAAGAGGGCATGCCGATCGAATTGCAGCGCGGCATGGCCCGCGATGGCGTGTTGCAGGTGGTGGACGTGCCCGCACGTGCCGACGGGCTGCAGGGGGAATTCGCCGGGCTTCTCGCCGAACACGGCATCGCTGCGCCCGATGCGGCGGCGGTAAAATCGGACCGCTTCACTTTCGAACTGCTTCCCTATGAGGGGATCGAGCTCAAATACGAGCTTGCCGAGGGCGCGCCGCTGGCATTCACCTGGCAGGCCGCCGCGCCTTTGAATTACGACATGCACGCCCACCCCTATGACGGCGGCGTGGAACTGACGGAAAGCTATGCGATCACCGACGCGCCGTCGCAAAGCGGAATCTATGTCGCGCCCTTTACCGGCATCCATGGCTGGTACTGGCAGAACCGTACGCTGGACAATGTCACGCTCACGCTCGACGCGACCGGAGCGATCAGCGCTTCCTACACTTTCGACCAGGCGGGCCAGCACGACCGCACGCTGACACCGCCTTCCACCGGAGAAGCGGGCGAGCCCGCGGCTTCGGAGGACGAGGTCTGAGGCCTGCCAAACCGCGGCCGGATCGCCGCGCCGATCCAATTATTTCGGATTTTGTCAAACTCAGGTGCTTTCCGGCCTTGTTGTTGCGGCATCTTCTCGGCTAGGTTGCTGCGCCGGCCAACAATGGGGATCGGCCGGCCAAGCAAAGCTGGGAGTTGGGATTGGGTATTTCGCCGCGCGCGTCTTCGTTACGCATGAGCCTTGCCGGACGTATCATGCGTCCGTTGATTCCGGCATCGATGATGCTGCTGGCCGCCGGTTGCGCCAATGCGCAGGGGGAAGTGGCCTCCGCTTCCACCGCGGCGCCGAAGGGCAACTTCGATTTCAAGGGCTGGGATTCCTATCTCGGTGGCTCCGATTCGTCGCAGTTTTCCGCGCTGACCCAGGTCAACAAGGACAATGTCGACCAGCTCCAGGTTGCCTGGACTTTCGAAACCGGCGACGGGCAGCCGCCCCATTTCAACCCGACGGTCGCCGGCGGCCGGATGTATGTGCTCACCGGCGACAGCAAGATCGCCGCGCTCGATCCGGCGACGGGCCGGGAAATCTGGCGCAGCGACAATAGCGGACGGCTGAGCGGCCGCGGCATCAATTACTGGAGCAGCCCCGACGGTTCGGAAGAGCGGCTGTTGCTGCTCAATGACGGCGTGCTGCGCGCGATGGACGCCAAGACCGGCCAGTTCATCGACAGCTTCGGCACGGACGGCAAGGTGGACCTGCGCGACGCGCTGCCCGAAGGCCATGCGCCCACGCCCCGCCCGCTGATGACGGACAATCCCGGCCGCATCTACAAGGATACGATGATCGTGTCCCTGCCGGCCGGCGCTTACGATTTCGCCTCCTCGCCAGCCGATATCCAGGCTTATGACGTGCGCACGGGCAAGCTGAAATGGGTGTTCCACACCGTACCGCGCATCGGCGAATTCGGTTCCGACACCTGGCCGGAAAAGGACCGCGAGAAATTCGGCGGCGTGCATAACTGGTCGGAATTCACTGTCGATCCCGAACTCGGCATCGCCTACATCCCGACCGGCACCGCGCGTTACGATTTCTACGGCGGCAATCGCGAAGGCAACAACCTGTTCGCCAATTCGCTGATCGCGCTGGACGCCAATACCGGCAAGCGCATCTGGCATTACCAGCTCGTGCATCACGATCTGTGGGACTTCGACCTGCCGAACGCGCCCAAGCTGATGACGATCCACAAGGACGGGAAAGACATCCCGGTGGTCATCCAGGCGACCAAGCAAGGCTTCGTCTTCGTGTTCAACCGCCTGACCGGCGAGCCGATCTGGCCGATCGAAGAGCGGCCCGTGCCCGCTTCGGACGTTCCCGGCGAGAAGGCCAGCCCGACGCAGCCTTTCCCGACTCTGCCCGAGCCCTTCGCGCGCCAGAGCTTCACTGCGAACGACATCAATCCCTACCTGCCCAAAGAGGATCAGGAGAAGCTGCGCGAAGGCCTGAAGACCTGGCGCAATGAAGGCCTGTTCACGCCGCCGAGCCTGGTGGGGTCCATCTCCATGCCGGGCCATAATGGCGGCGCCAATTTCGGCACCACGGCCGTCGATCCGCTGAACCAGCGCTTCTTCGTGGTCAGCCGCGAGATTCCGGTGTTGATCAAGCTCAATCCGGACAAGCGCCCGGAAGCACTGGAAGCCATGCCCAATGGCGGCGGGGACGTGACTCCCTACAAGTCGCCGGTGAACTTCCTCCTGCAGAGCAACGGGATGGTGGCGGTCAAACCGCCATTCTCCTTCCTCACCGCCTATGACATGAATACCGGCAAGATCCTCTACCGGATCGCCGATGGCGAAAGCGCGGCTCTGCTGGCCAAGGGTATCACCGGCACCGGCTCGCAGGCGCCGCGCGGCGGCCCCGTGGCGACGGCCAGCGGTTTGCTGTTCGTGGGCACTGCGGGCGATCGCACTTTCCGCGCGCGCGATTCGGCGACCGGCAAGGTGCTGTGGGAATACAAGCTCGACGCCGCGACCGAGGGTGTGCCGGCGGTCTATGAAGTCGATGGGCGGGAATATATCACCCTCCCCGTCGGCGGCGACGGCCTGTTCGCCCAGCAGAGCGACCAGCCCAAGCCCGGGCCCGGCAAATATGTGACCTTCGCCTTGCCCAAGGGATCGCAATGATGCGGCGTTCCGCTTTCCTGCTGGCAGCCGCCCTTGCGGCGCTGCCGGCCGCGGCCGCGGCGCAGGACGACACCGACCTGACCGTCGTCCCGCCCGTACCGGAGAACTACAAGGCGAAGACCACGGAATGGGGTGAGCCCGATTTCCGTGGCGGCTGGCCGATCGACCACCTGAACGGCCGCACCCCGCTGGAGCGCGATCCCAAATACGGCAACAGGGTTTTCCTGACGCAACAGGAATTCGCCGAACGCGACGAGGCCGTGCAGCAGCTCGCCAAGCGTTACGAGAACGAGGACGAGAAGGGCACGATGGGCATCGGCCACTGGGCCGAGGTCGCGTCCGCGAACCGGCGCACGAGCTGGATCGTAGCCCCGGCGAACGGTCGCCTCCCCGCCTATACGGAAGAGGGGAAGAAGCTCTCTGCCGCGATGCATTCGAGCTGGCGGCGCGGCCAGACTTTCGACTGGGTGACCGATTTCGACAGCTGGGATCGCTGCATCACGCGCGGCCTGCCGGCTTCGATGTTCCCGGTGATGTATAATAACGGCATCCGCATCTTCCAGTCCCCAGGCATTGTCGCGATTCAGCTGGAAATGGTGCACGAAACGCGCATCATCCCGACCGACGGACGCAAGCCGATCCCGTCCAATATCCTGAACTGGATGGGCGAAAGCCGCGGCCATTGGGAGAACGGCAACACGCTGGTGGTGGAGACGACCAATCTGCGCCCTGGCCCTTCGGCCACCAATATCGGCACCACCGGCTCGCCGCCGGAAAACGACACGCCGGTCAGCGAGAAGGCGAAGATCACCGAGCGCTTCACCATGACCGGGCCGGACTCGATCGTCTATGAAGTGACGATGGACGATCCGGTGGTGTTCACCGCGCCCTGGACCGCGCGGCTGGACTGGAAGCGCGACGACGGTTTCGAGATGTACGAATATGCCTGCCATGAGGGGAATGTGCAGATCCGCAACTTCGTCACCGCATCGCGCGCAGAGCGGGCGCAGGAGGCCGCGGCCGGCGACGGCGAATAATCGCGGAAGACTCGCATGGCAGCGCGGATTGCGTTATTATCTTGGACAAAATCAACGGGCCGGGGCATGACGTTGCCGGCCGGGTGCCGTTTCGCGCAGCGAAATTGCGCCGGACTGGAGGGGCCGAAGTGAACGATTGGAAGATCCGCGCTGCTGTTGCCGGCATGCTGGCCGGGGTGATGATGTCCGCCCTGCCCGCGGCCGCCCAGCAGGTTCCGGACGACTTGACCGTCATGCCGCCGGTGCCCACGGATTACGCCCCGAAGAAGACAGCCTGGGGCGATCCCGACCTGCGCGGAACCTGGCCGATCAACGACATCGCCGAACTGCCAGTGGAACGGCCCGACCGCTATGGCGACCGCTTCTGGAAGACCGACGAGGAAATCGCCAAGGAGCAGGGCCGCGTCGAACAGCTCCAGGAAGCCTACAAGAAGGAAGAAGAGGAAGAGACGATCGGCAGCGGCCACTGGATCGAATACCAGGCCGGCAGCCGTCGCACCTCGATGCTCACCGATCCCAAGAGCGGCAAGCTGCCCGCACTGACGCAGGAAGGCATCGAACGCTCCGCCCTGATGCGTTCGAGCTGGGTGCCCAGCCAGACCTATGACTGGGTCGACGATTTCGACAGCTGGGACCGCTGCGTGTCGCGCGGCTTCCCCGCCTCGATGCTGCCCTTCCGTTACAATAACGGCATCCGCATCTTCCAGGCGCCGGGCTATGTGGTGATCAACCTCGAAATGCTCGGCACGCGGATCATCCCGGTCGGCCATGGCGAGCAATGGCCCGAGGCCGTGCGCACCTGGATGGGTGACAGCCGCGGCCATTGGGAAAACGGCAACACGCTGGTGATCGAAACCACCAATATCCTGACCGGCGCCTCACCGCTCAACATGGCGACGCGCGGCGTTCCGCCGAACAACACCTTGCCGATGAGCAAGCAGGCATCGGTCGTCGAAAAGCTGCACATGGTCGGCCCGAACACGATCACCTATGAAATGACCTATAGCGATCCGGTGATCTGGATGGCGCCCTTCACGCTGCGCGTGAACTGGACGCGCGACGACAGCTATGAGTTCTTCGAATATGCCTGCCACGAAGGCAATGTGCAGGTTCGCAATTACATCACCGCATCGCGCGCGCAGCGCGCGAAGGATTATGCCGCGGCCCGCGCCGCTCGCGAAGAGGGCGAGGCCAAGGCAGGAGGAAGTCGTTAACACTGCCGTCCGGGCGCAGGGGGCGCACCGGGGAGCGGCAATCAATAGCCAACCTGGCGTGCGAGAGGCACGCAGCAGATTCTAGGAGAGGCCACGATGAAACGCCTGAAGACCGTTCGTAACATCATGGCGGGCGCCATGCTCGCCGCAGTCAGCATCACCTCGCTCGGCACCGCGCCGGCCAGCGCGCAGGACGTGCCGGACGATCTCACCGTCATGCCGCCGGTGCCGACCGATTTCGATCCGCCGAAGACCGCCTGGGGCGATCCCGACCTGCGCGGCACCTGGCCGATCGACAATATCGCCAGCCTGCCCATGCAGCGACCCAAGCAGTATGGCGCGCGCTTCTGGCTGACGCCGGAGGAATACGCCCAGCGGCAGGAGCAGGCCAACCGCTCCGACCAGGCCTATGAGGCTGAAGACAAGAACAACACGATCGGCATGGGCCACTGGGTGGAATCGGATGCTTCCGGCCATCGCACCTCGCTGCTGATCGATCCCGCCGACGGCCAGCTGCCGCCCTTCACCGAAGAGGCAAAGAAGCTGATGGCCGCCGGCCGCACCAGCTGGACGCCCAACACGCAGTGGAACTGGGTCACCGATTTCGACAGCTGGGACCGCTGCGTTTCGCGCGGCTTCCCCGCTTCGATGTTCCCGTTCCGCTACAATAACGGCATCCGCGTCTATCAGTCGCCCGGCTATGTCGTGATCGCGCTCGAAATGCTCGGCACGCGCGTCATTCCGATCACGGACAAGAATTCGGCGAAGTGGCCTTCGGAAGTCGAAGCCTGGCTCGGCCACAGCGTCGGCCATTGGGAAGGCAACACGCTGGTCATCGAGACGACCAACATCAAGTCCGGCGACAGCGCGACCGAGAACTCCTTCGCCCGCAACGCCTCCCCGCTCAACATGGCGACGATGGGCGTTCCGCCGTTCAACGTCATCCCGACGAGCAAGGAAGCCAAGGTTGTCGAACGCCTGACCATGACCGGCCCGGATTCGATCGTTTACGAAGCGACCTATTCGGACCCGAAAGTGTTCACCGCCCCCTGGACCGCGCGGCTCGACTGGACCCGTAACGACGATTACGAGTTCTTCGAATATGCCTGCCACGAAGGCGACGTGCAGGTTCGCAACTACATCACCTCGTCGCGCGCCGGCCAGCTGAAGGCAGCATCCGAAGCCGACGTCGCCACCGAGGGCAGCAGTGGCGGCGGCGGAAGCCGTTAATACCATGACCGTTCGGGCCGCATTCCGCGGTGCCGCAGCATTGCCTGCGGCACTTGCGGGGTGCGGCCCGAGCCTTTTCCAGCCTGATCCATAAAAGCCCGGCCCGCGCCGCACCAGCAACCGACCGCACCAAATGCGGCCCCGAAACCGGAAATTGAGAGACGATGCTGAAAGCTTCCACGATCCGCCACGCGCTTGCCTGCGCCCTGCTCGCCACTTCCGCCGGGGCCTGCGCCCAGGCCGATGCGGGCACCAACTCGACCAGCGCCGACATGCTGGCGGAGCCGGTGATGACCGCGCAGGGCCTCGTCAAGGGCGCGCCGGGCAAGGTCGAGGGCGTCACCGTGTTCAAGGGCATTCCCTTCGCCGCGCCGCCGGTGGGCGACCTGCGCTGGGCCCAGCCCGCCCCGCCCGCTTCGTGGGACGGCGTGCGCGACGCGACCCATTGGGGCAAGACCTGCATCCAGCCGCCGGCACCGCAGCGCTTCCCGCCCAACGGCGCGACCGACATGCCGGATTCGCCGGGCATGAGCGAAGACTGCCTGTTCCTGAATATCTGGACCCCGGCCAAGCAGGCCGGCGAAAAGCTGCCGGTGATGGTCTGGCTCTATGGCGGCGCCTATAATGAAGGCGGTGGCAATGCGCCCTTCAGCGAAGGCGACAATCTCGCCGCCAAGGGCGTGGTGATGGTCACCTTCAACTATCGCGTCGGCCCGTTCGGCTTCTTCTCCCATCCGGAACTGACCGCGGAAGGCGGCGGCGCATCGGGCAACCAGGCGCTCGGCGATGCGATCGCCGTGTTCAAATGGCTTCGCAAGAATGCCGCGGCCTTTGGCGGCGATCCGAACAACATCACCATTTTCGGCGAGAGCGCCGGCGCGGCAATGGATGGCGGCCTGGCCGGCGCGCAGGGCGCGCGCGGCACCTTCGACCGGGCCATTTCCGAAAGCGGCGCGTGGATGGGCCTCGGCATCGGGCTGATGCCCAAGCGCGAGGACATGGAGAAGCGCACGATGGAGGCCGGCGAGAAGATCGGCGTGACTTCGCTGGCCGATCTCCGCGCCCTTCCCGCCGAGGAGATCGCCAAGAACTTCCGCGGCCAGGGCATGATCGTGGACGGTTCGATCATCGAGGAAGACCTTTCGATCACCTTTGCGAAGGGCGAGCAGAACAAGGTCGACGTGCTGGTCGGCTCGAATGGCGACGAAGGCTCGTTCACGCGCGGCTTCGGCCCGCCGACCACGCTGGAGAGCTGGAACAAGGGCGCGCCGATGCGCTGGGGCGACCTGGCCGATCTCGGCAAGGCGGCCTATCCGGCAAGCACCGATGCGGAAGCCTCAGCCGTTGCCAGCATGCCTTTCTCCGACACGATGTCCTGGCATATGCGGCTGTTCGCCGACCAGCAGGCCAAGATCGGCCAGAAAGCCTATTTCTACTGGTTCACGCATGAGCCGCCCTATGACGAGGGACAGCCGCAGCTCGGCGCCGGGCACACGGCGGAAATCCCCTATGTGTTCGATAATCTCGCCGCGCCGCGCACCTATCCTGCGGGCAGCTCGGTCAAGCAGATGGCCGGCAATCCGCGTGAGGAAGCCTTTGCCGACGAAGTCTCGCAATATTGGGTGAACTTCGCGCGCACCGGCAATCCGAATGGCGACGACTTGCCTTATTGGCCGCCGGTCACCGAGCTCAAGGAAAACGAGGCCATGCTGCTCGACGCGGACGGCTCCGGCAAGGGCCAGTGGCTGTCGCCCGCCAAGGTGAAGCTCTACGACGCCATGTATGAGGAGCGCGTGGCGAAGCCGCTGGGAATCGCAGACGGCGATTAAGGCCGCTGCCAGAGGGGGAGAGGACATGAAGACAGGCAGATGGAGGCGGCGTCTGCCGCTTCTCCTTTCCGTTGCGGGCCTTGCCGCGTTCGGCGGCGCGGCCCTGGCGCAGGGCCAGGTGCCGGAGGCCCTGCGCGCCCAGATGACGCATGGCGCGCAGGTCTATGCCGAAAACTGCGCCTCCTGCCACGGGGACGATCTCACCGGCGGGCAGTTCGCCGCGTCGCTCGCCGATACGCCCTTCCGCACCCAATGGGCGGGCAAGAGCGCGCAGGAACTCTATCAATATATCCGCAACAACATGCCGCCCGGCAATGGCCGCAGCCTGCCGGATGAGGATTATGCCGCGCTGGCCAATCTGATCCTGGCGCGGAACAATGTGATCGCTGCCGGTCCGCTCGATGCGGATTCTCCACTGATGAGCGAGACGGTGTTTCCGGCCGATCTCGCGGGCCAGCCGGATGTCGGCGGCGTGGGCGGCCTGTCGGACCGCTTCCCCGCACCGGCCGGCCCCGCCCTGCCCGATCGCTTCGCCAATTATACGCCGGTGACCGAGGCCATGCTGCAGCATCCGGCGCCGGAAAACTGGCTGAGCTGGCGCCGCAGCCACCAGGGCCTCGGCTATTCCCCGCTCGCGCAGATCGACAAGGCCAATGTCGGCGATTTGACGATCGCCTGGGCGCAGGCGCTCCCGGCCGGAGCCAATATGAACGAACCGCTGGTGCGCGACGGCGTGCTCTACGTGTTCGGCTATGGCGACGAGGTCTTGGCCTTCGACGCCGCCGACGGGCGCCTGCTGTGGCGCTACACGCGCGAATTGCCGGAGGGCACGCCGCTCAGCTCCAAGAAGACGATGGGGCTCTATGCCGACAAGCTGTTCGTTGCGACAAGCGACCTGCACATGATCGCGCTCGACGCCCGCACCGGCAAGCTGGTGTGGGACACGCAGATCACCGAGGATCCCGAATTCCGCAATCCCGGCGGGCCGCTGGTGGCGGATGGCGTGGTGATGCAGGGGCTGACCACACAGAAGGCCGGCGGATCGATCATCGCCGGCTTCGACGCCGCAACCGGCAAGCGGCTATGGACCTTCAACACCGTCGCCCAGCCCGGCACGCCGGGCGGCGATACCTGGAACGGCCTGCCTGCCGACAAGCGCCATGGCGGTTCGTCCTGGACTTCCGGCACCTATGACGCCGAAACCGGCCTTGCCCTGTGGGGCGTCGCCCAGACTTACGACACGGGCCCGCTGCGCGACCGCAAGCCGGGCATGAACAATGACGGGCTGTTCACCAATTCCACACTCGCCTTCGAACCGCATAGCGGCAAGCTGGTCTGGTATTTCCAGCACATGAAGAACGACCAGTACGACCTCGACTGGACCTTCGACCGGGTGATCGGCACGCTGGACGTGGACGGCAAGCCGACCCGCGTGGTGATGACATCGGGCAAGGAAGGCCTGTTCGACGCGCTAGAGCTCAAGACCGGCAAATATATCAAGACGGTCGATATGGGCCTGCAGGACTTCATCGCCTCGATCGATCCGAAGACGGGCGACAAGCATGTAAAGCCGGAGAAAATCCCCGGCCGCGACAAGGGCGCCGTCTATGTCTGCCCGCATTCGGGCGGCGGGCGCAACTGGACGCCGACCTCCTTCGTGCAGGAAACGGGCCTGCTTTACGTCAACGCCCGCGATATCTGCATGGACATGGTGCCGGCCGATCCGGGTTTCCTGACCACCGGCGTCAACACCGAATATCTCGCCCCGCCCGACAGCGACGGCAAATATGGCGTGCTGCAGGCGATCGACATGCAGAAGGGCGCGATAAAGTGGGAAGTGCGCCAGCGCGCGCCCTTCGACATGGGCATACTGACGACGGCGGGCGGCCTGCTGTTCACCGGCGACATGGCGCGGCAGGTGAAAGCCTACGACCAGGCGGACGGCAAGGTGCTGTGGCAGACCGGCGTGGCCGGCGTGCCCAATGGATCGCCGATCACCTATTCCGTCGACGGCAAGCAGTATGTCGCCATCGTCACCGGGGCCGGCAATCCGCTATCCTTCGGCATGCCGCAGGTGACGCCGGAACTGGCCCTGCCGCCGGTCAACAGCTCCGCCGTCTATGTCTTCGCCCTGCCGGACTAGGCGGGACTGACACGCCGGACACAAAAAAGGCCGCCCGGTTGGGCGGCCTTTTCCATTTCAGCGAAGCTTGTGCCCGCTCAGTAGAAGATACCGAGCGTGAAGCCGATCGCACGGCCGAAGAACACGACCAGCACCCAGAAGATCAGCGACATTATGCCGGAGACCTTCGCGGCGGTCGGGATCGCACCGTTGTTCCACTCATGCACCGTCTTGTAAGTGACGTAGTGGAAATAGAGCATGTTGAGCCCCACCAGCACCAGCAGCCCCATCTTGATGAGGAAATACGGGTTGACCATGTAGGTGCTGGCCTTGCTGATGAACATCAGCGTGCCGGTGATCGCAGCAAGCACGAAGGCCATCCACGTCCATTTGAGCGTGTCGTCGCTCATCTGCGTGACCGAGCTCTTCCTCGAAGCGAGGCCGACGAGGCGGAAATCCATGACCGCGATCGTGCCGATCACGGTGACCAGGGCGATCACGTGGATCGTCTCGATCGTGGGGAACATCCAGGTCGATTCGGCAATGGTGGTGCCGAGGCCCGAATATTCGATGGACTGCCAGATATTTTCAGGTTCAGGATACATCGATCGCTCCCAAGATCAGACCGGCGCGTAGGCGATCCAGCGACCGCACAGCATGATGACGCACCAAAGGATTGTGACGAAGATCGCGCCAACGCGCGCGGAAGCGCCGATGCCTTGATCAGCCTTCTTCACCACGCTGTTGTGGAACCACAGGCTGAACAGGATCGCGACCACGACCAGCACCATCTTGATCCAGAAGATCGGGTTGATCAGCTCGCGGATCGGTTCGCCGATGATCATGAAGATGCCGGAGATGATCAACATCACCAGCGAACCCCAGATCCACGGGATGAAGCGCTTGGACGTCTCCAGCATGGTCAGATTGGTGCCAGCCGCACTGTAGATGCGCAGGTTGACCATCAGGATGGAGCCGAACGCCATCGCGATCGACAGGATGTGGACCACCTGGAAGATCGGGATCGCCCAGAAGTGGGTCACGATCCACAGATTCAGCGGCGTTTCGGAAATCCACAATGCGAGTTCGACCAGCTGCGTCGTGCGCAGCCATTCGGTCATATGATATAGTAAGTCACCCATCAGAGAATATATCCCCCGTCCTTCACCACTGTCACCATGGCGTTGAGGTTGGCCTAGCTTGCGACCACCAGCACCGCGCGGGCGGGATCAGTCGATTGCCCACCTATGGCGACAATTAATCCGCGTGCCGAGTAATTTACCGTAACCGGACTGTTACAATCGGTTACAGTGGCAATTCCCGGCGGATTGCCTTCGTTTTTTCGACCCGCCCCCGCTAGCGCGGCAAACCACCCTCGCCAAGCCCAAACCGCGGTCTAAATTGATAAAGTCCACTCTCCCTGTGTCATTATGCCCGCATTCGGCGGCATTCACAGATACGATCTGCGTCCCGGCGCTCCTTGATCGAAATCAACGAGAAGCCATTGTCAAATCTGCCATCGGACCTTAGGACAGAATCAACGAGACGGCGCATCCGGGATCACGGGGCGCCTGAATGACGGGATTCGGTGGGAGGATTCGTATGCGCTTCGGTAGAAGCCTTGGGCTGGCGACGAGTGTTGCCTTGCTTGCAAGCGGGGCGGCAATCGCCCAGGACAATGTCGCCGACGGCGACTGGCAGACGATCAATCGCGATCCTGCCTCGACGCGCTTCTCGCCGCTTGCCGAAATCAACCGCGCCAATGTGGGCCAGCTCAAGGAAGCCTGGAGCTATCCGATCCGCGGCTTCAACACGGCCACGCCGCTGGTCGTGGACGGCACCATGTATATGCCCGCCGGCGGCCGCGTGGTTGCGCTGAACGCCGATACGGGCGCCGAGATCTGGACTTTCGCTGTTCCGCAGGCCGAAGGCGACGGGCCTCCGCGCAATGCATCCACCCGCGGTGTCGGCTATTGGCCGGGTGACGGCAGCAACAAGCCGCGCATCCTGTTCATGGCCGGCAGCATGCTGATCGCGATCGACGCCGCAACCGGCAAGCTGGTGCCCGGCTTCGGCGATGGCGGCATGGTCGATGTCGGTGTTGCCTATGGCGGCACGCCTTCCATCGGCGGCGATGTGGCCGTGATCGGCGCGGCGACGCTGGAAAACCCGCAGGGCGTTCCCGGCAATCCGCGCGCCTTCGATGTGCGGACCGGCAAGAAGCTGTGGGAATTCCAGACGGTCCCCCAGAAGGGCGAGCGTTATAACGAGACCTGGGGCAATGGCTGGAAGAACCGGTCCGGCGCCAATATGTGGGCCACGTCAGCCCCGATCGACCTGAAGCGCGGCATCGTGGTGCTGCCGGTCAGTGGCCCCGCCGCCAATTACTGGGGCGGTGACCGTCCCGGCGACAACCTCTATGCCAACTCGCTCGTCGCGGTCGATCTGAAGACCGGCAAATATAAGTGGCACTTCCAGACCGTGCATCACGATCTGTGGGATTCGGACATGCCCAGCGCCGGCCCACTGTTCGATGCCGATATTGACGGCCACAAGGAGCCGGTAATCGCGCATATCGGCAAGACCGCGCTGCTCTATGTGATCGATCGCGACACGGGCAAGCCGGCGCTGCCGGTGGAGGAACGCCCCGTTCCGGTGGGCGACGTCCCCGGCGAATATTACAGCCCGACCCAGCCCTTCCCGGTCAAGACGCCGCCGCTTGCGCGCGTCAAACTGACCTATGACGATCTCGTCACCGCCGACGACACCAGCGCCGCCCATGCGGCGGCCTGCGTGGCGATGTGGAAGAAGGCCGGCGGCTATCTCAATTTCGGCCAGTTCACGCCCTTCTACCTGCATCGCGACGGCGCTCCGCCGAAATCGACGATCCAGCTTCCGGGCGGCACGGGCGGCGTGAACTGGGGCGGCGTGGCGGCCGATCCGACCAAGGGCATCGTCTATGCCAATGTGCAGAGCACATCGCTGGTCGGCTGGGTCGAGCTCAAGGACACGACCGACAGCTACAGCTTCGATGCCAACGACACCAACCAGCCCTATGACCGTGCCAGTGTGGACGGCAAGGGACCGTTCTTCTCGTTCAGCGCGCCGCTTTCGGGCGAATATGACGAGAACGGCCGCCCGGTCGGCCCGAGCCTGCCGTGCTACAAGCCGCCATGGGCGCAGCTGACCGCGGTGGACGCCAATACGGGCGCGGTGAAATGGCAGGTGCCGCTGGGCACTTACGACCAATTGCCGGAGGGCAAGCAGGCGCTGGGTAACGCCGGCAATGCCGGCCCGATGGTGACTGCAGGCGGGCTCGTTTTCGTGGGCGCGACCAATGACAAGCGTTTCCGCGCATTCGATGCGGAATCCGGTCGCCAGCTCTGGGAAGCGCAGCTCGGCGGCAATGCCAATGCCAATCCGATGACCTATCGGGGAAGCAACGGAAAACAGTATGTGGCCATCAATGCCGGTGGCACAATCATGGCCTATTCGCTATCCCGTTGAGGGAATCCAACAAGAGAGGTTAGGTGGGGGATGAATAGAATTTCCATTTTGGCGGCCACAGCGGCAGCCTTTGTCATGACCGGAGCTGCGGCTCCCGTAATGGCGCAAGACTCGCAGGAATCGCCGAAGACCATTGACGGCCATCCGAATTTGAACGGCGTTTGGCAGGCTCTGAACGAAGCCAATTGGGATCTCGAGCCGCATTCCGCCGCACCGAACCCCGTGGCCGACAGCCTGCTGGGCGCGATCGGCGCGATCCCGCCGGGTCTCGGCGTGGTCGAGGGTGGCGAGATTCCCTACAAGCCCGAGGCGCTCGAGCGGCTCAAGATGAACCAGGAAAACGCGATCAATCACGATCCGGAGGCGGCCTGCTACCTCCCCGGCATCCCGCGCGCGACCTACATGCCCTATCCGTTCCAGATCATTCAGGGCGGCGGTGACGACATCCTGATGGTCTATGAATATGCCAACGCCAATCGCGTGATCCATATGGGCCCGGTCGGCGTGCCGCCGATCGATACCTGGATGGGCACGTCTTACGGCGAGTGGGACGGCGACACGCTGGTCGTCACCACGCTGGCGCTGAGCCCGGGCGACGTGAAGCTGCCCGGCGGCGAGCTGGAACCCGGCGTTACCTGGCTCGATCGGGCCGGCAACTATCTGACCAACACCGCTTCGGTCGTGGAACGCTTCACGCCGCGCGGCAACGATCACATCGATTACGAAGCAACGATCGACGATCCCTCGGTCTATACCCGGCCGTGGACGATCAAGATGCCGCTTTACCGCCGCATCGAAGAAGATTCCCAGCTTCTGGAATTCCGTTGCGTCCCGTTCAGCGAGCATCTGCTATATGGTGACTTGCTAGAAGGGGAAGACAGCTCAGAAGCTGGCAAATAACAAAGATATAAACCCCAATTTGAAGATCGAGGAGTAGTTCAGTCATGCACATCAAGAAGTGGACAGTCGCCGCGATCGGCGCCGTCCTGGCCGTGGGGACGGCGGGTACCGCCGTTGCTCACCACTCCTTCGCCACCGAGTTCGATCGCAACAAGCCGATCCGCCTCGAAGGCAAGGTGGTCAAGTTCGAGTGGGTCAACCCGCATTCGTGGATCCACATCAAGACGGCCGACGGTCAGACCTGGCGTGTCGAAGGCGGTGCGCCCAGCGCCCTGCTGCGTCGCGGCTGGAACCGTAACTCGCTGCCCGCGGGCACCGAGATCATCGTGGACGCTTTCCGCTCGCGCGACGGGGACACCCGCGCTTCGGCCGCGGAAATCCGTTTCCCGAACGGCCGCGAGCTTTCGCTCGGCAACCCGACCACCGAAGCGGTGGCCGCTGCTGCGAAGCGCGCCAAGGGCGAGTAACGCCTGATCCGCTGCGGCCCTTGGGCCGCGCGGAAAAGAAGGGCCCGCGATCCGAGCGATCGCGGGCCTTTTCTTATGCGTCCGGTTTGGCCGTGTGGACGATGCGGCCCGTCAGGCGCGCCCTTCCAGCCAGAGATGCGCCTCCAGCCCCTTCCCGGTGGAGACGAGTTCGAGCCGGGCTCCGATCGTCTCGCAAATGTCCCGGGCGATGGCGAGGCCGAGGCCGGAACCCGGCCGCTCGGGATCGAACCGCGTGCCGACATCGAAAGCCTTGGCGAGCTCCTCATCGCTCATGCCCGGTCCATCGTCGGCAATGCGGATATGTACGCCCTCTTCGCCCTCCGGCTCGAGCGTGATGACGGCCTTGCTGCGCGCCCATTTGCCGGCATTGTCGAGCAGGATGGAGACCAGTTCGGAGAGGTTGACTGGGTCCACCGGCAGGGTGATCTCGCCGCCGAACAGGTTGCTGCATTCGAAACGCTTTTCGGGATGCAGCCGCTTCATCGCATTGAGGATCGGCAGCAGCAGGCCCGGAAGCGTACTGATCGCGCCCGGCACGCGCGCACCGGCGGCCGATCGGGCGCGCGCGAGCTGGTATTCGATCTGCTGCTGCATCATCTGCGACTGTTCGAGCAGGACCGCCGCCGCACGCGCGCATTGCTCCTCGCGCGCCAACCGCTCGGCCTCGTCCATCACCACGGCCAGAGGCGTGCGCAGCGAATGGGCGAGATTGCCGGCCTGCGCCCTCGCCCGGCGGATCATCTCGCCATTCTGGCGGATATATTCGTTGAGATCCTGCACCAGCGGCGCAATCTCGCTCGGATAGCGCCCTTCGAGCCGTGTCGCCTCGCCCGCGCGGATCCGCGAAATGGCTGCGCCCAGCCGGCCGAGCGGCTTGAGCCCGTAGCTGATCACGGCAATGCCCGTCGCCATCAGCAGCGCGGCGAGCGCGACCAGCCAGAGGGTCAGCTCGCGGGTGAAACTGGTGATGATCCGGTCCAGCTCGGCCTGGTCGGTGGCGATGACGAAATGCACCTCCTCGCCATCCGGCCCGGGCCGCACGAAGCCATAGGTGATCGCCGGGCCGGTCGGCCCCTGCTCCACCGCGTGGGCGATCTCGTGCGAATGGGCGACCGCCTCGTCGAGCCGCCCCCGCGTCATGGATTCCGATTGCAGCGGCGGCTTTCCGGGGACAGTAACTTCCCAGTAAAAGCCCGATAGCGGCACTTCGTAGCGCGGATCGGAAAGCGGGCGCATCAGCTCCGGATTGCCCTCCGCATCAAGCCGCGTCAGCCGTGCCAGCTCGCGGACATGGACTTCCAGCTCCTCATGATAGGATTGCTCGATATGGCTCGCGAAGACGCGCGTGGCCGAATACCAGACAGCCCCGATCCCCAGCGCCACCCACAAGGTGATCGCCAGCAGGAAACGCAGCCGCAAGCTGCCCGAGTGCGGGGCGTGGACTTCAGGAGAGCCGGTCATTTGCCGAACCTGTAGCCGAGCCCGCGCAGGGTGGTGATGCGTTCCTTGCCGATCTTGCGGCGCAGGCGGCCGACCAGCACTTCCACCGTGTTGAGCTCGCGCTCCGCATCGAGCTCATAGAGGTTTTCGAGGATGTCGCCCTGCGGCAGCACTTGCCCCGCCCGGCGCATGAACAGATGCAGCAGGCGGTATTCCTGCCTGCTGAGCGAGAGCGGCTGCCCTTCCAGCTCCACCTGGTGGGAAATCGGGTCCAGCCGGATCGGCCCGACCGCCAGCACGCCGTCGCGCTTGCCCGAATGGCGGCGGAACTGGGCATTGAGCCGCGCGAGCAATTCCTCGAACCGCACCGGCTTGACCACGAAATCGTCTGCCCCGGCATTGAGCCCTTCCACCTTGTCCTGCCAGCTTCCACGGGCGGTGAGGATCACGATCGGGCAATCCACGCGATGCGCGCGCCAGTGCCGCAGCAAATCCACCCCGTCGCCGTCGGGAAGGCCGAGATCGAGGATCACGGCAGCCATCTTGTCGAGATCGGGCCAGTCCTCGGCCTCGCCCCGGCTGGTGGCAAGATCGACCGCGAAATCCGCGCCGCGCAGGCGATCGCTCAGCCGCCGGCCGAGTTCGGGATCGTCTTCAACCAGCAACAAGCGCACGTCCGGATCGTCTCCCACAGGGCCGCATTGCTCTTAGGCCCACCCCCTGATGCGCCGCCAAGCTGACAAGATGCTGGCACGCTGACAAGTTGCTGTCAGCTTGGCCGCGCATTGCCCGGTGCATGGACAAGCGCCTCTTCTCCGCTCTCATGGCGTGCAGCGCCCTCGCCACGCTCTCCGCCTGCTCCGGCGAAGGCGATTCCGCCGGTCCGGAGGCGGAAACGGCAGCGGAAGCCGGCGGCCCCACCGGCAAGCTGGAAATCGCCACGGCCAGGGCCGAACCGGCCGAGAGCGTCCCGCTGGCGACGGTGCCGGGCCAGATCACCCTGCCGCCGGACGCGCGGCTGGCGGTGACATCGCCTTTTCCCGGCGCGGCGGTGCAGGTCTATGTCATCGAAGGCGAGGCCGTGCGCCGCGGGCAGCCACTGGCGCTGGTGCGCGCGGCCGAGCCGGTGCAGTTCCGCGGCGATCTCACCCGGTCCGAAGCCGAACTCACGGTCGCCGAAGCGCGGGCAAAGCGGCTCGGCCAGCTGGCGGATGAGGGCGTGATCGCGAAGGCCCGCGCCGAGGAAGCGCAAGCGGGCCTGCAACAGGCGCGCGCCACCGTCTCCGAAAGCAAACGCCTCGTCGCTCTGGCGGGTGCCGGCACGGACGGCACCATGACCTTGCGTTCGCCGATTTCCGGTCGCATCGCCCATGTCGGGGTCGAAACGGGCGGCCCGGTGGACGGGATGACCGCGCCCTTCGTGATCGAGAATACCGGCGCCTATCGCGTGGACCTGCAACTGCCCGAAAGGCTGGCCCGCAGCGTTCGGCCGGGCATGGCGGTGGAAGTGCAGCTACCCGTGGCGGGCGCGGACCCGCTGCCGGTCGGCGGCACGATCCTGTCGGTCGCGCCTTCGATCGATCCCGCGACACGCTCGGTCATGGCCAAGGCGAACATCGCCAGCGCGCCCGGCCTGGTGGCGGGCAGCAATGTGATGGTGGTGATCAGAGGCGCCGGCACGGCCGAAGGAGTCTCGATCCCCTCCAGCGCGGTCACGCGGATCGGCGGCACCGACCACGTGTTCCTGCGCGACGGCAAGAGCTTCACCCCGCGCGAAGTGACGGTGGCGGCCGAGGCCGGCGGGCGCAGCGTGATTTCCGAAGGATTGAAAGCCGGAGACGAGGTCGCCACCAGCGCGGTGACCGAGCTCAAGGCCATGGCGGCGGAGTAGCGGGGAGATGCTCCGCAAGCTTGTCGAGAAGGCGCTCTCGCTGCGCGTCGCCGTGCTCGGCCTGGCCGCGCTGCTGGCGGGGCTCGGCGGCTGGTCCTTCGCCAACCTGCCTATCGACGCCTTTCCCGATATCAGCTCCACGCAGGTCAAGGTGATCCTGAAGGCGCCGGGCATGACGCCGGAAGAGGTCGAGACCCGCGTCATCACGCCGATCGAAATGGAAATGCTCGGCATACCAGACCAGACCGTGCTCCGCTCGGTCGCCAAATATGCCATCGCCGATATCACCATCGACTTCGCCGACGGGACCGACATCTACTGGGCCCGCAACCAGGTCGCCGAGCGGCTGAACGGAGTGATGGGCGACCTGCCGGAAACCGTGCAGGGCGGCATGGCGCCGATCTCCACCCCGCTTTCGGACATGTACATGTTCACGCTCGAGGGGCCGCAAAGCCTGGCCGAGAAGCGCCGCGTGCTGGACTGGATCGTCCGCCCCGCCCTGCGCACGGTGCCGGGCGTTGCCGATGTCAACGCGCTCGGCGGCTTTGTCGAGACCTTCGAAGTCGCGCCCGACAATGCCGCGCTCGCTGCCGCCGGGCTCTCCACCCACGATCTTGCCGCCGCCATCGAAAGCAGCAACCGCAATGACGGCGCAGGCCGCCTCGTGACCGGCGAGGAAGCGCTGATCGTGCGCGCCACCGGTGCGATCGCGACGCTGGACGATCTCGCCAACACAGTGGTCAAGACGCAGGGCGGCGCGGTGCTGCGTCTGGGCGATCTCGCCACCGTGCGCACGGGCAGCCTGACCCGCTATGGCGCCGTGACCAAGAACGGCACCGGCGAAGCGGTGGAAGGCCTGGTGATCGGCCTGCGTGGCGCGGATGCCAGCAAGGTGGTCGAAGGCGTGAAGCAGCGGCTCGCCGAGATCGAGGCCAGCCTGCCCGAAGGCATGAGCGTTTCCGTCTTCTACGACCGCTCCGACCTGATCGAGAGCGCCGTAGGCACGGTGGAGGAGGCGCTGCTCGAAGCAACCCTCCTCGTCGTGATCCTGCTGCTGCTGTTCCTCGGAGATATCCGCGCCTCGGTGATCGTGGCGCTGGCGCTGCCGATGGCCGCATTGCTGACCTTCATCTTCATGCGCGCCATCGGCCTCACCGCCAATCTGATGAGCCTGGGCGGCCTCGCCATCGCGGTGGGCATGCTGGTCGATGGCGCCGTGGTGGTGGTGGAGAATATCGTCGAGCGCCTGTCGGACGAGAAATACCGGCGGGAATCGAAGCTCCACAATATCTTCGTCGCCGCCGCCGAAGTGGCCAAGCCGGTCGCTTCGGGCATGGCGATCATCGCGCTGGTGTTCCTGCCGCTGCTCTCCCTGCAAGGGCTGGAAGGCAAATTGTTCTCCCCCGTCGCGCTGACCATCGTGCTGGCGCTTCTCTCCGCCCTGCTGCTCTCGCTCACGCTGATCCCGGTGCTCGCGCTGTACCTGCTGAAGGTGAAGCAAGGGCACCACGAGCCCTGGCTGATGCGCAAGCTAAGCCCGCTCTATTCGCGGCTGCTGGCGGGCTCCTTCGCGCGCAAGAAGCTGGTCTTCACCGTGGCCGGCATCTCGCTGCTGCTGACCGGCGGTGCCTATGCAGTGACCGGCAAGACCTTCCTGCCGACGATGGATGAAGGCTCGATCGTGCTGCAACTCGCCAAGCTGCCCTCGGTCTCGCTCGAACACTCGGTCGAAAGCGACATGAAGATCGAGCGCGCGATCCTGGAGCAGGTGCCCGAAGTGGAGGCGGTCATCATGCGCATGGGCTCCGACGAGATCGGGCTCGACCCGATGGGCCTCAATGAGAGCGACGGCTTCCTGCAGCTGAAACCGCGCGAGGAATGGCGCGTACGCGACAAGGAATGGCTGGTCGACGAACTGCGCAAGGTGCTGGCCCAATTCCCCGGCATCGAGCCGAGCTACACCCAGCCGATCGACATGCGCACTTCCGAGATGCTCACCGGCGCGCGCGGCGATCTGGCGATCAAGCTGTTCGGCCCCGATCTCGGTGAGCTATCGCGGCTGGCCGGCGAAATCCAGGCCCGCCTGGAGACGATCGACGGCACGAGCGAGGCCATGACGATGGCCAATGACGAGGTGGACTATCTCCAGCTCGATATCGACCGCGTGGCGGCCGGGCGCGTGGGCATGCCGATCAACGAATTGCAGGACATGATGCGCGCGCAGGTGGAAGGCATGCATGCCGGTGTCGTCGCAGACGGAATCCGCCGCGTGCCGATCGTGCTGCGCGCCGACGCCGCAGGCAACGAGACGCCGCAGGCCTTTGTGGACCAGCTCTATCGTGCACCCAGCGGCCAGCTTGTCCGCGCCGGCGACATCGCCCGCGTGAGCCGCGTGGAAGGTCCGGTGAAGCTGGAGCACGAGAACGGCTCGCGCTTCGCCCTAGTGCAGGCCTTCGTCTCGGGCCGCGACATTGTCGGCTATGTGGACGAAGCCAAGGCGGACATCGCCGCCAATGTCGAATTGCCCCCCGGCTATCGCCTCGTCTGGGGCGGCCAGTTCGAGAACCAGCAGCGCGCCAGTGCGCGGCTGATGGTGGTGCTGCCGATCTCGATCCTGATGATCTTCGCCATCCTCTATTTCACGCTCGGCTCGCTGCGCGCTTCGCTGCTGATCCTGCTCAACATCCCCTTCGCCATGGTCGGCGGGATGATCGCGCTGGCGGCATCGGGCGAATATCTCTCGGTCCCCGCTTCGGTCGGCTTCATCGCCCTGCTCGGCATCGCCGTGCTGAACGGCCTCGTGATGGTCAGCTATTTCCGGCAATTGCGCGAGGAAGGCGTGCCGCTGGCAGTGGCGGTGCATCGCGGGGCGGAGCGCCGCCTGCGGCCGGTGCTGATGACCGCCAGCATCGCCGCATTCGGCCTCGTCCCCCTGCTTTTCGCCACCGGGCCCGGATCGGAAATCCAGAAGCCGCTCGCCATCGTGGTGATCGGCGGGCTCGTCTCCGCCACGCTGCTGACGCTGGTGCTGTTGCCGATCCTTTACGAACGCTTCGGCGAGAGCCGCGAGGAACGCGAAGCCGGCGATCTCGACGATCCGGCAATGGAGGGCTGATCCGATGCGCCTGTCTTTCCTCCTGCTCCCGCTCGCCGTCATCGCCTCGCCGCTGCTGGCGGAGCCCGGCCTGCCCGACGAAGCGGCCGTCAACACCGCGCTGGACGAGCATCCGAGCGTCATGGCCGCCCGTGCCCGCGTGAGTGCCGCGCGCGCCGATGCGAGGGCGCGCGCCAAAGGGCCACATGAATTCCTCTTCACCGGCAGCTATCTGCGCCGGACGGTGGACCATGAGGGCGGGTATGACGAGTTCGACACCCAGCTCACCCGCGCCATCCGCCTGCCCGGCAAGGCCCAGCTTGATCGGGATATCGGCGATTACGGCGTGGTCGCGGCGGAGAACATGGCCGAGGACGCCAAGCACCAGGCCGCCCTGCTGCTGGCCGGCCATTGGTGGGACTGGCTGGGCGCGGAGGCAGAGGCGCGGGTGGACCGGCAGGCCGTCGCCAATTACGAGCAGGCGCTCGCGGCGACAAAGCGGCGGGTCGAACTGCATGATGCCGCGCAGCTCGAAGCCGACCAGACCGAAGCCGCGCTCGGCACGGCCCGCCTGATGGCCGAGGAATCCACCGGCCGCGCCGCCCTCGCCCGCGCCCGGCTCGCGGCCCATTTCCCGGGCCTTGCCCTGCCGCTACAGGCCGTGGACGTGCCGCAGCCGGAGATCCCGGCGGGAGGGCTCGAACGGTTCCGCGACCTCGTCCTCACCAACAGCCACGAGATCGCCGCCGCCGAAGCGCAGGCACGAAAAATGGAGAGCCTCGCCGCGCGGGCACGCAAGGAGCGCGTCGCCGATCCCTCCGTCGGCATCCGGCTGTTTTCCGAACGTGGCGGCGCGGAACATGGCGCGGGCGTGCTGTTCTCCATGCCCTTCGGCGGCGGGCAGCGCACTGCGCAGGCGGACCAGGCCGCCGCTGATGCAACCGCCGCCCTTGCCGAAGCGCGGCTCGCCCATTTCGAAGTCAGGGAAACGGCCGATGCCGATCTCGCCGGCGCGAAGTCCAGCTATGCCGCCTGGCAGCGCGCCCGCGAAAGCCTCGATGCCCAGATGGCGGCGCTCAGCAAGCTGCGCCGGGGTCACGAGCTTGGCGAAATCGACCTCTCCGACCTGCTGCTGGGCGAACGCATGGTGCATGATGCCTTCCGCAGCGAAGCCGTGGCCCGCACCGAAGCCATGCGCAGGATCACAAAATTGCGGATCGACAGCCACCAATTGTGGCTCGGGGACTGAGCCGGTTCGCGGCGGTCAAAGCAGGACCGCAGACTCAGCACTTCCCGCCTTTCCATTCTTCGGAGCTTCATTGGCCAGGCGGGCGGCCCGTTCCAGCAGTACCCTGACGGCGCGGACAAGCGTGAAATCGCTGATCGACTTGTGCAGCACGAGATCGAATCCCGCCGCATAGGCCTGGCTCTTTCGGTCATCGCTCAGGACGCCGCTGATCAGGATGGCCGGGCCGTTCCAGCCGGCTTCGGTAAGCTCCGCCAGCAGGCACAATGCGTCCTTTCCGGGCAGCAACAGGCCGGCAATGAGGCATGCGGCGCGAAGCGCTTCGGGATTGCAGAACAGGCCGACGGGCGATTGGTATGCCCGCACGTCATAGCCCTGCCCGCCAAGCAGCAATTGCCGGTCGCGGCGCACGGCATCCTCTTCCTCGACCAGCAGGATACGGGGCATCCGACCTGAAGTTGCGGAAGACGCCACGGGATTCCCGTCTTCAAAATTGGACTGGGAATCAATTCATAAGCTCACGATATCGCGCGCTCCTTACGTAAAGGTCCTAGCCGGTACCTTCCTCATTCCTCCGCCTCGTCCGGAGCGGGGACGGCGCGCATCAAGGTGAACTGGAATTCCGTCCCGCCGCCCGCGCAATCGAGCGCCCTTATCTGGCCGCCATGCGCTTCGATAATAGTGCGGCAGATCGACAGGCCGAGGCCCATGCCCTCGCTCTTGCTGCTGTTGAACGCCTCGAACAGGCTCCCGCGCACCTTGGGATCGATGCCCGGCCCCGTGTCGCGCACCGAAACCCGCACCATGCTGTCGCTTTCGATCGCGGTGCTCACGGTGAGTTCGCGCACCGGCGAATCCGCCATTGCCTCCACCGCATTGCGCATCAGGTTCAGCAGCACCTGCTGGATCTGCACCCGGTCGATCAGCACCGGCGTGGCGCCGGGCGCATAGTTGAAGCGGGTGGCGATGCCCTGCTCCCTCGTGCCCACCAGCGCGAGCGCGCTCGCTTCGTCGATGACGCTCGGCAGGTCCTCGATGGTCTTGGCGAACTCGCCGCGCGAGACGAACTGGCGCAGCCGCCTGACGATGCGGCCGGCACGAAGCGCTTGCGCGGCCATGTCCTCCACCGCCTCGCGCAGCGCCGCCCGATCGGTTTCGCTGTCGCTTTCGAGGAGCGCCGCCGCAGCCTCGCCATAGCTGGCGATCGCGGTCAGCGGCTGGTTCAGCTCATGCGCCAGCGTGGAGGCGATCGTGCCCATCGCGCTGAGCCGGGAGACGTGGATCAGCTCGGACTTGATCTGCTCCAGCTTCTCCTCGAAATCGCGCCGCTCGGTGAGATTCTGCACGAAGCCGGTGAACAGCCGCACCTCTTCCGTATGCACCTCGCCCACGGAGAGCTTCATCGGGAAAGTGCTGCCATCGGCCCGCAGGCCGGAGACGATCCGCCCGATGCCGATAATGCGCGGTGTGCCGCTTTCCAGGTAACGCCGGATATAGCTTTCATGCCGCTCGCGATCCGGCGACGGCATCAGCATGCTGACATTGCGGCCGACCACATCCTCCTCGCGGTGGCCGAACAGGCGTTCGGCGGCGGAGCTGAAGGAGATGATAGCGCCCTTGTCGTCGATCACCACCATCGCGTCCGGTATCGTCGCCAGGATCGACTGGAGATGCTTTTCCCGCCGTTCGAGCGCCCGTTCGTTCGCGCGCAGCGCCGTCACGTCGTGGATGACCTTGGCGAAGCCCCGATGCGTTCCCTCTTCGTCGAAGATCGGCGTGATCGAGACATCGGCGAGGAATTCGGAGCGGTCGGCCCGGCATTGCCACTTTTCGCGCGAGAAACGGCCGGTCTCCATTGCCGATTCCAGCTCGGCCGTGGCGATGGCATGCGCATCGGGATCGGCGCTGAAGATCGAGAAGTGCCGGCCGATCGCTTCCTCCGCCTTCCAGCCGAGCAGGCGCTCCGCGCCGCTGGGCCAGGTTGCGATATTGCCGCTCGGGTCGATCAGCAGGATCGCGTAGTCCTGCGCGCCTTCGATCAACAGTTCCAGCTGCCGCCGGGCATTGTCGGCAAGCCTGCGCTGCCCTGCCAGCCGCGCGTCACACCAGCCGATGCCGCCGCATACGAGCGCGAATATCCCCGCTTCGAACAGCACCGCGCCCGAGAAGCGCTCCACTTCGGGAGCCAGCGCGAAGCCCGCCGCCAAGGAAAGCAGGAATGCCAGGATCGCCGGTCCACGACCCGCGAGGCGAACGGCGAAAACGACCGGCAGCACAAAGAGCAGGAACAGGGCATGCGCGCCCATCACCGGCATGACGGCAAGCCGCAGCAGATAGACCGCTCCGACGGCTGCCGCCGATATGGCGTAACCCGCCAAACGTCCGCCTGGTCTGGGCTTTTCCAGGATTACGCCTTCCCGTTAACCGCGTGGCAGCGACACCGCCCAGCCCTATAGCAATCTTCGTTTCGCGCTCCAACAACCGGAAATTCGTCAGCTGTCGGCGGCCAGCCGGTAGTCGATCACGAAACCCGAATGATCGGACAATTCGCCGCCGCCCGGCTCCAAGCCGAAGGGAACCCAGGCCCGGCGCGGAACGAGCGCGACCTTGCTGCCGCTGCGATAGATGATCTTGTCCTTGTTGCGCCCGAAGATGCGGTGCGCTTCGGGCTGCGAGCTCGACAGAACGTCGCCCGATTTGAGCGCGACGCGCAGGCTGTCGCGCTGCCGCGATCCGAGCAGCGGAGCGGCGCCGAAGGCCCGTTCCCGGCGCCCGACCTCGCCGACATTGAAATCGCCCCCGAAGACGACCGGCGCATCGGCCGGGATCTCCCGTTCGAGAAAGCGCCGGACCGCGCGGACCTGCCAGGCATAGGCCTTGTCGGCCCGCGCCGGAGAGACGCGGGTGGCGCGGCGCGAATTGAGATGCGTATCGACGACGGCCAGCGGCACGCTGACGCCGGGCACCTCGACCCAGGCGATCAGCACACCCTTGGACGCCAGGCAGTCGAAGCCGGCGCAGGCGCCTTCCGGAAAGGCATATTTGCGCGTTTCGACGATCGGATAATCGGACAGGATCAGCAGCCCGCTATCGAGCAGGTTTCCGCTGCGCTCACCCTTGTCCCACCGGGCATTGTGGGCGAAGGCCGCCCCCAGCGGCGGATGCGGCGGGCGGATGGCGAGATCAGGGCCCCGCGCCACGAAACGATATCCGGCCTGCGCCGCGATCTGTTTTGCATCGGCGGTGAAGGCTTCCTGCAACAGCACGATATGCGGCTGCACACCGCGCTTCCGCATCAGTTGCAACCTTTCGCCGATCGCCCGCAAGGCAGGCGACCGATTGCTTGCCGCCGGCCACGGCAATCCCTTGATATTGTAGGATAGAATGGAGAGATCGCCGGCAGGCTCGGGCCAGTCCTCGGGCGCCTGCGGCCCCACCGCGAAGACCAGCCTTTCCTCCGCCGGCGCCGACAGCACCACCATCGCGCAAAGCGCGACAAGCAACCGAAGCAGCAACATGATCGTCCCCATCACGCCCGCCCGGGGCTGCCGCCCCAGCCCTGCCCGCACCCCCACGATGCGGTTCGCCGGCGGCGTTACATCCAGCCGGCGGCCGGCTTATCGCCGCCAAGCGCGACGGGAATATGAAACGGACGGCATTCGCAGCGAAATTTTCGGACTGTTCGACACGCCGCGAGAACGACCGCGCCCAAATGCAAGAAGCCCCCTCCCGCACAGCGCGAGAGGGGGATTGCCACCGTCAGCGTGGTGGTCAGCCGGTCAGAATTCGAAACCGACCGAGAAGATCGCCTGGCGCGGCGCGATATAGGTCTCGAAGCCCTGGGCGCTGCCATAGGGATCCGAGAAGCGCGAGTTCACGCCGAGCTTATCGAAGACATTGGTGACCGCGACCGAGAAATAGACCGGGGCGCTCTCCAACTGGTACTTGGCATAGAGATTCACGATCTCGTAGGACGGCGTGGTGTCGTAGAAGTCGTTGTTGAACACGCGGTAATAGAACTCGCCGCGATACTGGAACTGCGCCCGCGCCGTCAGCTCGCCGGGACCGACATCATTGGTGTAGGTGATGGCGGCCGAACCCTGCCAATCAGGCAGCTTGGGCACATCGTTCCCGTTGATGTTCATACGCGCGCCCTCACGGGCAACAGCCGCCGCGTAGAAGTTATCCCAGAACAGCCAGTCCGGATATCCGGCGGCATTCTGTGCCGCGGCGGCGTCCACCGGATCGAGCGCGAAGAAATCCTCGTCGAACTCGCCGCGCAGCGCCGAGAGGCTGCCGTCGAACTTTAGGTGCGGCGTGATCTGCCAGTAACCTTCGAGTTCGAGACCATAGATATTGGCGCTCGGCGCGTTGGCAGTGCCCTCGCCATAAAGGATCGCGTCCTCGTCGAGGAACTGCATATCCTTGTACTTATAGTAGAAGGCGGCAAGGTTGAGCTGCACCGCATCGTCGAAGAAACGGTTCTTGGAGCCGATTTCGAAGGAATCGACCTTTTCCGGCGCGTAGGTCGGCTTCACGCCGTTCTCGAAGCCCAGCGCGAGATAGGAACTGCCGCCATTGGCCGCGCTGCCATTGATGCCGCCCGGCTTGAAGCCGCGCGTATAGCTCGCATAGACCATGTTGTCGGGCGTCAGCTTGTATTCGAGCGCCAGCTTGCCGGTCCATTCGGTGGTGCTGAGCCCATCGGTCGGGGTCGGCTGCAGGAACGGGCCTGAGGTATAACCTGCCGTATCGCTGTTGCTCGCGGCGGTGCCGGTATATTTGTCGTGGTTGTAGCGGACGCCGGCCGTAACGCTGAGATCCGGCGTGATGTCATAGGTACCCTGGACATACGCTGCCCAAGCCTCGCGCTTAATCGAGGACAGTTCGGCGAAGGTGATGTTGCTCACCAACGGATTGTCATACGGCGTATCCAGCGGCAGCACCGGCGCCACGAGATTGTCGTCGCTGCCGCGATATTCGAGGATGTACTGGTCGTTGGTCGATTCCAGATACACCGCGCCGACGATCCAGCTGAGCGGGCCGGTGGTGTTGGACGCGATATTGACTTCCTGCGTCCAGCTTTCGGTATCGCTCGTCCAGGTGGCGACGTGGTCGTAGCGCGTGCCGCCGAAAGTCAGCGGGCTATAGGTCAGGTCATAGAACAGGTCGGCGGTCAGGCCGTCCGCGTCCCAGGCCTGAACGCTGTGCATCTTCTGGTAGCTGGTGATGGACTTCAGCGTGGCGAAGCTCGCATCATATTCGACGACGCCGTAATACAGCTCCGTCTTGATCTTGGAGTGCGCGGGATAGTCCTGCGTCAGTACGCGCGGATCGTCCGAGGGATCGACCACGTTCTTCTGCGCCGGCCCATGCGTGTTGCTATTGGACTGGATGGTGGTGAGCGTGACCTTCAGATCGTCGATCGGCTGCCAGAGCGCGGCGACCTTCCAGCCATATTCGTCGGCATCGTCGAGTTCGTAATTGCCGTTCACGCCGACGACGTCGGTCGCGTGGGCATAGCCGTCATGGCGATAGGCCTGCGCGGCGCCACGGATGGCCAGCGTGCTGCCGATCGGCAGGTTGACCGCCGCATTGGCCTTGACCAGGTCGTAATTGCCGACGCCGATCTCGCCATTGCCGGTGATCGTGTCGAGTTCAGGCTGCTTGGACACGACGTTGATCGTGCCGCCGGTCGAACCCTGGCCGAAGGTGGTGCCCTGCGGCCCGCGCAGCACTTCCACCTGGCCGACATCGATGAAGGCGGCGTTGGCGGCGATCGAGTTGAAGATATAGACGCCGTCGACATGGTAGGAGACGCCCGGCTGGGTGTTGGTGTTCTCCGGCGTTTCCGACCCGATGCCGCGAATGGTGATGATCCGTTCCGCACCGCCGCTGCGCGCGACCACGAGGCTCGGCACCGAGCCGTTGAGCCCGGTGATGTCGGTAATGTTCGCCTGGGCGAGCGTGTCCGAATCGATGGCGCTCGCGGCAAGCGAAGCGTCCTGCATGCTCACATCGACTTTCGATGCGGTGATGACGATTTCGTTCTCGGGCGCGGCGGCATCGTCCGCCGCAGCCTCTTCCGCCGCGGCGGCGCCGGGGATCAGGACTGCAAGAGCGACCCCGGCCAGAAGGTATTTTTTGCTGTTCACGAATTTGTCGACCATTGTCACGATCCCCTGAATGGCTTCGCCCGCCAGAGCCCCCTCATCGCCATTTCGGCCCGCGTTATGTTTCGCGGTGCCAAGCGCATAACATAGAGCCACCAAGCCGCATTCCAATCTTGAGGGGACGCGTAAAACTTGTTGACCATCTTGTGTCCGCGAGGCGATCCGCGACCGAATCCGGGGGAAACGTGTCATTTTGGACATTCGTCCCCGGGACAGGAATCCTGCGCGATTGGCCAAGACGGCGTGCGCAGTGACATATAGGTTACAGAACTGGAATCATGTCAGGCATCCGGTGCCGGTGCGCTGGCCGCGCCGGACGGCAAGGGAGCGAGTGTGCAATGTCCGAGATCATCACGCTGGAACCCGTGAGAACGGAAGCCGCCTGGCGCGGGGACGAGCTCTCCAAGACCCGGGACTGGATCTACATGCTCTCGGAGGAGCAGATCACCGAGCTGGAAGAGCTCGGCCGGCGCTTCGTGGAAACGGATCCCGACCTGCGCACCGTCTCCAAGGAAGACTATCCGTTGGTGGCCTGCGCCGATGCGGTGGAGGAATGGGGCCGCGACGTCGATTACGGCCGCGGCTTCGTGCTGGTGCGGGGCCTGCGCACCTATCTCTATTCCGACGCCCTCTCGGCCGCGATCTACTATATTCTCGGCCTCTATATGGGCGAGCCGATGCGGCAGAACGAAATGGGCGACGTGATCGACCACGTCTATGCCACCTCCGACAAGACGATGGACGATCCCACCGCGCTTTCGGCCAAGGTGCGCGACAAGCTGGTCTATCACTCCGACAGTTCGGACGTCGTTTCGCTGATGTGCCTCCGCCCGGCCAAGAGCGGCGGCGCTTCCTGCCTGGTGTCGGGCGCGCAGATCTATAACGAGATCCTGAAGCGCCGCCCGGACCTCGCGCCGCTGCTGCTCGAACCGTTCCACTGGGACTGGAAGAAGCAGGATCACGGCGCGCCGGCCAACACCTATACCTCGCCAATTGTAAGCATCGAGCAGGGCGTTTTCAGCATGTATGCAGGCTCGCTGTATATCCTGACCGCGCAGGACTATCCCGAGGTGCCGCGCATCACGCCCGAGCAGATCGAAGTGCTCAAGCTGTTCGACGAAATCACCTACGAACCGGGCATGGCGATCGAGATGGATTTCCGCCCGGGCGATATCCAGTGGCTGTCAAACTACGCCGCGCTGCATGCCCGCACGACGTTCGAGGATTACCCCGAACCGCAGCGCCGCCGGCACCTGCTGCGCCTGTGGCTGCACCGCGATGCGGGCCGCCCGGTGGTCGAGGGCTTCGGCAAGAACGGCGTCGTGCAATTGCGCAACCGCCCGCGCGTGCCGGGGCAGGAGCACCCCGATGCGCTGTTCCATGTCGCCCCTTTATCGGTGCCGCGCCTGATCTCCTAGGCGGGGAAATTCCCGGCAAAAGCCAGTTGAGACAGGGGCATACGCCCCGAAGGTCCCTCGCGCTCGCGCAATCCTTCGGGCAGCGTGGCGGGATCGCCGATCCGGCCCACGGCAATCGCGGCTTCGATCCGGAATCCTTCCGGAACACCCAGTTCCTTGGCGGCCTTGTCCATCTCGATCCCGGTCATGCCGTGGACGTGCAAGCCGTCATTCGTCGCCTGTAAAGCCAGGCTGACCCAGGCCGCCCCGGCATCGAAGGAATGGCTGTGCGATTCCGACTTGGGCGTGCCGTCCGGGTTGCGCATATGCCGATCGGAGATGACGAAGATCAGCGCCGAAGCGCTCTCCGCCCAGCTGCGGTTGAACGGGATCAGCAGGTCCAGGAACCGCTCCCAGTCCGGCCCGCCGCGCAGGGCATAAAGGAACCGCCAGGGCTGCGCATTGAAGGCCGACGGCGCCCAGCGCGCGGCCTCGAACAGGCGCAGCAATTCGCTTTCCGCCAGCGGACTGCCGTCGAAAGCGCGCGGCGACCAGCGGCGGGTGAAGATGTCATCGACCGGATGTTCGGTCTCGCGAATGGCAGTATCGGTCATCGGATCAATTGGCCCTTTTCCGGTCGAGCAGCGCAATGGCGGAGCCCGTGTCTTTCACATCGGCGAAATTCAGCCGCATGTTGAGCAATGCGGCATTGTGTTCCTCGTCGCTGACCGCGGCACAGGCATCGGCCAGCAGGATCACCTTGAAGCCGCGCATATAGGCATCGCGCCCCGTGCTTTCACAGCAAACATTGGTCAGCGTGCCGGCGATCAGCAGCATTTCGATCCCGCGCTCCCGCAGCACCTGAGCAACCGCGCCGGCGGGGCAGGCAAAGGCGCTGTAACGATACTTGTCGAGCACGAGGTCGCCCGGGCCCACTTCCATGGCGGGATGCAGATCATGCGCCGCCGCGCCCGCCCGCATGGCCGAAACCGCCTCGCTCACGCGCGGGTCCGACATGTCGTATTGCCACGGCGCCATCGCCAGAGGCGGCTCGTCGCTGACGGTCTGCCGCGTCCAGATCACGCTGCCCCGGGCCGCGCGCATTGCCCTCGCCAGTTCGTTCACGGCCGGGATGATATCCAGCGCATGGGGATTGCCGAAGGCCTCCCCCGGCGAAAGGAATACCGATTGCATATCGATCGCCAGCAAGGCGGTGCGCGCCGGATCGATCGTATCGAAGCTGTTGAGATAGCTGCCCCGCTCCACCGCCCAGCCGGGCAGGTGGATCTTATGCATCGGCGGCTTCCGGGAAGGCGATCGAGCGCGAATAGCTCTCCCAGCGGGTCATCTCGGCGCGGAGCGTATCCATCTGGCCCTCGGCATAATGCAGCGCGTCACTGCCCAGCAGCAGGTGCATCGGCGGCTGGGCTTCGTCCAGCGCGGCGAGAATCGCCTGCGCGGCGCGGACGGGATCGCCCTTTTCCTTGCCCTGCCCTTCGGTCAGCGAACGTTTGGCGAAATGCGCCGTCTCCTCGTAATCCGGGATGTCCTTCGCCGCGATTTTCAGCGAACCGCCGGCGAAATCCGTGCGCATGCCGCCCGGCGCGACATTGGTGACCTTGATGCCCATCGGGCCCACTTCCTGCGCCAGCGTCTGCCCGATGCATTCCAGCGCATATTTGCTCGCGCCATAAAGCGCCGTGCCCGCCCAGGGCGCCAGCCCGCTGACCGAGGTGATGTTGACGATCTGCCCGGCCCGGCGCGCGCGCATAGCGGGGAGGACCGCCTGGATCATGGCGATCGCGCCGAACAGGTTCACGTCGAACAGGGCGCGCGCCTCCTCCAGCGAGACTTCCTCGATCGCACCGATCAAACCGAAGCCGGCATTGTTCACCAGCCGGTCGATCTGCCCGAGTTTCTCTTCGGCCGCGGCGACCACTCTGGCCGGCGCGCCCGCTTCGGCGAAGTCGAGCACCTGGGCAAAGGCCCGCCCCGGCGCCAGCGCTTCGAACGCCTCGCATCTGGCCTGCCCACGCGATGTCCCGAACACCTTGTCGCCCCGGGCAAGCGCCGCCTGCGCGATTTCGCGCCCAAGGCCGCCGCCAATGCCGCTGATAAGCCAGTTCGTCATGATCCGGGCACTCCCTTTCGCCGTTTCCTGCTCTCTAGGCCAGCCTACACGCGGCGCTTTGCAGCGCGGCCAACAATTCTTGTCCGCCAGCGCACGGAGCGCGCGCCCGGTTGCCGCTGGCAATCCTATCGTGCTGGTGGCAGGCCGTATTCGGGGATTTGGGAGAAGTATCCAATGGCCGTGCTTGTCGCCGGTTCAATCAATGTCGATCTGATCCAGTCTGTCGAAAGCCTGCCACGTCCCGGGGAAACGGTCCTCGCGCATGAATCCGTGCGCCTGCCCGGCGGCAAGGGAGCCAACCAGGCCGTCGCGGCGGCACGAATGGGCGCCACGACAAGCCTGATCGCCAGTATCGGCGACGATGAAGCCGGCCTATGGATGCGCGAGCAGATTTCCGCCGAGGGGATCGATACGAGCGGCCTGGTGACACTAGCGGGACAGCCCACCGGCACGGCCTATATCGCCGTGGACGAGGCCGGCGAGAACCAGATCATCGTGGCGCCCGGCGCCAATGCCGGCCTCGATCCGCGCCATGTCACCACCCCCGCCGCCACCGCGAAAATATTGCTCGCGCAGCTCGAAGTGCCGGCGGAAACCGTGCATGCCTTCTTCACCGCGCCGGCCAGCGAGGAGCGCTGCCGGATTCTCAATGCCGCCCCCGCCCTGCCCGAAGCGGCCAGCCTGTTCGAACATGTGGACGTGCTGGTGGTGAACGAGCACGAACTGGCGCTCTATCTCGGTATGGCGAACGCGCCGTCCGGCCCGGAGCGGGCGCTGGAGGCAAGGCAGCTGATCCGGCGGGACGAGCAGGTGGTGGTGGTGACGCTCGGCGCGCAGGGCGCGGTTGCCGTGCGCCGCGGCAGCCACTTGCACATGCCCGCCATCCCGGTCGATCCGGTGGACACGATCGGCGCGGGCGACTGCTTCACGGGGGCGCTCGCCGCCGCGATCGACGCCGGCTACACGGTCGAGGACGCGCTGCCTTTCGGCAATGCCGCCGCTGCGCTATGCACGCAGAAACCCGGCGCGATCCCGGCCATGCCGACCCGCCGCGACGTCGAGACTTTTCTCGCGGCGACGGCGAAATCGAGCCGACCAAGATAATATGCGCGCTCGGTCAAGATCGGCGCCGCGCGGACAATAGAGTCTCCCGGCAATCAGGATACGGGATACGAGAATATGAACGAACTGAGCCACACGCCCTTCGGGCTGCCTTCCGACAATGGCGGCAAGGATCTCGGCGTATTCCTGCCGATCGCCAATGGCGGCTGGATCCTGTCGAAGAACAAGCCGGAAATCGACGGCTCGTTCGAATATTGCAAGAAGGCGGCGCTGCTGGCCGAGGAAGTCGGGCTCGACTTCATCATGTCGATGGCCAAGTATCGCGGCTATGGCGGCGAGACGCATCAATGGGATGCGCAGCTTGATGCGACCGTGACCATGGCCGCGCTCGCCGAAGCGACCAGCCGGGTGAAAGTGTGGACCACGGTGCACACGATCCTACAGAACCCGGCCGTGGTGGCGAAAATGATCGCCACGCTGGACCAGGTCAGCCACGGCCGCGCCGGGCTCAACGTCGTGACCGGCTCCTACAAGGGCGAATTCTCGCAAATGGGCGCCTGGCCGGAGAACGTGAATCACGACCAGCGCTACGACCTCGCCTATGAATGGATTCGCGCGATCAAGGCGCTGTGGACCGAACATTCGGTGACCCAGCATGGCACCTATTTCGACCTCGAGGATTGCCGCTCCGATCCCAAACCCTCGACCCGGCCGTTCCTGGTCTGCGCCGGCACGTCGAAGAAGGGCATGCGCTTCACTTCCGACGAAATGGACGCGATCTTCCTGTCCGGCGGCGAGCCCGAAGAGCTGAAGAAGGCCAGCGACGCGGCCAAGGCCGATGCGGCCGAACTGGGCCGCAATGTCCGCACCTATTCGATGATGACGCCGGTCTTCGGCGAAACGGATGCCGAGGCGGAGGAATTCGCCCAGCACATTCGCGACGGTTTCGACGAGGAAGCCCTGCATGGCATGATGCGCGCCTATGGCTTCCTCGACACCGAGATCGGCAAGGAAAACGATTTCACCCGCAAGAGCCGGGCCGGCTTCATGACGCCACATGTGATCGGCACGCCCGACACGGTGATCGAGAAGCTGACCGAGATCTTCGAGGTTTCCGGAACCGACGGGCTGATGCTGATCTTCCCTGACTACATCAAGGATCTGCCGATCTTCGGCGAGAAGGTACTTCCGGTCCTGCGCGAGCGCTTCTCGGGCAAGGTCCCCGCGAATGCCTGAGGCGGCGGCGGTGGCTGCCGAGCCCGAACTGCCGCTGGTCGATCCGGTGGCGCTGCCCGAAATGATCGTGCCGGAACGCACGGCGCTGATCGTGGTCGATATCCAGGTGGATTTCGCCGCGCCCGAAGGGCTGCTGGGCCGCTACGGCGTCGATCTTTCGCCGGCCGAAGCGGCGATCGACAATATCGAACGCCTGATCGCCGCCGGGCGCAAGGCCGGGGCGACGATCGGCTTCATGCGCGTGGTCACCACGCCGGAAACCGATTCCAATGCGCTCAAGACCTATATGGTGCGTACGGGACAGCCGGGCGGCGAAGCGATTTGCCGGACGGATGATGGCGGCGCGGATTATTACCGCGTGAAGCCCGAGCCCGGCGATATCGAGATCGCCAAGCCGCTGTTCGACAGTTTCCACGGCACCGACCTGGAAGCGCAATTGCGCGCCCGGGGAATCGATACGCTGGTGATGACCGGCCTCAGCACCGATTGCTGCGTCGATTCCACCGCGCGCGCGGGCTTCCACCGCGATTTCCACGTCTTCGTGGTGAGCGATGCCTGCGCCGCTTACGAACAGGCGATGCATGACAGCACGCTGGGCGTTCTCGCCAAGAATTGCGCGATATTGACGACCACCGACGCGGTCGCCGCAGCCTGGGACGCATGACGGGCGTCGCGCCCGGCTCCGCAAGCGGGCGGCGCGACAAGATCGGCGTCCTGATCGCGGCCACCACCGGCAGCGCGCTTGCCACCACCGCCACCGTCCATGCGGTGTTCGGCACGTTTCTCGTCCCGCTGTCCGAAAGCTTCGGCTGGAGCCGCGCGAGCATTTCCGTCGTGCTCGCCATCCTCGCCCTCTCCGGGGCGGTATGCTACCCGCTCGCCGGCCGTTATGCGGACCGGCACGGCACCCGCCGGATGATCATGTTCGGCAATGTGATGCTGGCGCTTTCCGTTGCCGCACTGGCACTTACCAGCGGAAGCTTGCTCCAGTTCTACCTGACATTCCTCGCCATCGGCGTGTTCGGCTCGCTTCCGGCGACAGCGATCTTCTCGAAGCTGGTGGCAGAATGGTTCGACGAGAATCGCGGCACCGCGCTCGGCGTCAGCGCCGGCCTCGGCAATGGCGCGGGCGCCGTCGTGATGCCGATCGTCGCCGCCGTGCTGGTTTCCGGCGCCGGATGGCGCACCGGCTATCTCGGCATTGCCGCCATAATCCTGCTGATCGGCTTCCCGGTATTCTATTTCCTGCTCAGGGACGCGCCCGGCTTCAGCGAAGAGGAACTGGAAGGCCAGGCTGCCCCGGCCGTGGAGGGCCTGTCCGTCGGCGAAGCGATGCGCCTGCCGACATTCTGGCTGATCATGCTGGCGATCGCGGCCGGTGGCGGCATTTCGACCGCCGTGCTCAGCCATGTCGTGCCGATCGTCGGCGATCGCGGCTTCAGCCTCGCCACCGGCACGGCCGTCGTGAGCGTCTTCGCGCTGGTCGGCTCGCTGTGGCAAATCGCCACCGGGCGGATTCTCGACATGACCAGCGGCCCGCGCGTCGTCGTGCCGATGTACGGGCTCGCCATCCTCGGCTTGTTCCTGCTCGAATTCGGCGGATCCACCCAGCTCCTTCTGCTCGGCGGCGTGTGCCTGGGGATCGCGCTGGGCGCGCAATTCGGATCGCTGCCCTTCTTCATCGCCCGCTATTTCGGCCTCAGGAATTTCGGCGCGATTATCGGCGTCATGTATTCGGGCGTGATCGCAGCGCAGGGGATCACGCCGGTCCTGCTCGATCTCGCCTTCGACCTTGAGGGCAGCTATCGCGAGGCGATCTATGTCGCGGTCGGCGTGATGGCCTGTGGCAGCCTGCTGTTGCTGCTGCTCCCCGCCTATCGCGTGGACGCCTCGCTGGCCGATGCCGGCGGCTTACCCGCGCATTGAGCCGGGCCGCTGCCAATAGGCTGTGCGCGCGCGATCAAGACGCTTCCGTCTCGTTTCGACATTACACTTGAAATTGAGGCCAAAGCAGAGAGAGTCGGGCTATGGTATTTGACGGGCGGCTGAAATTCCTCGTGCTGGCAGCGCTCAGCCTGCTCTTCTTCATGCTCAACGCATGTACTTTCAACGGCTTGGGCGTCGTTCTTCCCTATATGGTCGAGGAACTGGGCTGGGCCTGGGCCGTGGCGGGACTCGGCTTTACCTTTCTCGGCCTCGCCTGCGGGCTTTCCAGCCTCGCCCCGGCCATCGCCATCCGCCGGATCGGCGTTTCGCGGACGATGCTGCTGGGCGGTGCGATCCTGGTGGTCGGCTTCGCTTGCATGGCGGTCGCGCGGACGCCGGTGCTCTATTTCGCCGGCACGATCTTCCTCGGCATCGGCTTCTCGCTCTGCGGCACGACCGCGGGCATCAACGTCATCTCGCACTCCTTCGAACGTGCATCGACCGCGATCGGCATCTATTTCACCGCCGGCGGCCTCGGCGCGGTGGCCGGCCCGCTGATCGTTTACGGAACGCAGGAAATTACCGGGGACTGGCGCTATTACTGGGTCGGATCGGCGGTTGCCGCGGTTCTCATCACCGGCTTCGCCGCGCTGGTGACGCGCAATCGCGCCGACTTGCTGGCGAGCGAAGAAGAACAGAAGCCGGCGGTTTCGCAGGATGGCTGGCTGGCCCGCGATGCTTTCCGCACGGTGCAATATTACGTCGTCGTCGGCGCCTACACCGCCTTCCTGCTGATCAACACGACGGTGCACGGCTTTGCGGTCCAGCACCTTGCCGATACCGGCATGACGATGGGCGGTGCGGCGACCGTGATGAGCGCTATCGCCCTGCTCAGCGCCGCCGGATCGATGGGCGCAGGCGTGGCCGGCGAAAAGATCGGGCCTCGCGAACTGGCGCTGATATCGCTTTCGGGGACCGTTCTGGGCGTATTGGCGCTGATTGCAGGCGGTAGCTGGATCGCGGTGACTGTCGCGATCATCGGCCTCGGCGTCGGCTTCGGCTTCAGCTATGTCAGCACGGCCAACCTGCTGCTCGACCTGTTCGGCAAGCGCTCCAATCTCGAACTCTATTCCACGATGAGCCTTGTCTCGACCGCGGCCGCGATCGGCCCGGCGCTCGGCGGCATGATCCGTGACGAAACCGGCAGCTTCGCGCTGGTCTTCGCCGCCTGCGCCGCGCTCGGCTTCCTCTTCCTTCTCGCCCTGCTCGGCATGCGCAAGCCCGAACGGCCGGCCGAAGCGATGGAAGCGGCGCCCGTCCCCGCCGAATAGAAATCATGACCGAAGCAGAACCGAAAAGCGGCGCGGCTTTCGCCGACCCCGCCACCGCCCCCTACACCGTCAGCGAGGAAGAACGCGCGGCCATTGCCGCCGCGATCGACCAGGACGAGCTCGTCTCCCTGGCGCTCGATCTGGGCAATATTCCGAGCCGCTCGCGCGAGGAGGCCGAAGCCGCGCAGTTCGTCTATAACTGGATGGACCGCGAAGGCTTCCGCCCGCGCCGCGTGGGCGCTACGCCCGAACGTCCGAATATCATCGGCGAATATGGCGGCACCGGCACTGGCGCGAACCTGCTGTTCACCGCCCATCTCGACACCGAAAGCCCGAGCGGCGACTATTCGCAGGACAAGTTCCGTTACAAGGACGCCACCCTGCGCGATCCCGAATGGACGCAATGCTGGATGGATGCCGAAGGCCGGCTGCGCGGCTATCCGATCTCCAACGATCGCGGGCCGATGTCCTGCTTCATGATCGCCGCCAAGGCGCTGAAGAAGGCCGGGATCGGCCTTTCCGGCAAATGCTGGCTGACGGCCTGCCCAGGCGAGATCGGCCCCGAACCGATCGAGGAATTCGAAGGCATCGACTATCTCGGCAAGGATATCGGCGCGCATTACCTGTTCCATCACGGCGGCGTGGCGCCCGATTACGCGATTGCCGCCGAAGGCACCGATTTCGGCCTGACCTGGCAGGGCTGCGGCTATGCCCTGTTCCGCGTGCGCATCTTCGGCACCGGCATGTTCACGCCCATTCTCGAAGTGCCGGAAAAGGTCAGCGACCATCCCAACCCGATCTATCGGCTGGGCCCCGTAATCGAGGCGCTGCATAATTGGGGCCGCCGCTGGGAAGCGGAAAGTGTGCACGATACGGCGGGTGGCCTGTCGCAGCCCAAGGTGCAGATCGCTTCCGTTCGCGCCGGCATGCCGACCGATTACGGCGCCGGCACCGAAGTCTGCGCGGTCTATGTCGAAGTCGGCCTCTCGCCGGGGCGGAAATCCGCGGAGGCCTTCCATCAGATCACCGCCGCCATGCGCGAACTCGGCATCAAGAGCTTCGATGTCGAGCCGATGGTCGTGCGCCACGGTTTCGAGGCCAGGCCCGCCGAAGTCGCGCCGCTCGCCGGCGCGGTGGATGCGGCGACTCGCCTTGCGCGCGGGGCCCCGCTCGAGCGGGCGCATCCGGTCTATTCGAGCATGTGGCGCGACCAGAACGTGTTCAACATGCACGGCATCCCGGCGGTGACCACCGGCATGCCACGCTGGCGCCCTTTGCCCGAGGATATGGCCAGCAGCGCGCTGGTTTATGCGCTCACCATGCTCGCAATCTGCGGGCGCGACGATTCCGGCCTGTCCAGCGATGAGACATCGACGGTCTATGGAGGCAACGAAACGCCATTCTGACGATAGCTGTCGGCCCTCCGCCGATGGGGGGAGTTTCCTTCCCGGCGCACGCTGGTATTACATGCGGTGGGAGAGGGCCTGTGCGTAAGTCATGAGTGCCCATTTGCGTTTCACTACCAATGCCTACCCCAAGGAGCAGCGCCGCGATGCCTGGCGCTTCGCTCTCAAGCGTGTTTCGGTCACGCTTGAGGCGGCGGACGATGCCAACCTCTATGGCGAGCTGATCCAGTTCCGCAGCAATGTCGGCATCGGTTTCGTTCGCCTGGTCGGCACGGCGCAGGAATATGGCATCGATTTCCGCGAAGAGCCCGGGAGTTTCTGGCTCGCCGTCCTACTCGATGGTGCGGGCGTCGCGCGCTGCGGCGCGGACACGATCACGCTGAATGACGGCGACATGATCTGCGGGCGCGGCGAAGCGCCGGTCTCGCTCGAATTCACGACCGACCACCGCATCCTGCTGCTGCAAATCCCCGCCGCCGTGCTCGACCAGCGGCTGAAGACGCCGCTGCCCGAAAAGCCGCGCCGGCTCGCCGCCGATACCGGCCCGGCCCGCGTGCTTTCGGGGATGCTGCGCTCGATCGCCGAGATGGGCAATGACGTGACCGAGGAGGAATTACGGCCGGTCGAACTGGCCCTGCCCGAATTCCTGCTGGCGAGCCTGCTCAGCGATGCGCCTTCGCGCGCATTGGGCGGCGCCGCCGGCATGCGCGCCGCCCTGCTGGAACGGATTTTCCAGACCATCGAGATGCGCCTGTCCGATCCGAACCTGAATTATCAGCAGATCGCCAGCGAGCACGGCATCTCCCCGCGCTATCTGCAGAAACTGTTCGAATCGATCGACGACAGCTTCGGCCATTACGTGAAGGTGCGGCGGCTCGAACGCTGCCGGCTGGACCTGCGCAGCCCGCTGCATGCACAGAAATCGATTTCCGACATCCTGTTCCAATGGGGCTTCAATGATTCGGCCTCCTTCAGCCGCGCCTTTCGCGAGCAATATGGCGTCTCCCCGCGCGAATATCGCAAGATGCCGCCGAGCGAGGACGCGGAAACCCACGATACGCTGCGGCGCGGCCGTCCTACCCCGGCAAGCAAGCGCGACGCGCATCACGATGCTGCCGAGCTGGAAGCGGCGGTGGACGAGGGCGATCTCGGCGGGCTCGAGCCGGTTATCGCCGTGCCCAATGCCGATGACGGAACGGTGCGGCACCACCATCTGCCAGTCAGCCCGAAGACCGTGCATTGGGGCTATTTCAGCTCGCTGATCAAGCCGGTCCTCAATGTGAGGTCGGGCGATTTCGTCACCGTCGAAACGCTGACCCACCATGCCAATGACGATCCGGAACGCATGGTCCAGGGCGATGAGGGTGCGGAGAGCGTCTATCGCTGGGACGAGAACGGCAAGGCGGTGGAGCGGCGCGGCGCCGGGCCGATGGACGCCAGCGCGCTGGGCCGCGGCGCGGGCGAAGGTTTCGGCGTGCATATCTGCACCGGGCCGATCGCCATCCAGGATGCCCAGCCGGGCGATATCATCGAGGTTCGCATCCTCAGCCTGGAGCCCCGCCGCAGCGGCAATCCACGCTTCCAGGGCAAGGCTTTCGGCAGCAATGCGGCGACCTTCTGGGGCTTCCAGTATAACGACCTGCTGACCCAGCCGACCCGCGAAGTGGTGACGATCTACGAGGTCGAAACCGGCACCGAACGCCTGCCGACCGCCCATGCGGTCTATTCCTATCGCTGGACACCGCAGACCGATCCCTATGGCACGGTGCATGAGCGCTACGATTATCCCGGCGTGCCGGTCGATCCCGAAACGATAGAGCGGAAATACGATATCCTGCGCGATGTCGAGATTCCGATCCGCCCGCATTTCGGCGTGATCGCGCTGGCCCCGGCGCATTCCGGCCCGGTGGATTCGATCCCGCCCAGCTCCTTCGGCGGCAATCTCGACAATTGGCGCACGGGCCCGGGATCGAGCGTTTTCCTGCCGGTCCAGGTGGCCGGCGGCCTGCTATCGCTCGGCGATCCGCATGCCTCGCAGGGCGATTCCGAGCTGTGCGGCACGGCGATCGAATGTTCGATGACCGCGCTGATCCAGGTCATCCGCCACCCAGCCGGCGAACTGCACGGCAAGCTGCGCGATCTCGACTATCCGCTGATCGAAACCGACGATGAATGGGTGATCCTCGGCTTCAGCCACCCGGATTACCTGCTGGAGCTGGGCGACGATGCGCAAAGCGAAGTTTACAAACACGCTTCGATCGACAGCGCGATGCGCGATGCTTTCCGCAAGGCGCGGCGCTTCCTGATGACGACCAAGAATCTGACGGAGGACGAGGCGATTTCGCTGCTTTCCGTCGCGGTGGATTTCGGCATCAGCCAGGTCGCGAACGGCAATTGGGGGGCCCATGCGGTGATCCGGAAAGCGCTGTTTACGGCGTAACTGCAACGCCCCCGCTTAGGATCTGCAAGGCCGCTGCATCGAGCAGGCCCCGCAGCCTGACCGTCCGCCCGACAAACGCCCCGCCGATCAGCTCGTTTGTCATCACCAGCGCCACCAGCTTGCTGCGCGGTTCGACGAAGAAATAGGTGTTGCCCGAGCCCGACCAGCCGCCGGCCCCGGCCGGCATCCCGCCGATCGCCTCGCTGGCGGCATCGCCGATGCCGAGACCGAAGCCATACATCACATTCTCATGGTCGCTGCCGCCGGTCGGGAGCCGCGGGGTGAACATCGCGGCGATCGATTCCGGCTTCAGCAGGCGGTGCCCGTTCCAGCTTCCACCATTGGCCAGCATCCGGGCGAAGTGGAGATAATCCTCCGCCGTGCCGGCCAGCGCGCCGCCGCCATCGAACATGCGTTCGGGATCGCGATATTCGGATGCCTCGGCAGTCTCGACGGGTTCGATGCCTTCGGCGGTCGCGTTGTAATTGGTGACGAAGCGAGGAAGCTGGGAATCGCGGATGACGAAACTCGTGTCCTTCATCTCCAGCGGTTCGAAAATGCGCCGGCGAAAGAATTCGTCGAGCTTCATGCCGGAGGCGCGTTCGACCACCACGCCGAGAACGCCGGTGGAATTGCCGTAGGAGAACCTCTCGCCCGGCTGATGCAGCAATGGTGCGGCGGCTAGCCGGTCGATCAGTTCCTGCATCGAGGCGGCCGGCGGCGCATCGCCCGGCTGGCGCCCCACCCCGCCCCCGCGCATCACGCCGTGGCGGCGATAATATTGGTGGACCGGCGTATCGCCCATGAAATTGTAAGTGAAGCCGGCGCTGTGGGTCAGTAGGTCGCGAATGGTCACCGGGCGCTCGACCGGCACAGTCACCATGTGATCGACATCGCCGCTTTCATAGACCCGCAGGCCGGCCATTTCCGGGATGTAGCGCTCGATTGGCGCGTCGATGGCGATCCGTCCTTCCTCGACCAGCATCATCGCCGCGACGGTCGTGATCGGCTTGGTCATCGAATAGAGGCGGAAGATCGCATCCTCGGGCAGCGGCTCGCCACTTTCGACGTCGAGCGATCCCAGGCGGAACCGGACGAGCTCGTCGTCACCCTGCGCGATGATCACCTGTGCATTGGGCAGTTCGCCCGCTTCGATCATCTGCGCAAGGCCGGCGCGTAGCTCTGCAACCGCATCGGCCGAAGCCGCCGTCTCCGCAGCAAGCGCCGGCGATACCAGTGCCGGAGCGGCCAGCGCGAAAGCCAGCCAGCCAGCCAGCCCCGGAATGCCGCGCAGGGCCATCAATAGGGCTTGTCGCCCGCGATCGTCACCCGATAGCCGGAGCGCGTTTCGGGGAAATAATCCCAGGTCGCGAAATGCTGCGTGCAGCGATTGTCCCAGAAGGCCACCGAATGCGGCTGCCAGCGGAAGCGGACCTGGAAGTTCGGGTTCTTCACATGCTCGGTGAGGAAATGCAGGATCGCATCGCCCTCCTCCTTGGCCAGCCCGTTGATCTTCACCGTCTTGGACTTGGAGATGAACAGGCATTTGCGCTTGGTCACCGGGTGGGTGCGCACCACCGGATGCGTGTTGCGCGGATAGGTCTTGTCCACATCGGGGAAGAGCTCGCGGTAGATGTGGTTGGAATCATGCACCGCGGTCAGCGGGTCGAGGAAGGCCTTCATCGCCGGCGACAGCGCATCATAGGCGGCATACATGCTCGACCACAGCGTATCGCCGCCGGCCGGGGGCACGGTGTGCATATAGAGGATGCTGCCCATCGGCGGTTCGGCATCCTCGCTGAGATCGGAATGCCAATCCTCGCCGGCGATGAACTTGCTGTCCTTGTCGGCATGGATCGCCACGATCTCCGGGTGATCCTCCAGCCCCGATACGCCGCTATGCAGCGCGAGATCGCCGAAATAGCGGCCCAGGCGCTTGTGGTTCTCATGCTCCAGGTGCTGGTCGCGGAAGAAGATCACCTGGTGTTCCATCAGCGCATTATGCAGCTCGTCCACCACCTTGTTGCCGAGCGGCTCGTTCAGATCGACCCCGAACACTTCGGCCCCGATCCGCTTCGTCATCGGACGGACATCGAGCACATCATACGGCATGGACAGATTCCTCGGCTTTGCGGGTTGCAGGATACTAGGCGCAAGCGCCCCTGCAAATCTTGTCGATCGACGCAGGCTCGATTGTCCGCCCGCGCGCTTCAGGCGGCTCCGTCGGCGCCGCGCGCCCGGTTCCTCGTATCGCGCGGGGCCTCGCCATAGCGTTCGCGATAGGCGCGGCTGAAATGGGCCGACTGGCTGAAGCCCCAGCGATAGCAGATTTCCGAAATGCTGAGCTGGGCATGCAGCGGGCTGCGCAGTTCCGCGCGGGCGCGCTCCAGCCGCCGGGCCTTGATATAACCGATCACCGTCTGCCCAAAACGGGCGAAGAGCTGTTGCAGATAGCGGACCGAGACCCCCTCCCCCGCCGCGACCGAGCGCACGGAGAGGGCGGGATCGCCAAGCCGGGTCTCGATCGCGCGGCAGACCCGCTCGAACTGACGGGCCCGCTGGCCTTCCATGCCGCCGCGCGCCGCCGCGCCGCCGGAACGGGCCATGGCCGGCACCAGCAGTTCCACCAGCGCGCTTTCCACCGGCCCGTGCTCGCCGCCGCGATCCGCTTCGAGCGAGCCGGCGATGCTGTGCAGCAATGCCAGCAGCGCATGGCCGGAAAGCGTTTCCGGCTCGAGGATCGAGACACGTTCCCCCACGGGGGCAAGCAGCCGGGTGTCGATGGCGACCTTGGGAATGCGCACGAAGAGCTGGCGGAACCGTCCCCCGAAACGCAGGGCGGCATCGACGCCGGTCGCGCCGTAGATCAGCATTCCCGGCGAAAGATCGACCGAATCCTCGCCGAATTCGAGCCGCGCACAGCCTTCGATCAGCAGGCCGAGCCACAGGCCGGGCACCGCGCCCGGCGTGCGGCCCGCGATCACCTGCGGCCCGCCCGCGACCAGCGCATATTCGAAGCCCATCGGCGTAGTCACGGCCATCACCGTGCCATCCGCCTCCGCCTCCCGCGCGGGATCGGCGAAAGGCAATTGCAGCCTGCGCATGGCCTCCGCCCAGGCAGGCGCCCGATCGCCCGCGGGCAGGCTCGCCGTGTCGAACGACCAAGCCGCGCCCTCGGTTGGAGAAGCGGTCTGGCTCAGCGGATCATTTCGGATCTTCGACACTGCCCTTGCCGGGGAAGATGCCGCGATCGATTTTGACGTGGATGCCCTGCGTGCCGTCCACCACCTGCGTCACGCCGAAATCGGCGGCGACGCTCATCAGCGAATAGGCATCGGTCCGGGACAGGCCCTGATGTTCGTTGAGCAGCTTGATCATGTCGAGCGAGGCGCCCTTCATGGCCTGGTCCAGATCGTCACCGAAACCGTGCACGATCCAGTGATCGGGCGTTTCCAGCAGCGGAGACGGGAATTCGAAATCCTTGCGCACGATCACCTGGAACAGCACGTCCAGCGAGGCTTCGATCGCGGTGCCGCTGATCTCGCCATCGCCCTGGCTGACATGGGGATCGCCGATGGAGAACAGCGCGCCCTTCACCTGCACCGGATAATACATCCGCGAATTGGCGCCGATCCGCCAATTGTCGATATTGCCGCCATGCACGCCCGGCGGAATGGTGCTGACGGGCTCGTTCACCGCAGGGGCGACGCCAGCCGTCCCCAGATGCGGGCGGGCGGGAATGGTGATGCCCTTCAGCGCCGGCTGCCGGTCGCAAGCCGGGCAATGGGTGATGCGCCCGGGGACGAGATATTTCTCTTCCACATCATAGGCATAGAGCGCGCGCGCGGTGTTGGCGTTCGGGTCCAGCTCATAAATGGTGATGCGTTCGGTCTCGCCGAATTCCTGATAGAGATGGCCCCAATTCGCCTGCAGATTGCAGCCGTAATTGAAGCGCGGCGTCATCTGAAAATAGCGCACTTCCAGCATGTCGCCCGGCTCGGCATCTTCCACATAGATCGGCCCGGTCATGATATGCACACCCGGCGCGCGGGTGGCGGGATCGATCTCGGTGAAGATCCGCTGGATATCCTCGTCGAACATCAGCTCGGGATCGTCGCCGGCATGGTGCGTAACGGCCTGCGCCTGGATCAGGTCGCCGCTCTTCACGGTCAGCGCCGGCTTCAGCTCGGGCGAGAAGAAGCCCCAGTGAACCGTCTCGGGAACCGCCCGAAGATAATGCAACGCCTTCGGTTGGACTTCCGCCCGCCGCAAGCCGTGTTCGCAGATCAACGCCATGTCTTTCCCCTGGTAGTCAACTGAATGGCCGACGGCGCAAGCGTCATTCGGCACCGATCAGGATGCTGGTCATCCCGAGCGACTTGTGATGGATGAAATTCGGGTGGAGCCGGGCTTCCTCGCCCGGATAGCGCGCGCCCAGCACATAGAGCAGCGGCCAGAAATGGTCGGGCGAAGGCACCGCCAGCCGGGCATCCTCGCCCAGCGTCTCGAAATCGATCACCGCCTGCGGCCGGTCCTCCACCACCGCATCGAGCATGGCGGTGTTGAAACGGTCGGCCCAGTCATAAGGCGGCGCATCGGGATGGTCCCAATCCATCGCCGGGAGATTGTGCACGATATTGCCCGTGCCCATGATCAGCACGCCTTCATCGCGCAGCGGGCGCAGCGCCTGGCCGATCTGCCAGTGCTCCTTGGGCGACTTGGCGGCATCCATGCCGAGCTGGACGACCGGGATATCGGCCTCCGGATAGGCATGGCACAGCACCGTCCAGGTGCCGTGATCGAGCCCCCAATTGGCATCCAGCCCAACCGGCACGGGGTCCAGAAGTTCGCGCACACGGAAAGCCAGCTCGGGATCGCCCGGAGCGGGATATTGCATGTCGAACAGCGCCTGAGGGAAGGCGCCGAAATCGTGGATCGTGCGCGGTTGGGCCATGGCCGTGACCGCGGTTCCCCGCGTCAGCCAATGGGCGGAAATGCACAATATGGCCCTGGGCTTGCCGATTTCGTCGGCAATGCCCTTCCAGGCCGCCGTGGTATCGCTCTTTTCGAGGGCCACCATCGGGCTGCCGTGCCCGAAGAACACGGTCGGAAGGCGGCTCATCGCGCGGCGCTCCATGCGGCACGCCGCGCCGCGGGGCGATCCACGCCCTCATGCGGGCGGGTCTTGAACTGGATCGTGGTCATTTGAGTCGTGCTTGCCGGAAACATCCTGGGAGAACTGGCCCGAGGCTATGGGAAGCGGCGCGGCGGGGTCTTGCACACTCGCGCACAAGATGTTGTTCGGCGCCTCGATCAGCGCCCGCCCCGCCCGCTTCCGCGAAGCCTATTCCTTGGTGTAATTCTCGGGAATCTGCGGATCTTCGCCGCCCTTCACCCAGAGCAGCACTTCATTGCCCCAGGGATCGGCGAAGCAATGGTTGAGCCCGTTGAACTCGGCCCAATAGTGATTGCGCCAGAGGATTTTCGCGCCGAGCTTCTCGGCCGTCTCCAAGATGCGCTCGGGCGTATCGTCGTCGCTCACCAGCACCCAGATACGCGGCTTGCGGCCTTCCGTGGCCAGCGTGCGCGGCTCCGTACCGGCCGGATCGGGATGTGGCCGGACATTGGCGACATTGGAAATGCCCATGTGCAGATTGCCGATTTCGCTGTCGGTCCCGTCCTTCTTCTTGAAGAAGCCGCCGGGTACCATGCGGTGATATTTGCCGAGCGGGCGGGGATCGTTCTCCCAGCCGAACACCTCGGCATAGAATTCGCCGGCGGCATTCGGATCGTCGGAGGGAATATCAAAGAAAATCAGAGAATTGGTCATCTCGGCCCCTATCGTGCGCGAAAAGCGGTATGCTGTGAAATCAGCTATCAGGGCCGGCGCCGCCGGGGCTGGCTTTCAGGCGCACAAATTGTTGATTTTCCGGCCGCGCGCTAGAAGAGGGATGGGAACGGCGCGACCGGAAAAAGGGGTTGCTCACGACGTGGCGTGAAGCCTCGTTACGGGCGCCGAGGGCCCTCGCCGGCGATCCCATTCGGCCTTGTAGCGATCGACCAGCCAGACATTGAGCTGGCGCTGCGCATCTTCCTGCCAGCTATAGCGGCCGCGCGGCGCGAATTTGGAGCCGAGGCCCTGCTGCACCAGCAGGTCCACATGCAGATCCTGCGCGACGATGTCGGCCGTGTGCGTGTCGTTGAGTTCGCGCTTCTTCTCGAATTCGGGATCCTCCAGCGCCTCGGGCAGGTAGAGGCTGCCGAAAGTGAGGCCATGCTTGTCCGGCGCGCGCGCATCCATGATCAGGTAGATCACGACATCGTTGAGCACGACCAGCGACAGCGTCGGCGGCAGGTTCACGAATAGCAGGCGGTTCTGCTCTTCCTCGGTCAGCTTGGGGAAGATCGGGAAGAGAGCCTTCTCGGTCGGGTTGAAGCTGGCATTGGGATGCAGCGAGCCGTTGAGGCGATAATAACCGGCCGTTTCGCGCGGGACTTCGGGAAAGCTGGCGAGCGAGCTGGGAATATAGTCGTGCAGCCCCTGGTGCAGGCGGCTGGCATGATAGCCGTCATTGTTGTTCTCGAACTGGACTTTCCAGTTCCAGGCGAATTCGTGCTCGGCAGGCTCGGGTCCGCGCAGCTTGGCGAAATCGTAATTCGCCACCACCGGCTCCAGCGGCCCCATGCGCGATGCGAGCGATGGCGCTTCGGGATCGAAATTCACGAAGATGAAGCCGTGCCACACTTCGACCTGCAGACTGGGCAGGCTGTGCTGCGCCTTGTCGAAATTGCACGTCCTGCTCATCGCCGGCGCCCCCACCAGCTTGCCGTCGAGATCGTAGGACCAGTGGTGATAGGGGCACACGAAACCGCGCGTATTGCCCTTCCCTTCGGCCACCAGCATCGCCCGGTGCTGGCACACGGCGGACATCGCCTTCAGCTTCCCGTCGCGGCCGCGCGCGATGATGATCGGCTCGTTCGCGTGCGTGGTGGTGAAATAGTCGCCCGGCCCGGCCAGCCATTCGTCCCGCCCGACGCAGAGCCATTCGCGGTAGAACAGCGCTTCCTTCTCGAACTCGTAGAATTCGCGGCTGGTATAGATTTCGGGCGGCAGCGTTTCCGCTTCCTCGGTCGGCATCACCGACGAGGCGAAGCTGTCGAAGAACTGATCGGTGAGTAGCGTCATCCTGTGACCTCTATCGCTGGCGCGTTATGGTGCGGCGCACAATAGGTTACCGCCGCAAGCGCCGAAAGCAAAGCGGGGCGTCCGCCATCATGTGCAGCCTGTTCTACGCGAGGCGCACCGCCGGGGCTTTGCAGAATGCGCGGAAATTCTTGTTCGCGTCAGCCCGAGGCGAGCCGCGTTCGCGCAGCAGCGTTGATCGCCAGCAAGGCAAATGGCCTGCCATGCGCCTCGACAAACCTAGGTATTATTGTTGCCGGCCGGAAAACCCACCACCTTCTGCACCATAATAAACGATCGAAGGCCGATTTATATTGCGATTTTCATTCGCAGTATTCGGTTTCTTTTTTAACACTCAAATAGAACGGAGTGCGAACGCAATGTCAGTTCTGAAACTCGAATTGTCGCGTCGAACGGTTCTTGCCGGCACTGCAGCGGTTACTGCCGCCGCCTGGGCTTCTTCCGCGTACTCCCGCTCCCTTCCCTTTCAAAACCAGACTGGAGATACCGATATGGCTAGCGGATTTGTCGAAACGCAGGACGGCACACAGATCTTTTACAAGGACTGGGGCCCCAAGGATGCGCAACCGATCGTGTTCCATCACGGCTGGCCGCTTTCGGCCGACGACTGGGACAACCAGATGCTGTTCTTCCTCGCCAATGGCTACCGCGTGGTGGCGCATGACCGGCGCGGCCACGGCCGTTCCACCCAGGTCGATACCGGCAACGACATGGATCACTACGCGGCCGACGCCTCGGCCGTGGCCGAGCATCTCGACCTGCGCAATGCCGTCCATATCGGCCATTCGACCGGCGGCGGCGAAGTCGCCCGCTATGTCGCGCGCTACGGCATCCCGCAGAACCGCGTGGCCAAGGCCGTGCTGATCAGCTCCGTGCCCCCGCTGATGCTGAAGACCGACAGCAATCCCGGCGGCACGCCGATCTCCGTCTTCGACGGCTATCGCAAGGCGCTCGCCGACAATCGCGCGCAATTCTATCTCGATGTCGCCTCGGGCCCCTTCTACGGCTTCAACCGCCCCGGAGCGAAAGCGTCGCAAGGCGTGATCGAAAATTGGTGGCGCCAGGGCATGATGGGCGGCGCGCTGGCCCATTACGAGGGCATCAAGGCCTTCTCCGAAACGGACCAGACCGAAGACCTGAAGGCGATGACCGTGCCCACGCTGGCAATGCAGGGCGATGACGACCAGGTGGTGCCCTATACCGACGCCTCCGAACTGCAGGCCAAGCTGCTGCCGAACGGGACGCTGAAAATCTATCCGGGCTTCCCCCACGGCATGATGACCACCCATGCGGATGTCATCAATGCCGACCTGCTCGCCTTCGTGAAAGGCTGATCCGGCTGCGGGCGGGGCCCTGAGCCTCGCCCGCTAAACCGGCTCGCGCGCGACAAGCGCGTCGCAATCCACCCATTCGAGCGCGGCCAGCGCGGTGCTGCCGGCCATCGAGCGGATGAAGCCGGCCTTGCCATGCGTGCCGAGCACGACGAGATCGGGATCGATCTTTTCCAGCATCGCCAGCATCGCCGTGCCGAAATCGCCGCGTTCGAGATGCGTCGTGATCCGCCCGGCCAGCCCTTCGGGTACATCCGGCCCGGCGAGAAACTCCTCCAGATGCTCCCCGGCGAGGCTCTGCGTGTCTCCCGCCAGTTCCTCCGAATGCGACCAGCCGCCATAGGCGACATGCCAGGCATGGAATAGATGCAGCTCGGCATCGGGGAACATCGCCGCCGCCAGCTTCAGCGCATATAGCGAACAGGGCGAGAAATCGGTCGCCGCGAGGATCCGGCGATAGGGAGCATGCGCGCGAGTCTTCACCACCAGCACCGGCTCGTCCGCCTGGCGCACCAGATGCTCCACGGCAGTGCCAAGGATATAGTCGCCCGGGCAATTGAACCGAGCGACCCCGGTGACAATCAGCTGCGCACCCACGGCATCGGCCGTGGCGGCTATGGCCTGCGGCGCGGGGCCGACCGGGAGCGCCATCTCCACCTTGGCTTGCGGATCGGGCAAAGCCGCGCGCAGCGCCGCTTCGGCAATGGCCGGATCCTTCGCCCCCGCCGATCCCGGCTTCAGCGCATGACAGACGACCAGCGGCGCATGCAGCTCCCCGGCCAGTTGCATGGCCCGGTCCACCGCCCGGTCGCTGCGGGCGGAAAGATCGGTGGCGACGAGGATCGCGGCTGTGTCTGACATGCCGGAAACGTGACGCGCAAGAGAGGCGCGGTCAAGGGCGCCGGGTCAGCCTGACCGGCCCTGCCATTCATCGGCCAGCAGCCCCCAGATCAGGCTGTCGCGGCGGCCGATATGGGTGGTCCATGCCTCACGCAAGCGCCCTTCCAGCGTGAAGCCGAGCTTTTCGAGCAAGTGGTTGGAGGCGGCATTGTCCGGGTCCGTATCGGCATAGATCCGGCGGCGCTTCTCGGTGCGGAACAGGTGATCGATGAGGGCGGACAGCGCCTCGCCGGCGATCCCCTCCCCCTGCCTGTGCCTGGCCACGAGATAGCCCACCTCGGTCACGCCGTCGCCCCGGTCGATCGCCGCGAAGCGGGCAATGGCTGGGCCATGCTCGCCCTCGGTCACGGCCCAGCTGCGCCCTTGCTCCCACCCGCTTTCAGGCACCAGCCAATCGGCCAGTTCAGCCTCGCTGGCGAAGGGGCCGCGGCTCCACCAGCGCATGGCCTCGTCATCGGCGAAGCTTGGAAACAGGGCGGAGGCGTCCGCGCGGGTAAGTTCGCGCAGGATGAAACGGGGCGTAACGAGAGTCGGCGTCATTCGCCCGAGAGATGCTCGACCAGTGTGCGCACCTTCTTCTGGCGCCATTGCGGGCGCGGGGCGACGAGCCAGTAGGAGCGGCGGCATTCCACCGGGCCTTCCAGCGCGGTCAGCCGCCCGTCTTCCAGCGCTTCGGCCACCAGCGGCAGCGGCATCATCGCCCTGCCCAGCCCGGCCAGCGCCGAACTCAGCGCCTGCCCGGCATTGCCGACCTGCAACAGCACCTTCTCATCCGCGCCGTCGGGCAGCGGGAAGCCGGGCCAGGCGATCCAGCCATCCGCCGCATCGGGCGCGGCCACGGTCACCTTGCTGCCGGGGGCGAGTTGCACGCCCTCGAGATCGTCCGGCCCTTCGACCAGGCGGATGGCGACATCGAGATTGGCCTCGGTGAAATCGGCATCCTCGTCCGCAATCAACTGGAAGCGGACATCCGGATGCTCGGCCCGGAAAGCGGCGAGACGCGGGGCCAGCCATTGCGCGTAGAATTCGCGTGGCACGGCGATGGTGTAACTTGAGGAGGACTGGCCTGCCTGCATCGCCTGCACGCTCTCCTCGAACCGCAGGAAGCCCTCGCGCAGCGGATCGAGCCCCGACACCGCCTCGTCGGTCAATTCGAGCCCCTTGGAGGTGCGGCGGAACAGCACGACGCCGAGCACATCCTCCAGCGCGCGGATCTGCTGGCCGACCGCCGCCGGGGTGACCGCCAGCTCGTCCGCGGCGCGGGTGAAGCTCAGGTGCCGGGCCGCCGCATCGAAGACGCGCAGCGCGTTGAGAGGCAGGTGTGTGCGTTTCATCTTGCACGCGTCCTATTGCGCGTGCGCGCCATCGGCAAGCTGCAGGCCGCGCAGTCCGCCTTGTGTCCGCTATACTTCCGCTTGCCACGCGGCTTTCATTCGCGCGCAATCCGGGTGCGCTTCGGGCAATTCATGCTGCGCGATCAATCCCCACTGCTCGTCTGCGATCTCACCCAGAGCTATTCCCCGAAAGGCGGCGGCGGCGTCAGCACCTATCTGCGCGAGAAGCGGCGCTATGTGCTGGAAAACACCCCGCACCGGCTGATGCAGATCGTGCCCGGGCCGGAAGATCGCGTGATCGAGGACGGGCGGCATATCTGGGTGGAGATCGGCGCCGATCCGGTGCGCGGCAGCCCTAATTATCGCTTCATCCTGCGCACCAGTGCGGTGCGCGCGGTGCTGGAGCGATACCGGCCGGACATCATCGAATCGCTGTGCCCCTGGCTGCTGCCGTGGACGGCGATCCATTATCGCCGGACGCACCCGGAAACGGTGCTGGTGGCCGGATACCGCACGGATTTCCCCAATGCCCAGGTCCACCGCGTCGCGCTCGACCTGTTCGGCCCACATATCGCCTGGGCGCTGCGCAAGCTGATCCTCGGCTATGCCGAAATCACCTATCGCGAATTCGACTGGGTCTATTCGCTGGGCGAGGAAACGAGGCGTCTGCTCAATAGCTGCCGCATCGCCGGCGTGGACGTGCTTTCGCTCGGCGTGGACACGCAGCTGTTCCATCCGGACAAGCGCGATCCTGCCTATCGCCGCAGCCTCGGCCTGCCGGGCGACGGGCCGCTGCTGGTCTATGCCGGGCGGATCGACAACGAGAAGCGCGCCGATACGCTGGTGGCGATGATGCGACATCTGCCGCGCGAACTCGGCGCAGCGCTGGTGCTGATCGGCGACGGCAAGCTGCACGACCAGTTGATGGAGGAATCGCGCGACCTGCCGGTGGCCTTCCCCGGCTTCTTCACCGACCGCGCCCAGCTGGCCCGGGCCCTGGCATCGAGCGATATCTATGTTTCCGGCATGGCGGACGAGACTTTCGGCGTCTCGGTGGTGGAAGCGCAGGCGAGCGGATTGCCGGTGGTCGGCGTGGCCTCCGGGGCGATGATCGAACGCGTTCCCCCGGGGCTTGGCCTTCTCGGCCCGGTGGACGATGCCGCGGCGATGGCGCGCAATGTGCTGGCCGTGTGGCATGGCGACCATGCGGCGATGAGCCGGGCCGCGCGCAGCCATGTCGAAAGTCGTTTCAGCTGGGACCGGACGTTCCAGCAGCTATTCGGCCAGATCTACCCGGCGGCGCAGGCACAGGCCCGGCGGCGGCAGGCCGCCCGCTGGCGGGGCCCGGCGCTAGGCCCGTTCCAGTTCGGCCGGTCACGGCGCGGCAGCCTGTCGGGCTGATCCCCGCAGCAGGCGCAGCAGTTCGCCCTTCGCCAGTATCGCCGCCACCAGCAGGTGCGCGGCCAGCAGCAGCGCCGCCGTCATCGCCATGACCGCGGCGATATCGTGCTGCCTTCCCAGGATCACCAGCGCCAGCCCGGCGAAGATCAGATCCTTGTTCGAGATTAGCGGCAGGCGCGAAACGAGCTGGCGCAGCGTGGCGAGATAAAGCCACCAGACCAGCGCGACATCGGGCAGCACGAGATGCCACATCAGGGCTGAAAGCGCGGTCTTGCCGCAAATCCGCAGCAGGTGCAGCGCGAAGGTTGCGCGCAGGTCGCGCGGCGCCAGCGAGAAGACCCTGCGCCGCGCCAGCATGAGGCCGAGCGTGACGAGCATGACGAGGCCCAGCGACCAGTAAATCTCATGCGCGCCGGCGCCGAGCATGGCCCCGCCCACCACCGGCCACAGCGCCACCACCAGCACCACCGCCATCAGATTACCGGCCAGGGCGGAAAGGATCGCCACGTCCTTCACCGCGCCGAAGGGCGTATCGGTCAGCCCAGCTTGCCGCCGGGCCCAGCTATAGAAATAGGTCTCGCCGAGATAGCCGAGCACCAGTTCGTTATAGACCTGCTTGCGCAGCAGTGCGGCGAACCCGCCGGCGGGCATCGGCCATAGCCGGCGGAAGATGATCCAGTCCCCGGCCGGATTGGCGAGATAATAACCGGCGAGCGCCAGCCAGAAAGCCGGCGATGCGGGCACGAGCGTGGCAATATAGCGCCAGTTGAGCGCGGAGAGTTTCACCGCCACGATGCCGACCGCGAGAACCGACAGCACGGCGGAGAGGACGGTCAGCCAGCCGGCGGGCCTCGCCGCCGGAGCGCCAGATCGGATATCGTCCCATGCGGCAGCCATGCGGCCGCCTTGGGGCTCCTATGTTGCAGGATTGCGGCGCAGCCGGGCGCCGCGGCGCCTATCCGGCGGCGGGAGCCGGGGCGGCCAGCGGGAAGAAGGGGATCGCCACTTCGAACAGCGTGCCGTCGGCCCGGGCGAAGCTGTAATGCCCTTCCATCGAACCCTGATGCGTCGTCAGTTCGCAGCCAGAGACATAGTCATGCGTCTGGCCCGGCGCGAGCAGCGGCGTTTCGCCGACCACGCCCTCGCCATCGACGATATTCACCATGCCGCGCGAATCGGTGATCCGCCAATGGCGGCTGCGCAGCTGCACCACATCCTCGCGATGGTTCTCGATGCGGATGTGATAGACCCAGAACCACCGTTCCGCCTCCACGCGCGACTGATCGGGCATGAAATTCACCGCGACTCGCACGGTCACCCCGGCGGTGATCGCCGTGTGCTGGAAGAGGCTGGCTAGGACATCGGCCATTGCGCATCGCAGCGTAACGGCTTTGCCCGGTGCGGCAAGGGGGATGCGGCGAATTGCGGCCAGGTTTTTCAGGCCGCGGTGGCTGAGACCGAACCTGCCAGCACCGTTCGATCGCAGGCCAGCAGCCAGCTCACGCCATCGGGGTTGTAGTCGAGCTCGACCTGCGCGCCCAGATTGTGCCGCGGCACCTCGCGGATCAGCGTGGTGCCGAAGCCGGCATGGTCGGGCTCCTCGACAGCCGGGCCGCCGCTTTCGCGCCACCAGATGGAGAAGCCCTCCCCATCCGGGCAATTCCAGCCGATATCGACATGGCCGCCCTCGGCCGACATGGCGCCATATTTGAGCGAATTGGTCGCCAGTTCGTGCAGCGCCATGCCGATCACCTCGGCCGCGCGCGGTATCAGGGAGCAATGCGGGCCGGAAATCGACACTTCGCCGGCAGCTTCGTCGATGAAATGCAGCTGCAGGCGAACCAGCTCGTCCACCGGCACTTCGCGCCAGTCGCGCCGCACGAGGATATCCTGGTTCACGGCGAGGCTGCGCACGCGATCCTCGAACCGGGCGATGAAGCCCGCATCGTCGCGCGCGGTGCGGCGGGCGAGCGCCTGTACGGTGGAAAGCATGTTCTTGGAACGGTGATTCACCTCCATCAACAGCAGGCGAATCTGCTCCTCCTGTTCGCGCTGTTCGGTAATGTCGGTGTTGGTGCCGAACCAGCTGACCACGTCGCCGGCCTCGTCGCGGATCGGCATGGCGCGGGAAAGGAACCAGCGATATTCGCCATTCGCCCCGCGCAGCGGGAAGGTGTCTTCCCACTCCTCGCCCCGAGCAAAGCATTCGCGGAAATGCCTGTCCACCCGGTCGACATGATCGGGGTCATGGACGCGTTTCCAGCCGTCGCCTTCGACTTCCTCGAAAGTCGTGCCGGTAAAATCGTACCACCGCTTGTTGTACCAGAAGATATGCCCGTCGGGCCGCGCGATCCAGGCGAACTGGTTGATGTTCTCCGCCAGCAGGCGGAAGCGCTCCTCGCTCTCGCGCAGGCGGCGCTGGTTTTCCAGATAGGGCCCGGCATCACGGGCGATCTTGCTCGCGCCGACGATTTCCCCATAGCTATTGCGCACGGGCGATACCGTTACCGACACGTCGATCAGCCGGCCCGATTTGTGCAGTCGCTTGGTGAAGAACTGGCCCACGCGCTCGCCTCCGCGAATGCGCGAAAGGATATGATCTTCCTCGCTCTGGCGATCGTCGGGCAGGAGGCGCCGGATCGAGCGGCCGATCATCTCCTCGGCGGAATAGCCGAACAATCGCTCGGCCGCAGGATTCCAGGAATTGACGATACCGTCCGTGTCTTTCGCGACGATGGCATCGTCGGACGACTCCACCAGCGCGGCATAAAGATCGCGGACTTCAATCAAGCAGGGACCCCCTCACAGGCCAAGCGCCTGTACCCGCTCTGTACTGCAAGTCCGGACGGTTGGCGAACGAATAACGGCGGAGAGGCCCGGACGATCCCGCGCCGCGCGCAGATCAGGGGCGGTGGCTGGGGCTGTCGATCAATTGCCAGCCGGCGCCCGAAAATGCGAGCATTCCCTGCCAGTCCGCCCAGTGCCGCATCTCGCGCTGGCGCCAGCGGCAGCGATACTCGCTCGGCTCGCCATCGACGGAAAGGCAGGCGATATGCGTGAGATCGAGCGGCTCGACCGCCGCGCCGCCGAAGGATTGCAGCGCGCCGGCCAGATCGGTGCGGTCGGGCACCGGCGTTGCGGCACAACTGCAGGCGACGAACGCCAGCAGCGGTGCCGCCCGCTTCATAGCCCAACCTTGCCCAGCGCCTGGTCGAGATCCTCGATCAGGTCGAGCGGATCTTCGAGCCCGACATTGAGCCGCAGCATGCCATCGGACACGCCGGCTTCTGCGCGGCCTTCGGGCCCCATATTATGGTGCGTGGTGGTCGCCGGGTGAGTCATCAGGGAGCGACTGTCCCCGATATTGTTGCAGATGTCGATGATCTCCAGCGCATCGAGCAGCCCCATCGCCTGTTCGCGCCCGCCATCGAGCACGAAGGAGAAGATCGGGCCGGCAGCACTCATCTGCTTCATAGCGAGATCGTGCTGCGGATGGCTGGGCAGGCCCGGATAGAGCATGGTCGGCACGCGCGTTTCGAGGAATTGCGCGACCTGCATGGCGTTTTCGGACTGCCGGTTGGCCCGCAGCTCCAGCGTTTCGAGCGCCTTCAACACCACCCAGGCATTGAAGGGCGCGAGGATCGGGCCCGTATTGCGCTGGAACGGCATCAGCTTGTCCTGGACCCATTCCTCCGAGGCGCAGAGCGCGCCGGCCAGCACCCTGCCCTGCCCGTCCATCAGCTTGGTCGCCGAATAGGCGACCACGTCCGCGCCGAATTCCATCGGCCGCTGCAGCACGGAAGTGGCGAAAGCATTGTCCACCACGGTGGTGATGCCATGCGTTTTGGCGAGGCCGCAGACGAATTCCAGATCGACCACATCCATCGTCGGATTGGCCGGGGTCTCGAAGAAGAACACCTTGGTATTTGGCCGGATCGCCGCTTCCCACGCCGCATTGTCGCGCGCATCGACAATGGTCTTTTCGATGCCGAAACGCGGCAGCAGATTGTCGACGATCCAGCGGCAGGAGCCGAAGGCGGCGCGCCCGGCCACGATATGATCGCCTGCCGAAAGCTGGCACAACAGGGCGCAGGTCATCGCTGCCATGCCGGTCGCCTGCACGCGGCAAGCCTCGGCGCCTTCCATCAGCGCGATGCGTTCTTCCAGCATCTGCGTGGTCGGGTTCTGCATCCGCGCATAGACCATGCCTTCCGCCTCGCCCGCGAAGCGATCGGCCACGGTCTGCGCATCGTCATAGGAGAAGCCGCTGGTGAGGAAGAGCGCTTCGCTCGTCTCCCCCTGCTCGCTGCGCCATGTGCCGCCGCGCACCGCGCGAGTCTGCGGGCGCCATTTGCTGGTGATCGAACGGTCGGTTCCGGTGGTCTTTTTCATCGTGAGGCGCGTTTAGGGGCGCGGCGGAGCCGGAGCAAGCACCGCCTTGCCTCGCATCCGGCGCCCCCCTATCGACGCAAGCGATGAGCCAGCCGCCCGAGCACGCCCGCGATCCGATCGGCTGGACCGTGCTGGTCACGCTGATCTTCGCGATCCTCTGCGCGATCCGGCTGACGATCCCCTCGAAACCCTTCTTCGACGAGATCCATTACCTGCCGGCCGCGCGGGCGATGCTCGAACTGTCGCATCCGATGAATATCGAGCACCCGCCGCTCGGCAAGGAGCTTATCGCACTGGGCATTGCCCTGTTCGGCGACGACCCGCTCGGCTGGCGGATCATGTCCGCGGCCTTCGGCACGCTGGCGGTGTTTGCCGGGACGCGGGCGCTGTGGTTCGCCAGCGGATCGCGCTTCGCCAGCATCGCTTTCGGCGTGCTGCTGGTCACCGGGTTCCCGCTGCTGGTGCAGGCGCGGATCGCCATGCTTGACATCTTCATGGCGGGCTTCTCGATGCTGGCCATGTGGATGTGCGCGGCGGCGGTGCGCGAGCCGGAGAAAGCGCGCTGGCGGCTGGCGATTGGCGGCGCGGCGCTGGGCTGCGCGATGGCCAGCAAGTGGAACGCGGTGCCGCTGGCCACGCTGCCGGGGCTCGCCTTCCTCCTGCTGCGCATCCGCGATGCGCGCTGGCAATTCCTCACCGCGCGGCGCGGCGCGCCGATCGGCGGGATGACGTTGGCGGAGGCCGGCCTGTGGCTCGGCCTCGTCCCGCTCGCGACCTATGCGGCCTGCTACTGGCCGTTCCTGCTGTTCGAGCGCGATTCGATCGGGCCGTTCGGCCTGTGGCATCTGCATGAGCGTATGCTTGCCCTGCAGGAACAGCTGCTTAAGCCGCATACCTATCAGAGCGTGTGGTATCAGTGGGTCGGCGATTGGCGGGCGATCTGGTATCTTTACGAGCAGGTCGACGGCGCGCAGCGCGGCGTGCTGATGCTCGGCAATCCGCTGACCATGATCCTCGGCCTTCCGGCTGTCGCATGGTGCGGCTGGGCCGGGCTGTTTCGCCGCCGGATGGACGCACTGGCGGTGTTCTTCGGCTATGCCGCGAGCCTCGGCCTGTGGATCGTCGCGGCCAAGAACGTGCAGTTCTATTATCACTACATGCTGGCGAGCTGCTTCCTGCTGGCGGCACTGGCGCTCGCGCTGGACGAGCTGCGGCGTCAGGGGCGGGCATGGCTATCATGGCTGGTGCTGGCGGCGGCGGCGCTGCTGTTCGTCCATTTCTGGCCGATCCTCAGCGCCGCCCCGCTCGACGGCCCGCGGGCCTTCACTTACTGGATGTGGCTGGATAGCTGGCGCTAGGCGGCGACAAGCGGCCCCGCCCCCAGCATGGCTTTCCACTTCGGCAAGGTCATGGCTTCGAGATATTCGGCCTGCATCGGCGCCGTCAAAACTTCGATCATGCGCTCATTCTCGACCCACATCTCGATCACGCCGAACATGCCGCCGCGCTTGCGGTACTTCGCCGTCCAGCCCTCGCGCTGGGCAATGGCATGGACCTGCTGCGCGCTCAGCGGCGTGGCGATCGCGAAATGGGTGGAACATAGGCGAAATCGTCGATCCGGCCGGCCGCGTCCTCGTCGCCGGGGACTTCCTCGATCACCGTGCCATGCGGATAGACTTCGATCGCCGTGTTGCGGTCGTCACCGGCCATGGCCAGCCAACTTCCTTCGATCACCGGCGGAAAGACAGTCGCCTCGCCGCCAAACAGCTCGGCCAGAACATGCGCGACATGCTGCGGATCGCGCGCATCGATAGATACATGGAACAACATCGCTACTCTCCCCCCGGCCGAGGAAGCGGGCACACCATGTGCAGGGTTCCGGCCGGAATGGAGGCGCAAATGACGTCGCCCGGACGAAGGGAAATCGCCCGGGCGACGGATGGCAATTGTTTGTCGACGAACAGCCGGCGAGCCGCCAAGCGCGTCCGACCAACAGCGAAGGCCGGTCGGCAGTAGCGCGGCGAATCGCCGTCAGGTCAGGCGATGGCGGTGCGTCCGCGCGGGCCGGCCAGCAGCCACACCACGAAGCCGATCAGCGGGAAGATGATGATGCCGAGCGCCCAGATCACCTTCGCGCCAACGGAGGCGGGGCTCTGCACGACATTCACGATGGCCCAGATGTCCAGCAGCAGGACGATAATACCAAGAATTTCCATTGCGGGTCTCCAGTCTGTGCGGCCGCAACAGGCGCGACCAATGCCAGAACAACGAGCCCAAATGCGCCGGGGTTCCCCGCTTTACCGGAAGCGGCCCCAGACGAAGCGGCTGGAAAGCGCATAATTCCACACCGAGCCGATGGCGATGCCGACGAAGGCCGCCGGGAATTCATGCATGCCGATCCGCACCAGCGTGGCCGCCGCGCCGACATTGGCCAGCAGGCCCACCGAACATGTCAGCGCGAACTTGATCCAGCCGCGCAGCAGCGGCAGCGGACCGTGGAGCCTGCTGTCGGCATAGGTCAGCGAATTGTTGAGCACGAAGTTGAACGTCATCGCCACCAGCGCGGCGACCGTCTGGGCGATCTCGAAATCGGTGAGCACGCTATGCGCGAAGCCACCGTCGAATATCTTCAGGAAGGTCGCCAGAACGGCCATGTGCACCACCACGCCCACCGCGCCGATCGTGCCGAACAGGGCATAACGCGTGGGGACGATGCGGCCGAGCCACTTGTCGTAAAGACCGACCAGGAATTCGAACACGATGGTACGGTCCAGCTTGCTTTCTCCTTCGACGCGGGCGGCAAAATCAAGCGGGAATTCCTTGACCCGCATCGGGGTTTTCACCGTGGCGAGGATGTCGAGCAGGATCTTGAAGCCGATGCCCGAAAGCTTGTCCGCATCGCGGCGCAGCACTTCGGTGCGCAGCATGAAATAGCCGCTCATCGGATCACTCAGGTCCACGCCGGTGACCCGGCGCGCCAGCGCATTGGCGATGCCGGACATCTTCTCGCGATCGGGCCGGTTCCACTGCGCGGTGCTCGCTCCTTCGGCAAAGCGGCTGGCATAAGCGAGATCGTATTCGCCGGACTGGATCGCCTGCAGCATCAGCGGCAGCAGTGCCGGATCGTGCTGTTGGTCGGCATCCATCACCGCGACCACCGGCGCCGCGGTGGCGCACATGCCCTCGATCGCCGCGCTGGACAGGCCGCGCCGCCCAATCCGCTGGATCACCCGCACGCGCGGATCGGTTCGCGATATTTCGCGCACGGCATCGGCGGTTCCGTCCGCGCTGTTGTCGTCGACGAAAATCGCCTCCCAGCCGGAGGGACCGAGCGCTTTTTCGAGCCGCGCCACGACCGGGGCGATATTGCCCTTCTCGTTGAGTGTCGGCAGTACCACCGCCAGTTCGAGCGGACGGCTGGCGGCAGCCACGGACTTCTCGAAAGCGCTGTGGGTCATTTCCATGCGCCCGGGCAATAGAAGCAAAGCGTGACCATCGGGTTGACGGTTAACACTCCGATCCCCCGCTGGCGAGAATGCGCGCTAGAGCCGCGCCAGCACAGCGTCGCCCACTTCCGCCGTGCCGGCGCTGCCGCCAAGATCGGCGCCTTTCACACCATCGGCGAGCGCCTTGGCCACTGCCGCTTCGATCCGCGCGGCTTCCGCTTCGAGGCTGAAGGAATGGCGCAGCATCATGGCGAGGCTGAGGATCATGGCCATCGGATTGGCCTTGCCCTGCCCGGCGATATCGGGCGCGCTGCCGTGGATCGGCTCGTAGAGGCCCTTGGTGCCATACCGGGTCTGCGTTTCGCCGAGCGAGGCGCTGGCGAGCAGGCCGATCGAACCGACGCACATGCTCGCCTGGTCGGAGAGGATATCGCCGAAGAGGTTGCCGGTTACCACCAGGTCGAACTGGCCGGGATCGCGCACCAGCTGCATCGCGGCATTGTCGACATACATGTGGCTGAGCTCGACATCGGGATAATCGGCGGCAACCTCGATCACCACGTCGCGCCAGAGCTGGCTGGTTTCCAGCACATTGGCCTTGTCCACGCTGCACAGCTTCTTCTTGCGGCCCTGCGCGGCGCGGAAGCCGACATGGGCGATGCGGCGCACTTCGTCCTCGGCATAGGACATGAAATCGAAGCCCTGGCGGCGGCCGTCATCCAGCGTGCGGATCGCCTTTTCGCCGAAATAGACGTCGCCATTGAGCTCGCGGACGATCAGCAGGTCGATCGTGCGGGCGATCTCCGGGCGCAGGGCGGAAAGGTCCTCCAGCCCCGGGAACATCGTGGCGGGGCGCAGATTGGCGAACAGGGTCAGTGCGCGGCGCAGGCCGAGGATCGCCTGTTCGGGGCGCAGATGCCGTTCCAGATTGTCGCAATCGGGATCGCCCACCGCGCCGAACAGCACGGCGTCGGCCGCCTCGCACATTTCCAGCGTTTCGGGCGGCAGCGGATGGCCATGCTTCTTGTAGCCGATGCCGCCGACATCGCCCTCGGATATCTCCAGATCCGGCAGCGCCAGCGCATCGAGCACGCGGCGCGCCTGCTCCATGATCTCGGGACCGATTCCATCTCCGGCAAGGCAGGCAATCTTCATCACAGCATTCTTTCCAGCAATTCCCTCAGGCGCGAGCGGGCGGCCATAACATCGCCGCGCCGGTCGGCAAGCAGGTAGTGGTCGAGTGCCGGGGCGAGCCGGTCCATCGCGCCCAAAATCTCCGGCAGATCGCCCTGCGGCCTTTCGCCGCCGATGATTTCCCTGGCGCCATAGCCGAGCTCGCGCAGCAGCAAGGTCTCATAGGCGACCAGCACGCTGGCCCAGCCGCGCGCGGAGGGCGCATGGCAGATCGCGCCGAGCAGCGCGCCGAGCGCCTCGTAAAGCGGCGGATAGGGCTGGCGTTCGGGCAGAGCGGTGGCGGTGAGTGCGCAGGACCAGCCGATCGCGGCAGCGGCCAGCGGCTCGGTGAGATAGGGCCCGCGGCTCTCCAGCAGTTCAAGCTTGGCAAAAGGCAGCTGGCTTTCCGAGCGCGCCGAGAGCTGCAATTCCACTGCATTGCCGGGGATCACCACCGGCCGCAGCCGGCGCCCGCGCCCGCCCGCGACATAGCCGGCAACGACGCCGTATTCCTCGGTCAGCAACCGCGCGACGACCGCCGTCTCGCCATGCGCACGGGCGGCGATGAGGATGGCGGGCGCGCGGATCTGCATAGGCCCGCTGTGGCTGCTCAAGCCCGCACAAACAAGCGCTTCCGGCTCATCGGTTACGCCGCCTGGACGCTACATATCGCCACATTTTTGCCGTTTTCTCGGAACCGGCCTTAACCATCGACCGTTCGGGGGGCCATGTTGGGGTGGCATCATCTCCTCGCCTCCAGGCGAAATGCCGCCACGCCCGACGGCAACAGCATTGGAGACTATCAAACCATGAAAGCTGCAACCTTTGTCGCCCTTCCCGCGCTCGCGCTTCTCGCCGCCTGCGGCGCCGATACGCCGGCGGATAACGAGGCGGACTCGCTGGAGGCCCAGGCCGACACGATCGAGGACACGGCCGACGCACAGGCGGACCAGCTGGAAACGGCTGCCGACCAGGCGCCGACCGATGCCATGGAAGAACGCCTCGACGAGAATGCCGACGCCGTCGAGGAAGCCGGCGAAGCCAAGGCCGACGCGATGGAAGAAAAAGCCGACAAGATCGACTGACCGATTTCGGCAAAAGGGCGGATTTCGCAACAGGGGCGGCCGGCTCGCCCTTCGTGATCGGCCCGCCCCGGGGGCTCCGCCACGGCGGGGCCCCTTTTGCTGTCCGTGTTCGCGCAGGGCTTGCGCCCCGATATCTTGCCGCGCGGCCATCGACAGCGGGCCCTGCAATCCCCATCTAGCCGCCATCGACCGGATCGCAGGATGAAAAGAAGATGGCTGGCGGCCACATGCTCAACGACAAGTTCGCGTGGATCCTGGAGGCCGGCTGGAAGGGGAAATGCCCCCGCTGCGGCAAGGGCCACATGTTCAAGTCATGGCTGAAAGTCGCCGACAAATGCGACGAATGCGGCCTCGATTATCGCTTCGCCGCACCCGATGACGGGCCGGCCTTCTTCTCGCTTTGCATCGTCGCCTTCCCGCTGATCTTCGTCGTGGTGTGGGTGCAGGTGTCATTCGAGCCGCCGCTATGGGTCCACCTGTTCACATCCTTGCCGGTGATGATCGCCGGCTGCCTGCTGCCGCTGCGCCCGATCAAGGGTTGGCTCGTCGCCTCGCAATATGTGAACAAGGCGCAGGAAGCGGGCACCGCCGGGTTGTGGGACAAGCTCCACGCCAATGACGAGGCCAAGCGCAACACGCGCCAGGGCTGACTATCTGCTGAAAATGCCGCTGCCGCCCGGCAGCGAAAGGCGCGTTACTTCTTCGCGGCGGCTTCCAGAGCGGCAATGCGCTCGGCCAGCTTGTCGTTTTCTTCCCGCGCCTTGGCGGCCATTTCCTTCACCGCGTCGAACTCTTCGCGAGAGACGAAATCGAGCCCGCCCAGCGCTTCCTTCATCCGTTCGCGCGCGCCTTCGCGCGCTTCGCGGGTCATGCCCGCGAAAGTGCCGGCCGCGCTATTGGCCAGCTTGACGAAATCGGCGATGATCGGGTTCTCGCTTTGCATGGAGCCTATTTGGGTCGGCGCCCCGGTGAAGGCAAGCGTTTACAGCTCGATCCGCTGCACGGCGTAGGAATTTTCCACCCCGTCCGCGCCGGGATTGAGCTGCAGCACCTGCCAGTTGAGCAGCGTGGCGAACAGCACCCAGGCGAGATAGGGCAGCAGCAGCAGCCCGGCCGTCCGGCGGACCATCCAGAACAGCGCCAGCGTCAGGATCACCGCCAGATCGAGCGCAAGCAGCACGATCAGCGCGATGGTAATCTGATGCTCGCCGAAAAAGATCGGCGACCAGGCGAGGTTGAGCAGCAATTGCAGCGCGAAGGCGAGGATCGCGAGAACGCGCAGCCGCGCGCCCCAGGCCGCGCAGACCAGCGCCAGCGCCAGCCCCATCAGGATATAGAGAACCGGCCAGACGATCGCGAAAGTGATCGGCGGCGGATAGAAGGAAGGCTTGTCCAGCCCGGAAAACCATGGATTGTCCGGCGAACTCCCTGCCCAGAGGCCCGAAAGCATGCCCAGCAGCAACACTGCGGGAACGAGGAAAAGGGCCCAACGCAAGAAACTGGCGCGCAGCTGCGCGGGGGAAGCTAGTCGGTTCATGGAGGCTCCTGCCGAATCGCCGCGGGATATTGGCGGGCGGTTGCGCAGGGCGCAACTTGTCGAAACGCGTCATCCGGGGTGAAATTGCGCAAGAGTATTAGCCGCGATCTCAATCCTTCGTTCCACGCGATGCCGAAATCAGGAATTCGACATTGCCTTCGGTGCCCTTGATCGGGCTTTCGATAATGCCCTGGATCCGCCAGCCATCGCCTTCCAGCCAGGCGCGCACTTCATCGCAGACCCGGCGGTGCAATGCTTCGTCGCGCACGATGCCGCCCTTGCCCACTTCCTCGCGCCGGACTTCGAATTGCGGCTTGATCAGCGCCACCAGCCGGCATTCCGGCGCGGCGAGCCGCAGCGGGACTTCCAGCACCTTGGCAAGCGAGATGAAGGACGCATCGCAGACGACCCAGTTGCAGGGGCGGTCGATCTCGGCAGTCGTCAGCGCGCGGGCATTGGTCTGTTCGAGCACGGTGATGCGCGGATCCTGCCGCAGCTTCCAGGCAAGCTGGTTGGTGCCGACATCCACGGCGAAGACATGCTCCGCGCCGTTCTCCAGCAGCACCTGGGTGAAGCCGCCGGTGGAACTGCCGATATCCATCGCCACAGCGCCGGTGGGTTCGAGTTCGAAGGCCTCCAGCGCATGGGCCAGCTTCACCCCGCCGCGCCCGACCCACGGGTGATCGCGCCCGCGCACCTCGATCGCCGCGTCCTCTTTCACCTGCTGGCCGGGCTTGTCGATCCGGCTCTCGCCGGCGAAGACCAGCCCCGCCATCACCAGCGCTTGCGCGCGGGCGCGGCTTTCGGCAAGGCCGCGCTCCACAAGCACCTGATCGATCCGCCGTTTCGCCGTCATGGAATGGGGCGATAGGGCGGCGGAACCGGGCAGGCCAGCGCTTGTTGCTATTTCGAGCGGCCCGACGGCCTCGGCCCCGGCTCGCAAATGAGAGGAAGCCGTTTCCATGCGCATGATTTCCGCATTGCCGATTGCCCTGGCCGCGCTTTCGCTGGCCGCCTGTTCCTCGCGCGACGAGGCCGGTGGCAACGAAGAAGCCCAGGAAGCCAAGCCCGCGCCGGTTCTCACCACGCAGCCGCAGCCCACCGAGGCCGCCGACGGCACCAAGCTGACGCCCGGCAAGTGGGAAGTGAGCGGCAATGCGACCAGCGTGCAGGGCGTTTATGCCGAGCCGGGCTCCACACCCAGCGCGGTTTTCGCCTGCGCACGCGAGCCGAAGGAGATGACGCTGACGGTGGCCGGCAATGCCTCCAAGGACGAAACTTACATTCTCGAAGCCGGGGAAATTAAGGTCGGCCTGATGATGGCGCCCAAGGGCGATGGTATGGTGAGCGCTTCGGTCGACCAGACCCAGCCGATCTTCGCCGCCTTGGCCGATCCCACGGCGATGCTGACGATCAGCGGGCCCGATATGGAAACCCTGCGCATCCCCGGCCGCCAGGCGCTTTCCCGCGTGATCAACGCATGCTTCTAAGCCAAGGCGCGAGTTCGCGGGTTTTCCGGCGCTGGGCCATGCTGCCCGGCGGCGGGCTGGCCTGCCTCGCCCTGGCGGCCTGCGTACCGGCTGCGCCCGAACCGACGCCCGCGCCGGTGCCCGCTCCGAGCCCGGCCCCGACTCCGCGCCCCTCCCCGGCGCCGACATCCACGCCGGAACCGGATCCGGCCCCGGCGGATGTGCCCACCCCGACTTACGACAACTGGATGGACGCGCCCCAGACGCCGGGCGACTGGCGCTATCGCGCGGCTCCCGGCGGCGGCACCGCCATGTTCGGCGAAGCGGGCGCCACACCCCGGCTGGAACTGCGCTGCAACCGCGCCGCGCGCACGGTGAGCCTGATCCGCTACGGCCATGCGGTGGCGGCGCTGCCGATGCGCATCCGTACCGAAACGGCCGACCGTGTGCTCGACGCCGCACCCATGCAAAGCGAACCGCCGACGATCGCGGCACGCCTGCCCGCAACGGACAGCCTGCTGGATGCGATCGCCTTCTCCCGGGGCCGCTTCGCCGTGGAAGTGGTCGGGCTGGATACGCTCTACGTGCCGGCCTGGCCGGAGATCACACGCGTGATCGAGGATTGCCGCTGAGGCAGTCGCCGCCGGCCACTCGCAGAACAGGCGGAACAGGCCCCGAATTGCTGGGTTTGCTGCGCGACGGATCGGGGCAATTGCTGCACCGCAATTCGCGCGAAGCGTCAATTCTGACGGGGAAAAAAACAAATGCAAGACTTGTGTTGTGCGCCGCAGTGACTCAAATATCACATCAGGCCAGCGGTGAACGCGGGTCTGGCTCTCCGGTGAAACGGCAGGGCATGGCTTTCAAGCGCGAAAGGAGGTGATCCGATGTCTCATGGTTCAGCAGGGAGGTCGGTTAAGTCCCGCGCGGAGCATTATCGGTAGACTTCACTTTCGCCGATAAAGGCTTCGTGGGCGGCACTTCCGGCCGCTGACCATGCGAAGGGCGGTTCTCGGGATACCGGGGCCGCCCTTCTCATTTGTGGATTCCACCGCTACCAATTGCGGGTCGGGCCAAGCGCCTAACTGAAAATTTCAATTTTTGTTGCATTGGCGCAATTTCAAATCATAAGTCGCGCCAGAACTGCAAGGATAGGATAATATGGCGACTCTCGCCAAACCGCGTATCGATATCGCCCGCATTCCCCACCCTGCCCCGGTCCCCGGCGCCACCCGCGAACAGGCAATCGCCGATCCCGGCTTCGGCAAGGTGTTCACCGATCACATGGTGGCGATCGACTGGAGCGAAGGCGAAGGCTGGCACAACGCCACGCTCGGCCCGCGCGAACCCCTCAGCCTCGATCCGGCGGCGGCGGTGCTGCATTATGCGCAGGAGATCTTCGAAGGGCTCAAGGCCTACCGGCTGGAAGACGGCACGATGGCGCTGTTCCGGCCGGAACAGAATGCCCGCCGCTTCAACGCCTCGGCCGCGCGGCTGGCCATGCCCGCCTTGCCGGAAGAGGCCTTCGTCGAAGCGGTGCGCGTCCTCGCCCTCGCCGATCGCGACTGGTTCCCCAAGGTCGATGGCGGCTCGCTCTATATGCGGCCCTTCATGTTCGCCAACGAGCCTTTCCTCGGCGTGCGCCCGGCCAAGCAATACAAGTTCCTGGTGATCGCCAGCCCGGCCGGCAATTATTTCAAGTCCGGCGCGCCGGCGGTCAGCATCTGGGTGAGCCGCGACTATACCCGCGCGGCACCGGGCGGCACCGGTGCGGCGAAATGCGGCGGAAATTACGCGGCCAGCCTCGTTCCCCAGGCCGAAGCGATCGAGCGCGGGCACGACCAGGTCGTGTTCCTCGATGCGGCCGAGCATAAATGGATCGAGGAACTGGGCGGCATGAACCTGTTCTTCGTGTTCGACGACGGCAGCATGATTACCCCGCCGCTGGGGGGCACGATCCTGCCCGGCATCACCCGCGACAGCCTGCTGACCCTCGCCCGCGAGGAAGGGCTGACTATTCGCGAGGAACGCTACAGCATCGACCAGTGGCGCGAAGACGCGAATAGCGGGCGGCTGGTGGAAACCTTCGCCTGCGGCACCGCGGCGGTGGTCACGCCGGTCGGCCGGGTCGCCGGGCATGACGGCGAATTCACTATCGGCAGCGGCGGCCCGGGCCAGATGACGAGCAGGCTGCGCGAGAAGCTGGTGGCGATCCAGCGCGGCGCGGCCGAGAATCGCCACGGCTGGGTCATGCGGCTCGACTGAGGAGCAAGGGTGGCCTTTCGCTTCAAGGCCAGGGATGGCTCGGTAACGGCCGGCCTGCGGCGCATGGCCCGCGAGCAGATCGGCCGGGCCGTGGAATCGATCGAGGACGACAAGCCCGCCGAAGCGATCCACGAGCTGCGCAAGCGCTGCAAGAAGCTGCGCGGGCTGATCCGGCTCGTCCGCCCCGCCTTCCCCGATTACAGCGAAGAGAACGCCTGGTTTCGCGACACCGCCGGGCTGGTCGGCCAGTTGCGCGACGCCAAGGTGATGCAGGACACCTACGATCTGCTGCTCGGCGAATATGATGCGCCGCTGGACCGCGAGGAGCTGGGCAAGGTCCGCTGCCGGCTGAAGCGGCACCGCCAGGAACTGCAGCAGGAAATGGATGTCGAGACGGCGCTGGAAGAATGCCGCGAACGGCTGCTCAAGGCCCGAAAGCGCTGTGCAGGCTGGAAGCTCGAGGAAACCGGCTGGGACGCGCTGGGCGGCGGCTTCGCGATGACCTATGCTCGCGCCTGCGCCGCTGCCGCCCGGATCGAGGAGGATGGCAGCCCGGAAGCCTTTCACGAACTGCGCAAGCGCATCAAATATCATTGGCACCATTGCCGCATCCTGCGCCCGATCGCGCCGGACCAGCTGAAGACGCGCGCCAAGCTCGCCTGGCGGCTATCGGACGAGTTGGGCGACCATCACGATCTCACCGTGTTCATGCGGCATCTTTCCGAAACGCCCGAGCAGTTCGGATCAGGCGCCAATGTCGATGTGATCATCACCCTCGCCCGGCGGCGCTCGGCCATGCTGGCGCAGCACGCCGCCGTGCTTGCCGCGAAGCTGCTGGCCGATCCACCCGAGGCTTTCGCGGAAAGCTATGGGGACCAGTGGGATGCCTGGGCGGACCGGGCCGGCTTCGACGGCTAGCGGAAACCAGCGCCCGATGATCCGCCAGAGCCTCCTCTACGGAATTCTTCTGGCTGCACTCGCCCTGCTGCTGACCTGGATGGATTATCGCCATCTGATGCGCGACTGGTCGACCGAGATCTACACCGTAGGCATCGCGCTGGTCTTCGTCGTTCTCGGCATCTGGATGGGCAATCGGCTCACCCCGCGCGCGGCGCCGGCGGTATTCGTGCGCAACCAGCAAGCCATCGCCTATCTCGGCATATCCCCGCGCGAATGCGAAGTGCTCGAATTGCTGGCCGAAGGCTGCCCCAACAAGGTGATCGCCCGGCGCCTTTCCATCTCGCCCAATACGGTGAAGACGCATGTCGCCAGCATCTTCACAAAGCTCGAAGCCGGCAACAGGACGGAGGCGATCGGCAAGGCCCGCCAGTTGCGGCTGTTGCCGTAAATTCGGGCGATCTGGCCGAAATCACCCATTCGGGCGATAGTCCTTCTCCGCCCGCAGTGACAGCAACGGGCCATGTTCCGTCAATGAGGGAGAATGGGCATGAGCATGACACGCGTGATCCTCGTCTATGGCTGCATCGCCGGCATCGTGCTGGTGGCGAGCCTCGGCGTAGCGGTGGTGATCGGCCAGTCGCACGATATCGCCGGCATGGCCTTCGGCTATCTGACCATGCTGATCGCGCTCAGCATGGTCTTCGTCGGCGTCAAACGATACCGGGACGACCAGCTTGGCGGCGTGATCCGTTTCGGCACGGCGTTCTTGCTCGGCCTCGGTATCTCGCTGGTCGCCTCGGCTTTCTACGTGCTCGGCTGGGAAGCCTACATGGCCTCCACCGACTACAGCTTCGCCGAAAAATACGCGGCGGCCATGCTGGAGGCGCAGCGGGAAGCGGGCGCGTCGGCAGAGGAAATCGCCGCCGCGCGCGCGCAGATGGACGGCTTCGTCAGCCTCTACGCAAACCCGCTCTACCGGATGGCGATGACCTTTACCGAACTGGCCCCGATCGCACTGCTGGTGACGCTGGTTTCCGCGCTGCTTCTGCGCAATCCGCGCTTCATGGCCGCAGGTGGCGGGCCGAGCTAGCCCCTCTGCTTGCCGCGTCGCAGCAATAGGTGCATGAGATACCATCTGGCGCGCCGTCCGGCTGCGCCGTCGCACGACAAATGGGCACAGCAAAACGGGGTTGTTCATGCATTCCAGGCATATTTTGGCGCTTGCCGGCGCGTTCGTCCTTGCCACCGCCGGCGCGCCGGCCATGGCGGAGGATCCGGACCAGATCGCGCAGATCATCGACGAGGGGCTCAATCACAGCCAGGTGCAGGTGAACGCCAGCGAGCTGTTCGACGGCATCGGCGCGCGGCTGACCAATTCGCCGAGCATGCGCAAGGCCGAGGACTGGGCGATCGCCGAATTCAAGAATCTCGGCCTCAGCAACGTCCATCGCGAAGGCTTCGAATTCGGCCGCGGCTGGGAAGCGACCTTTACCGAGGCGAGCATGGTCGCCCCGCGCGCGCTGCAGCTGACCGTGGCGCCGATCGCCTGGACGCCGGGCACCGCCGGCCAGCCGATCGAGGCCGAAGTGGTCGTCGCGCCGATGAGCAAGAAGGAGCATTTCGAAGCCTATCGCGGCAAGTTGCGTGGCAAGATCGTGCTGGTCAGCATCCCGGGCACGGGCGACGAGCCGACCAAGCCGGCCTTCACCCGGCTGGACAGCAGCGACATCGCCAAGCGCGACGAGATCGCCATGCCGAATTACGATCCCGAAGGCCTCAACCGCCGGCTCGAACGGCTCAATTTCGCGATGGAACTGGATGCCTTCCTGAAAAGCGAAGGCGCACTGGCGATGGTCAAGATCTCCGGCCGCGACGGCAAGCTGCTGCATGGCACCGGCTACACCTTCCTCGAAGGCATGAGCCCTGTGGTCCCCGGCTTCGAAATGGCCGCCGAGGATTACCGCCGGCTGGCGCGGCTGGCCAAGACCGGCCCGGCCCCGGTGCTTTCGCTCACCAGCGACGCCCACTTCGTCTATGGCGATACCAAGGCCTATAACATCGTCGCCGAAATCCCCGGCAGCGATCCCAAGGCCGGCTATGTGATGGCCGGCGGCCATTTCGACAGCTGGGCGATGGGCGACGGCGCGGTGGACAATGGCGCGGGCAGCCTGGCGGTGATCGAAGCCGCGCGCATCCTGAAAGCCATCGGCGCCAAGCCGAAGCGGACCATCCGCTTCGTGCTGTGGGCCGGCGAGGAACAGGGCCTGCTCGGCTCGCTCGCCTATATCCGCCAGCACATGGTGGAGCGCGAAGGAGACGACGGCGTGGATTCGCTCGCCACCTATTACAAATGGGGCAATCTCTGGCCGATCAAGCCGAAGCCCGGCTATTACGACATGAAGGCCTATTTCAACATGGATAACGGCTCGGGCAAGCTGCGCGGCATCCATGCGGAGGGCAATGTCGGCGCCGAAAAACTGCTCAAGAAGTGGCTCTCGCCCTTTGCCGGTCTCGGCGCGGGATCGGTGGTTGCCGGCAATACCGGCGGCACGGACCACGTGTTCATGCAGCAGGTCGGCCTGCCCGGCTTCCAATTCATCCAGGACCCGCTCGATTATGGCGCGCGGCTGCACCACACCAATATCGACACGATGGACCATGTCCGCTTCGACGACATGCGCCAGGCATCGGTGGTGATTGCCGGCATGCTGCTGCAATCGGCCAATGACAGCGAAACGCTGCCGCGCGAGCCGCTGCCGACGCAGCCGAGCGTGACCGAGCCGTTCGAATACGACTATCCCGAGGAGTAACCGCCTCCCCGGCATTGCGAAACACAGGCCGGGCGGACACAGCGATGTCCGCCCGGCTTCTCGTTTCAGTTAGTTACGGTAGCGGCGGATCGGGGTCTGGGGCCCGACGATCAGCGCGGCTGGGCCGGCCTTGCGATCCCGGGGAGGATAAGCCTGAGGATGAAGGCACATCCAAGCCCTGCCACGGTGGCAATCAGGTCGGCTATCCAGTCCTTCACATCGGCATCGCGGCCCATGCCCATCAGCCATTGCGCGATCTCGATCCCGCCGCCGAACAGTGCAAGGGCTCCGAAAATCACCAGCACGCTCATGCGCGGCCAGGCGACACGCGCGAATACGGACAGGACGAAGAAGGCCGCCATATGATCGAGCTTGTCCCAGCCGAATAGCGACATGTTCGGCGCCGAAGGCCTGAGCGCGAACCACAGGATGACGGCGGTAAGCAGAAGGACGAACGCCTTCCAGGGAAACCTTTGCTGCATGCGCGAAGCCTTGCACGAAGTGAGGAACGGAAACACCTGCTTTTTGCTAGGTACTGCCGCCTATTCGATTAACCGCCCCAAAATGGCGCCAGCCGGCGTTCGGGGACGGTCAGGCGGCCTTGGCAACCGGCGCTTTCACCGCCTCGAGAACCAACGCACTCGCCCGCTCGCCAATCATGATGGCGGTGGCATTGGTGTTGCCCTGCGGGATGGTCGGCATGATGGAGGCATCCGCCACCCATAGGCCGGCGATTCCGCGCAGCCGGCAATCGGGCCCCACCACCGCATCGGGATCGTCGGGCGCGCCCATTTTCGCCGTGCCGACGGGGTGGAACATCGGGATCGTCGCGGCGCGGACATAATGGCCGAGCGCCTCGTCCGATGTGTGCTCGGCGCCGGGGCGAACCTCGGCGGTCACGTCCCCGGCGATCGGATCCTGCTGCATGATCCTGCGGGCGATCTGCAGGCCTTCGACCAGTTGCTGCACATCGTCCTCATGGCCGAGCAGGCGGTGCTCGATCACCGGCGCGGCATCGGGATCGTTCGCCCGCAACTTGATCGAACCGCGCGATTGCGGCCGCATCAGCGCCACGAAACTGGCGACGGAACTTTCCTTGCGCAGCTCGAGATTGCCCTGCGGAGTCACGTCGAATGCAAAGGCGCTGAAAGCGATCTGCAAATTGGGTGCAATTGCCTCCTCCCGGCTTTTCACGAAAGCCTGCGCATGGCCGATGCCGGTGGTCAGCGCGCCGCTGCGCGTGGTCGCCAGTTTGAACAATTGCTTGAGCCCGGCGAAGCCGCGCGAATCATTGTTGAGCGTCTGCGCAGCGACCTCGTTGACGAGATGACAGCCGGGATGCTCCTGCAGGTTCGCGCCGACGCCCGGCAGGTCCATCACCAGGTCGATCCCGTGATGGCGCAATTGCTTCTCGGGCCCGATGCCGGACAGCATCAGCAGGCGCGGCGTGTTGAGTGCGCCGGCGCTGAGCACCACGCCCGAGCGGGCGGTGAGCGTCCGCACTTCCCCGCCACGGCGGATGGTGACGCCGGTGGCCCGGCCGTCCTCGACCTCGATCTTCAGCACCTGCGCCTCGAGCATGATCTCGAGACTGGCGGGCTTGTTCTTCAGATAGCCGCGCGCGGTCGAACAGCGCAGGCCGCCGCGCTGCGAAAGCTGGATGAAATCCACCCCTTCGGCGATCTCGCCATTGAGATCGCGCGAACGGCGGATGCCGGCCGCCTGTGCAGCCTCTATCCAGTCCTCGGTGATGCGATAGCGCGAGCGGACTTCGGACACGGCGATCGGCCCGCCCTGCCCGCGCCATTCATCGGCGCCGCGCTCATTGTCTTCCATCCGGCGGAAGAAGGGCAGCACGCTTTCATAGTCCCAGCCGGTCGCGCCCAGCTCGGCCCAGTGATCGTAATCCCATTTGTGGCCGCGAATGAACATCATCCCGTTGATCGAGGAGCCGCCACCGAGCCGCTTGCCGGCGGGCCACACATCGGGCCGCCCGCCCACCGAGGGATCTGGCTCCGCCATGTAGCACCAATCGAAACCCGGCGTGTGGACGATGCCGCTCATCAGCGCGGGTATGGTGGAGCGGATATCCTTGTGGCTCTTGCCGGCTTCCACGAGCAGGACCTTGAGCCCGCCCTCGGCCAGCCGCACCGCGCAGGCCAGCCCGGCGGAGCCCCCGCCGACGACGATCAGGTCCGGCTCGCCGCTCATTCCGCCCCCTCCCAGATGCCCTTGCCCGGCAGGCGGTTGCGGTCATGCGGCGCGGTGAGATCCACTTCCGGCCCGATCGCCACGATACGGTGCTTGTCGGCCAGCTGGTAATAGCCGAACTTGATCTCGGACAGCTTCACCGTGCCGGCGATGCCGGGCCACTGATAGAGTTCGCGCAGGTAATTGCTCAGGGCCGGATAATCGTCGATCCGCCGCAGATTGCATTTGAAGGCGCCGAAATAGGCGCTGTCGAACCGCACCAGCGTGGTGAAGGCGCGCCAGTCAGCCTCCGTGCAATATTGCCCCGCCAGATAGCGGCTGGTTTCCAGGTGCCGCTCCATCTCGTCGAGCATGGCGAAGACGCCATAGGCCGCCTCCTCATAGGCGGATTGCGAGGTGGCGAAGCCGGCGCGATAGACCCCGTTATTGAGCGTGGGATAGATGCGCGCATTCCAGTGCTCGATCTCTCCGCGCAAATGCTCGGGATAAAGGTCCAGCTCGTTGCCGGTGATCCCGTTAAAGGCGGTGTTGAGGATACGGATGATTTCCGAACTCTCATTGTTGACGATCCGCCGCGTCTTGCGGTCCCACAGCGTCGGCACGGTGACCTTGCCGGTGAATTGGGGATCGTGCTCCACATAGAGCCGGTGCAGCGGATAGCCGCCCTCCACCGGGCCGTCCGGCCCCTCGGGGAAGACCCAGCCTTCCTTGGGCAGGCCGGGCACGGCGTAGGAAACGGCGATCACATCCTCCAGCCCCTTCAGCGCGCGCACCGCCAGGGTGCGGCCGGCCCAGGGGCAGACCCAGGCGACCCATAGCTGGTACCGCCCGGCCTCGGCGGGAAACTCGGCATCGGGATCGGGCGAGATCGTATCGCGCAACGGGCTATCGATCCGCCGGAACTGCCCGTCCTCGCCGATCTCCTCGGCGGCCGGAGCGCTGTCGACCCATTTGCCCTCGTAGAGTTGCGCCATGGTTGCTCGTCGTCCTCCTGCTTCGTCCGTGCCCGTGCTAGAGATTGCGAGCGGGCTTGTCAGCCGCCTCCCGCGTGCGAATCTCAACTCACCGCTTCCTGGATTGACCTTGCCGCCGGACGCTGCAACCTGTCCGATCTTTCGGTCGCGGAGGCATTTATTCCTCTACAACAATTGGAAGCGGATCTCGTTGCTGCCCGCAACGCGCTCCGCGAGAGCGATGCGCGCTTCAATGCCCTCGCCGACGCCCTGCCGCACATGGTGTGGTCAACCTTGCCGGATGGCTATCACGACTATTTCAACTCACGCTGGTATGATTTCACCGGCGTCGCGGCGGGAACCACCGATGGCGAGGAGTGGAACAGCATGTTCCATCCGGACGACCGCGAAAGAGCCTGGGAAACCTGGCGCCATAGCCTGGAAACGGGCGAACCTTACGAGATCGAATATCGGCTGCGCCACCGTAGCGGCGAATGGCGCTGGACGCTCGGCAGGGCCCTGCCCGTCCGCGATGTCGATGGGAATATCCTGCGTTGGATGGGCACCTGCACCGATATCCACGAATCGAAAGCCCATGCCGAACAGGTGGAGGTGCTCAGCCGGGAACTGAGCCACCGGATCAAGAACATCTTCGCGGTGATCGGAAGCCTCGTCGCCATGTCGGCGCGGCAGGCCCCGGAATTCAAGGAATTCGCCAACAAGGTCAGGGAACGCATCGCCGCACTGGGCCGGGCGCATGAATTCGTCCGCCCGCATAGCGAAGCGTCGCAACAGCCCGGCCTTGGCGTGACCCTGCATGCGCTGGTGGCGGAGATCCTTTCGCCCTATCCGGCCTTCGACGAAGGACGGATCGAGATAAAGGGCGAGGACGTGGAGGTTGACGACCGCAGCGCCACGCCGCTGGCCTTGCTGGTGCATGAGCTGGCGACCAATGCGACCAAATACGGCCCGCTGGGGGAAGGCGCCGGGCGAGTGATCCTCACCACCGTCTTGCAGGATGGCAATCTGGAACTCGAATGGCAGGAAACAGGGGGGCCGGCCGTGGCCGGCGAACCCGAAAAATCGGGCTTCGGCACCGTCCTAACGGAAATCAGCATTACCAATCAGCTCGGCGGCACACTTGCCCGGGACTGGGATGCCGAGGGCTTGCGCGTATCGGTGCGTGTGCCGCAGGAAAACCTGCGGCGGCAGGTCAGCCCAGCATACGAACGCAAGGAGGCGGGGTAGGCGTATTGCCGACCCTCACGCTGAGCGCGTATTCGACGGCGTTCTTCACCATCTTCTCGTCAGTCGGCTTGGTGATCACGCCAACCGCACCGGCAATGCCGGAGCCAAGCTGACGCGGATTGGCCGTGACGAACAGCACGGTGACGCCGCGAGCGCCCAGGGTCGCGCCGATCTCCGGCCCGGTCAGCCCATCGCGAAGGTTGAGATCCACCAGGGCGAGATCGAGATCGTCGTCGAAATGCTTGCGCGCCGTTTCCAGATCCGGAGCCATTCCAACCGTTTCATATCCCAGATCTTCCAGGATCGACTGGAGCTCCATCGCGACCAGCATTTCATCTTCGACAATCAGAACTCGGGCAGACATGGCAATATCAGTAGGGTCAGCTTTCGGTTGAGGTACTGTAAACAAACACTTTCATCGCTTTCTAAGTTCCCAAAACGGGAAAATGCAACCCCCTCAAGGGGATCGCTTCGCCTTTTCGGGCAGACGCTGCCCGGCGTCAGGACTCTGCCAGCAGCGCCTCGGCGGAAGGGCTTTCCTCAAGCAGTTGCAGCAATCCGCGCTCCTCGCGGCTGAGCCATCTGGTCCTGCGGGGCAGCTTGAGCCGGTCGCGCCATTCCACCTGCCGTTCGACGAGTGCGACCACCGCCGGGTGGACATAGCTCTTGCGGGCAATCGCCGCGGTATTGCCCAGCTTTGCCGCAACCTCCTCCATCAAGGCCCCAATCGTGAGCGGCCGCCTGGCCTGCGCCAGCAGGCCGAAAGCCAGCGCACTGGCGTGCCAGGTGCGGAAATTCTTGGCGGTGAAATGTTCGCCCATCGTCTCGCACAGATAGTCGTTCACCTCGCCGGACCCGACATGGTGCACTTCCCCGTCCTCGCCCATATACTGGAACAGGTGCTGGCCGGGCAGATCCTGCATCTTGCGCACGAAATGGGCCAGCCGCCGGTCGGTGATCGTCACCTCGCAGCGTTTTCCGCTTTTCGCCTTGAAACGCAGGCGCAGCGAGCTTCCTTTCACCTGCGCGTGCCGCCGTCGCAGCGTGGTGGCGCCGAAGCTGCGATTCCGTTCGGCATAGGCCTCGTTCCCGATCCGGATCGCGCCCAGATCGAGCAAGCGGACCACGCTGGCGATCGCGTGTTCGCGCGTGACGGCACGGCCGGCAATATCCTGCTCCACGCGTTTCCTGACCAGCGGAAGCAACTCGCCGAACGCGGCGCATTGATCGAACTTCTCGCTCTCGCGCCGGGCGCGGAAATCGGGGTGGTAGCGATATTGCTTGCGCCCCTTGTCGTCCACGCCGGTGGCAAGGATGTGGCCATTGCCCGCCGGGCAGAACCACGCGTCCGAATAGGCGGGCGGCAAGGCGACCGCATTCAGCCGCTCGATCTCGGCGCGCTGCGTGATCCGTTCGCCCTTCGCATCGTAATAGGCCCAGCCACGGCCGCATCGGCGCCGGCTTATCCCCGGCAAGTCATCGTCGACATAGATCAGCTTCGAAGGCCTGGTTGCCATATCGCGCCAGAAACGGCGGCGGCACACAGCGGTTCCTGATGGGAGCGCGGCCCGCTCGATCCGTCACGAACCGGCGAGGAAGGCCAGCTAGGACCGCGCCAAACTATCCCTTGCTTGCCCTGCGCGCGGCGGGACCCCATCTACCGCCCGCGACCCCCAAAGCATGCAGGAGAGCGACACGATGTCCGACGTTTACACCCCGCCCAAGGTCTGGACCTTCGATCCCGAGAATGGCGGCCAGTTCGCCGGCATCAACCGCCCCACGGCGGGCGCGCGGGAGGAGAAGGAACTGCCGGTCGGAGAGCATCCCTTCCAGCTCTATTCGCTCGGCACGCCCAACGGGGTGAAAGTCACCATGATGTTCGAGGAGCTGCTCGAAGCCGGCTATTCGGACGCGGAATATGATGCCTGGCTGATCAAGATCTTCGAAGGCGACCAGTTCGGATCGGGCTTCGTGGAGCTCAATCCCAACAGCAAGATCCCCGCTTTGCTCGACCGCAGCGGCCCACAACCGTTCCGCGTGTTCGAAAGCGGCGCGATCCTGGTTCACCTGGCCGAGAAGTTCGATTACCTGTTGCCGAAGGAAAATCCGGCGCGGGCCGAAACGCTGAGCTGGCTGATGTGGCAGATGGGCAGCGCGCCCAGCATCGGCGGCGGCTTCGGCCATTTCTACGTCTACGCGCCCGAGCGCTACAAATACCCGATCGACCGCTATTCGATGGAGACCAAGCGGCTGTTCTCGGTGGCCGACATGCAGCTGGGCAAGACCGAATATCTCGCCGGCAACGATTACACGATCGCCGATATCGCCGCCTATACCTGGCTCGGCAATCTCTATCACGGCGCCTATAATCGCTGCGACATCTTCCTGAGCCTCGACGAATACGAGAATGTCGGCCGCTGGGTGAAGGCGATCGACGCGCGCCCCGGCGCGATCCGCGGACGGCTGGTCAATTCGCAGGGCGGCCTTGCCGAACGCCATTCTGCGGCGGATTTCGACACGCTGGACAAGGCGCTGTTCGATCCCGTGCGCAAGAAGGCCGACTACTGAGCCCATGCCTTGCGTGCCGGCGAGGCGCCGCTATATGGCGCCTCCTCGGCTTCGGCCGGCTTGCGGCTGCTGGGGCGTCGCCAAGTGGTAAGGCAGCGGCTTTTGGTGCCGCCATTCGCAGGTTCGAATCCTGCCGCCCCAGCCAGTTCCTCATATTTCTCTCGGCCTAGCCTCACCCCGCCACGCCGGGGGCGAGCTGGCTTTCCCCTCCTCGCAGCACCCTGAACGACCGCGCTAGGGCGGCGCAGGTCGGCGTGGCCAGGTGCGTGCTGCGCTGGGACCGATATTGCAGGCAGGCGCAGCCGCCTTGCCTGCCGGAATCCGGGATTGGCGCGTAGGCGGACATGCGACTCTCCACTGCTAATGCGAGTTAGTCGCAATATTAATGCTGAGCAGCCGGCCACCTGTCAAGCGCTTCCCATATCGATTTCCTCCTCCCGATCGGAGCCCGGAAATCGAACCCCTTGCCACTCGTCGCTATTGATCTTTATTCTCAATTGCAGCATTGGCGGGGCGAAAGCGGAACTGATCCAGCACAGGCAATGAAACCCCAATTCGACCAGATCCATCCGGCCGAAGCGCCCCTCAAACGGCCCGCAAAGGCCCGGAAAAAGGGGATTCCCGCCTTCTGGAAGCGCCAGTTCCACACCTGGCACTGGATGAGCAGCGCCATCTGCCTGGTGGGCATGGTGCTGTTCGCGATCACCGGAATCACGCTCAATCATGCCGGCTCGATCGAGGCCGAGCCGGTGATCGAGAGCAATGAGCTGGTCATGCCGGCAGACGTGCTTGCCGCGCTGGATGGCTCGCCCACCGCGACGGAAAGCGGCGAGACGCCCGCCCCCGTGCCGGCGCCGGTTTCCCGCTGGCTGTCCGACCAGCTTGGCGTTTCCCTCACCGGGCGGGTGCCCGAATGGAGCGAGCTGGAGCTTTATATTCCCCTGCCGCGCGCCGGCGGCGACGGCTGGATCGCGGTCGACCGCGAAACCGGCGACGTGGTCCATGAAGACACCGATCGCGGCTGGATCGCCTATCTCAACGACCTCCACAAAGGGCGCGACACGGGCGCCGCGTGGTCGTGGTTCATCGACATATTTGCCGTCGCCTGCGTGGTCTTCTGCGTCACCGGCCTGCTGCTGCTGCAACTCCATGCGAGGAAGCGCCGCTCCACCTGGCCGATCGTCGGCGCCGGGGTGGTGATCCCGCTCTTCCTCCTCGTCTTCCTCATGCATTGATCCGCGAAGGACCCATGATGCGCAAAACCGCCCCCTTCCCTTTGACCGGCCCGGCCGCCCTGACCGGCATCGCCGCGGCCACCGGCCTTGCGGCCACGCCCGCTTCGGCCAGTGACCTGACAGTCACGGTCGAGATCCCGCGCCTGCGCGTGGCCGAATATCACAATCCCTATGTCGCGATCTGGATCGAGGACGCATCGGGCAAGGTCGCCGCCAATCTCGACGTCTGGTACGATGTCGACCTGAAGGGCCGGGACGAAGGCACGAAATGGCTGTCCGACCTGCGCCTCTGGTGGCGCCGCGCCGGCCGCTCGCTGACCATGCCGGTGAACGGCGTTTCCGGCCCGACCCAGGCGCCGGGCAGCTACGATCTCCAGTTCACCGAAGGCAAGGGCCCGCTGGGGAAGCTGGCCGCCGGGTCCTACACCTTGCGCGTGGAAGCCGCCCGCGAAGTCGGCGGGCGCGAAGTGGTGAGCATTCCGTTCCAGTGGCCGCCCAGCGGAACCAGGACCGCCTCGGCCAAAGGCAGCTCCGAACTCGGCGCCGTCCGCCTGACCATCAAACCCTGACAGATAAATTCATCCCGGGAGAACCTGCCATGTTCGCCAAGACCCTGTTCGCCAAGCCCAGCCTGATGGCTGCCGGCATCGCCGTCGGCCTTGCCACGCTCGTCCCCAGTGCGGCCGAAGCGCATCGCCGCTGGCTGCTGCCGTCCATGACCACCTATTCGGGCGAAAGCGCCATCGCCAGCGTCGATGCCGCCGCGTCCAACGAGCTTTTCCTGTTCGAACACCGGCCGATGCGGCTGGACGAACTCGTCATCACCGGGCCCGACGGGCAGCCGGTGAAGCCGGAAATCATCGGCACGGGCGAGCTGCGCAGCGTGTTCGACGTGCCGCTGACCAAACAGGGCACCTATCGCATCGCCGTGGCCGGAAGCGGCATGATGGGCACCTATGAGATCAATGGCGAACGCCGCCGGTTCCGCGGCGGCGCGAACCAGCTTCCCGAAGGCGCCACCAATGTGCGGATGAGCGAGAATAGCAGCCGCACGGAAACCTTCGTCACGCTCGGCGCGCCCAACGACACCGCGCTGAAGCCGACCGGCTCGGGGCTGGAGATGATCCCGGTCACTCATCCCAACGACCTGATCGCCGGCGAGCCTGCGCAGATGCGCTTCCTGCTCGACGGGCAGCCGGCGGCCAATCTCGAAGTCGAATTCGTCGAGGGCGGCACGCGCTATCGCGACAATCCGGGAATCCAAACGCTGACCACCGATGCCGACGGCATGCTGACGCTGACCGCGAGCGAAGCCGGCATGTATTATCTCGAGACCTCGCAGGGCGGCGGCCGGCCGGACGAAGGCGAGAGCGACGGCCCCTCGCGCCGCGCTTCCTACACCGCCGTGCTGGAATTCATGCCGCTTTGACCGCCCAGCCCACCCTTCCCGGCGATGCGGGCGAAGTGGCCGAATTGCTGCTTCCGCCCGATATCGCGCCAGAAAACGTTCACCCGCTTCCCATCGGGCGGACGCTGGCGCTGTGCGGGGAAACGATGGGCACCGGCTGGTCGCTGACCGCGGTCGCACCGCAGGATGTCTCGCCCGAGCGGATCGAGGGCTCGCTGCTGGCGGTGTTCGACACGATCATCGCGCAGATGAGCCAGTGGGCGCCGGAATCCGAGATCAGCCGTTTCAATCGCGGCGCGACCGGCAGCCGGCACGCGATCTCGCCGCAATTCCGCATCGTGCTGGACCAGGCGCTGAAAATCGCCCGAATGAGCGACGGCGCGTTCGATCCCGCGCTCGGCCGGGCGAGCGCGGCCTGGGGCTTCGGCGCTGCGCCCTCGCCCATGGCGATCCCGGAAGAAGGCGATCTCACCCGCCCGCATGGCTGGCAGGCGATTGCCTTCGATGAGGACGGCGCGCTGTTGCAGCCGGGCGGATTGCAGCTCGACCTGTCGGGCATCGCCAAGGGCTTCGCGGTGGATATGGGGCTGGCCGCGCTGCGGCGGCACGGCGTGGAACATGCGCTGCTGGAAATCGGCGGCGAGCTTGGCGGCGTGGGCGTGCAGGCGGTCGGCCTGCCCTGGTGGGTCGATATCGAAGTGCCGCCCGGTTCGGACGCGCCGACGGCCCGCGTGGCGCTGAGCGGCTGGGCTGTCGCCACTTCGGGCAGCTACCGCCGCCGGCGCGAGATCGCGGGCGTGAGCTGGTCGCACAGCCTCGATCCCGAATCCGGCCGCCCGCTGGACGACGAAGTGCTGAGCGTCACTGTGCTGGGCAAGCTGTGCATGGAGGCCGATGCATTGGCCACCGCGATCAATGTGCTGGGCCGGCAAGCCGGCATGGGCTTCGCCGAATGGCACGATATTCCCGCGCGCATGGTGACGGACAAGGAAACGATCACCAGCACCGCCTGGCGCGCCTGGCTGAACTGAGACCAATGCCATGATGCTCACTATCGAAAACGTGCTCGACCAAGCGGGCCTGCGCCGGATCCGCGAGATCATCGATGCCGGCCCGTGGGTGGACGGCAACGAGACCTCCGGCCACCAGTCGCGCCTCGCCAAGCGCAACCGCCAGCTTCGCCAGCATTGCGACGAGGCCGCCGAGGCCGGGCAGCTTGTGCTGAAGGCAATCGGCCAGACGCCCGAATTCATCGCCGCCGCGCTGCCGCTCAAGGTCTTCCCGCCGCTGTTCAACCGCTATGCCGGCGGCGAGAACTTCGGCAATCATGTCGACAGCTCTATGCGGCAAGTGAAAGGCACTGAATTCCGCATCCGTAGCGATCTATCCTGCACGCTCTTCCTCGAACCGCCCGAAGCCTATGAAGGCGGGGAACTGGTGGTGCAGGACCTGTTCGGCGAGCACCGGGTGAAGCTCAAGGCCGGGGACCTGGTGCTTTATCCCGCCTCCAGCCTGCACCGTGTCGAACCCGTCACCGAAGGCGCGCGCACCGCCTGCTTCTTCTGGCTGCAGAGCATGGTGCGCGACAATGGCCAGCGCGAGGAACTCTACCGGCTCGACCGCAGCATCCGCACCCTCAGCGAAGAGCGCGGCGGCACCGATGCCGTGGTCATGGAACTGACCAATCTCTATCACAATCTGATGCGCCGCTGGGCCGACGCCTGAGCACGCGCGCCCTGTCCCGACACGCTCGGCAGCCCTGAAAATGCGCAGAACCCCGCAGTTTTGACCATAAATGCGAATCTTTAATGCAAATAAGTCGCATTAGTGTTGACTCGATGCGAATGAATCTCGATAGCGCGCCGCAACATCGAACCACCACCACGGAAAGGGGTATCATGAGGAAGAACGGCAATGCGCGCCGTACGGCAGGCAGTTTCGTCGCGCTGGGCTGCGTCGGGTTTATCGCCAGCGCACCGGCCATGGCGCAGGAGCAGCAAGCGCCGACGCGGCTCGAAGGCGTGACGGTGACGGACACCGCCGTGGACGAGGGTTACGGGAAGGAAGCGATCGCCTCGCCCAAGGCCACCGCGCCGATCCTCGACACGCCGCGCATCGTCAACGTCATCACCGAAGACGTGCTGCAGGATACCGCCTCCTTCACCGTTACGGACGCGCTGCGCACCGTGCCCGGCATCACGCTCGGCGCCGGCGAAGGCGGCACGGCGAGTGCCGACATTCCCTTCATCCGCGGCGCCGATGCAACCGGTGACGTGTTCGTGGACGGCGTGCGCGATGTCGGCTCGCAGACGCGCGAGAGCTTCGCGCTTGAATCGATCGAGGTTTCCAAGGGTCCGAGCAGCGCCTTTGGCGGCCGCGGCTCGGCAGGCGGCGCGATCAATCTCGTGACCAAGGTCGCCCGGCAGGGCAATTTCGGCAGCGTCCAGCTGACCGGCGGCACGTCGGACCTCGTTCGCGTGGTCGGCGACGTCAACCAGCAGCTGAACGACCTCGTCTCGGTCCGCTTCGTCGGCATGTATCACGATGCAGACGTGGCCGGGCGCGATCACGTCTTTGACCAGCGCTGGGGCGTCGATCCCTCGATCACTTTCGGCGCGGGCGGCCCCTTCACCGCCTCGATCGATTATTACCACTACGAAACCGACAGCATGCCCGATTACGGCATCCCGCTCACTTCGCGCGACCAGCTGCCGGGCGGCGTGCGCGAACCGGCCGATGTCGATTACGACAATTTCTACGGGCTGCTTTCGCGTGACTTCCAGAAGACCAAAGTCGATGCGGTGACCTTCCAGGCGAGCGCCGCGCTCGCCCCGGGCATCACCCTGTCCAACACCACCCGCTACAGCGATTCCAGCAACAACTATATCGTCACCAACCCGGACGACAGCGCGGGCAACGTGCAGAACGGCTATGTCTGGCGCAACATCAAGAGCCGCGGATCGGACAGCGAAGGCTGGGTCAGCAACACCAATATTTCCGCCATTTTCGACACGGGTTCGATCGGGCACAGCGTGGCCGCGGGCTTCGAGTTCAACGACACCGATGCCAGCAACCTTGGCTACAGCGTCGATACGGGCAGCTATCGCTATTCCGGCCCCGGCACGGGCTGCGACGATGTCGGCCTGGCGGAATATAACTGCACCACGCTCGACAATCCCGATGCAACCGATCCGTGGAACGGCTCGGTCGAACGCAATAGCGGCGATCCATCCGTGGCCAGCGGCACCGAATACAGCCTCTACCTGTTCGACACGGTTACCGTCACCGACCAGCTGCTGCTGAATGGCGGCATCCGCTGGACGGATTTCAAGGCTTCCGGCGCCGGTTCGGGCCGAGGCGGCCCCTATGACGCATCCAACAGCAGCAGCTTCTGGTCGTGGCAGGGCGGCGCCGTCTTCAAACCGAGCGACAGCACGAGCCTCTACGTCTCCTATGCCAATTCCAAGACCCCCCCGGGCACGACCGTGGGAGATGGCTCCGAGAACCTGAGCGCTAACAACGAGCTCTACGAGCCGCAGACGACCGAGAACTGGGAAGCCGGCATCAAGTCCGAGCTGTTCGACGGCGGTTTGCTGCTGACCGGCGCGATCTTCCGCATCGACCGCAACAACATCCGCGTCAACGACCCGCTCGGCGAGATCACCGACATCATCGATGCCGGACGGCGCCAGGGCTTCGAAATCGGCGCCACCGGCAAGATCGGCCCGGTCTCGATGCTGCTCGGCTACACCTATGTAGACAGCGAGTTGCGCGATGACTCGGAGAATGCGGGCAATGCCCTGCCGCAGACGCCAAAGCACAATGTCGCCGCGACGATCGACTGGCAGGTCACGCCGCAGCTCAGCATCGGTGGCGGCGCCTATGGCGCGTCCAAGCGCTATGCCGATGCCGGCAATCTCGTTTCCTCGGACGGCTATGTGCTGGTCGATGCCCACGCGGCTTACGAGATCAGCTACAATTTCGGCCTGCGGCTCAATGTCAGCAACGTGTTCGACGAACGCTATATCGTGAAGCTGCGCAACCCGCACTTCGCGGTTCCCGGCGCCGGCCGGCAGGCCCTGCTGACGCTCACCGCGCGTTATTGAGGCCGATCAATTCGCTCGCGAAGGATATTTCGCAAATGAAAGTGACTTGCAGCATCAAGCGTGAGAGCCGATGATGAGGGTCATGCATTTGGAAGCCTTCGCGAGCGACAGGTTTGACGACGAGGCGCCTGCCGTGCCGGACCGCGAAGCGGTTCCCGCGGCGGGCGCTTCGCCCATTGCGCCCGCCTATGAGCCGCAGCTTCGCGGCAGCCGCTATGGCGAGGCCAAGCGGCCGAGCTGGATGGTGATGGGCGGCATCGTGCTGTTCCATGTGCTGGCGATCGGCGCCCTGGCCACGGCGCGCTACACGGCCGATATGCGCCACCGGGAGGAACGGCTGACGACCTTTTCGGTCGACACGCCGCCGCCCCCACCGCCTTCGGAAACCCCGCCCGAGCCGGCGGTGCAGCAATCCGCGCCCATCGTCGCCCCGCCCCCGCCGATCGCATTGCCGCGCCAGGCGCCGGTCGTGGCGGCGCCCTTAGAGATGGCCGTTTCCAGCACGGCGCCCGCCAGCGTGGTGGTCCAGCCGCCTGCCCCGGCGGCAGCGCCCCGGCCCGCCGCGCCGGCTCCGGTCGTGCCGCCCGATTTCAACGCCGCGCAGCTTGGCAATCCCGGCCCGGCCTATCCCTATCTCTCGCGCAAGGCGCGCGAGGAAGGCGTGGTGACGCTGAAAGTCCTCGTCGGCACGGATGGCCGCGCCAAGCAGCTGCAGGTCGAGGAAAGCAGCGGCTTCGACCGGCTCGACAAGGCCGCGCTCAAGACCGTGCGCAAATGGCGCTTCCTGCCCGCGACGCAGGCCGGGCAGCCGCGCGAGGCATGGGTGCTGGTACCGGTGACGTTCTCGCTCGGTTGAGCACCCGCCGGCTCGGCCTACCTAACCCGGCCGTTTCTCGCGATTGGCAATAATCAGCCCTGTCACAGTCAGCAGGCTCGCCACCAGCACCGCCGCCGCCGCTCCGGCCGCGCCGAGCCGGTTCACCGTCCAAGGCAGCGACGCGAGCGCCAGCCCGGTCGGCACCGCGCGGAGCATGAAATTGCGCAGCGCATGGCCGCGCGAGACCAGCAGCGCCTCCAGCGTGGCCCCAGCGAGTTCGACGGCCGCCGCGGCGGAGAGCAGGATCATCGGCACATAGGCGGCCAGATATTCGTGGCCGGCGATCGTGTCGATCAGCCAGTGGCCAGCCAGCGCCGACAGCACGATGGCCGCCACGCCGGTGAACAGCGCGATGCGCCCGATCCGCGCGGCGATATGGCGCGCGGCTTCCGGATCGCGCACCAGCTCGGGATAGGTCGCGCGCAGCAGCGCCTGGGCGAGCTTGAGCAGCCCTTCGCCCAATTGCGCGGCGACGCGGTAGATGCCTGCCAGCGCCGGGCCGCCGATCGCGCCGACCAGCAGGATCAGGATCTGGCGCGAGGAAATCAGCAGCACGCCCGACAGGCCGGTACCCCAGACGAAGGCCCATGCGCCCGGCTCGCTGCGCGGCAGGCGGGTGAGGCTGATCCGGCGGATATCGAGCCGCTGGGTGCCGAGCGCGAAGATCCAATAAACCCCCGCCGTCGCCAGTTCGGCCGCCCCCCAGGCGAGCAGGAAGCTCTCGATCGTGGGCGCGACGATGGCGGCGATGCCCGCGCCGATGATGCGCACGATGGAAGTGACCGAATCCGCCGTCGCCGCCCGCGCATAGCGATCATGCAGGCGCAATATCCCGGTGGGCGTGGAGCGGATCGCCAGCAGCGACACCAGCATATAGGCGAAAGCCTCGGTCCGCAGGTCCGTCGGCAGCGGCAGCCAGTCGCCCGGCGTGAACAGCAGCACCGCGCCGATAATCGCGCCGCCAACCACCGTCAGCAGGTCCAGCGCCAGCGCGAAGCCGATCGCATCGTCGGCCTTGTCGCCCTGTTGCCCCCAGCGGACCACGGCCTGCCAGGTCTGGAACGAGGCGAAGCCCGTGATCGCCTGCGCGAAAGTGACCATGAGGATGAAATTGCCGAAGCCTTGCAGCCCCAGCGAGCGGGTAGCGAGGGCGAGATAGCCGAGGCTGAGCACCGCGTTGATTCCGCGCGCGCCCATCAGCCATCCGGTGTTCTGCAAAGCGCGGCGGATCATCGTGGGCGCGCCATGCCGCAAGTGCCTGCCAATTGCAAAAACCATCCGCTCACCGCACTATGACCGAAAGCGAGCCCGGAGCGGAACCGAGCGTGAGTGAGAGGAAAAATTGCATGACAGCGCCGAAAATTCGCCTGGGTTTCTTCAAGCTCAACGTGCCCGAAATGGAGCCCGCCCTCGCCTTCTGGCGCGAGGCGTTCGGATTCGCGGTGGTCCAGACTTTCGACGAGGAGAGCTTCATCGAACACATCCTGGCCCTGCCGGGGCAGGAAGCCGGACCCAATTTGTTGCTGGTGCAGAGCAAGAATGGGCGCGAGGCCAAGGTCGGCACCGGCCACGGCCCGATCGGGCTGATCTGCGACGATATCGCCGCGAGCTATGACAAGGCGCTGGCTTCCGGCGCGATCAGGATCACCGACATCTTCGATGCCGGGGGCGTGATGGTGGCAATGCTGACGAGCCCGGAAGGGCACGAGATCGAGCTGATCCAGCTGCCCGCCGCCGCCTAGCACTCAGGCCGGCGCAGCGCCGGCATATTCCTCGGCATAGATCGAGATCGCCGGGTAATCGGGATCCTGCAGCACACTCGACAGCAGGAAGCTCTCCACGGCATCACAGCGCGGATCGGCGCCGGCATCCTTGCGGTACCAGAGCAAGCGCCAGCTCTCGAGCGGGTGCAGCATGACCACGCTTTCGCGCATTTCGGGCGGCAGGATCGCATCGGCGAAGGAGGCGACGCCGATGCCGCGTTCGAGCATGGCGGCCATCACATCGTAATACTGCGTGTGGCCGATCACCCGGCGCGGCTTGATCCCGAAGACTTCGAAAAGGCGCAGCATCTCCATTTCCTGCGCACTGGCCGCCTGCGGCATGATGAAAGGCAGGCCGTTGATCCGCTCGGGCCGCAGCGGAAGCTTGCGCCCTTCGGCGAATTTGCGGTGCCCGTAGATCCCGCCGCGCACGAGCGCGAGGTGGCGCAGATAGGGCTCTACGGAGCGATCCGCGCGTCGATGGAACAGCGCGAAATCGAACCGCCCATCCTCAATGTCGCGCGCCAGCGCGCTGCTCGGCGGATGCGCCTCGAAAGCAAGCTCGATCATCGGATGGACGGCGAAGAAGCGGTCCAGCTTAGGGCGAATATAGCGATCGGCCAGCCCCTGCCCCACCAACACGCGGTAGCGGATGGATTCCTCTTCCGCCCGGTTGCCCTTGTTCCGATGAGCGGCGAGCACGTCCCCCGCCGCCTGGAAAGCGCGCAGATCGTCGAGAAAGGCCATGCCTTCGGGCGTAAGAGTCGGGCGTTGGCCGGGCCGCCGGGCAAACAGCAGCAGGCCCAGTTGCTCCTCCAGCGTCTTCATCTGATTGCTGACCGAGGCCTGTGAAATACCGAGACTTTCCGCGCTGCGGCGAAAGCTGCGCGTGGTGCAAAGGCTGGCAAAGACTTCCAGCTGGCGAAGAGTGAATGGCAGGCTTGGCATTATCGGTCCATCGCCATCCTATAACTTCAAGTCTATCTCCTGTCATCACTTCGCGATGCGTTGCTTTCCCCCGCCGCTCGGACGACCCCGCGCGGAAACACGGAAATAAAATGGGGAGAGGGAATATGAGGAATGCACGTGAGTGCAGGCACACGCGCCTGCGGACACTTCTGGCCGGCAGCGCCAGCATGGCGGCATTGCTGCTGGCAACGCCCCTCGCGGCGCAACAGGCCGGCGAGGCGGGGGACGAAGCGGGCCAGCAGGCGCGGGAGGCGGAGGCAACGGGCAATGAAGGCCCGATCGTCGTCACCGGATCGCGCCTCATCACCTCGGGCATGGATTCGCCGGTGCCGGTCACCGCCGTCAATGCCGAGGAACTGGAGGCGATGAACCCGACATCGCTGATCGCCAGCATCAGCAACCTGCCGCAATTTTACGGCAACCAGACACCCAATAACAGCGCCTTCTTCACCCGTGGCGGCACCGGCAATCTCAACCTGCGCGGCCTCGGCAGCAACCGGACGCTGACGCTGCTGAACGGCCGCCGCTTCCCGTCCTCATCGGCCTTTGGCGGAGTGGACATCAACCTGTTTCCCGAAGCGATGATCGCCGCCGTGGAAACGACGACCGGCGGCGCATCGGCCGCCTATGGCACCGATGCCGTGGCCGGCGTGGTCAATTTCATCCTCGACACCAATTTCACCGGGCTCGAACTCGACCTGCAAGGCGGCATCACCGAACGCGGCGATGCCGACAGCTATGAGGGTTCGCTCTCCTGGGGCACCCAATTCGCCGAGCGCGGCCATTTCCTGATCTCGGGTTCGATCGCCGAGCAGAAAGGCATCATCGGCTACAAGGATCGCGACTGGTATAAGTCGCAGGGCGCGCTGCTCGATCCCGCCACCAATAGCTGGCGCGATTATGACAACATGCATTCGATGAACACCTCGTTCGACGGGATCATCCTCGCGCCGGGCACCGCGCTGGAAGGCATGGCGTTTGACGCGAACGGCAATCTGGTGCCCTTCACGCCGGGCTCCGTATCCCAGGGCAATATCGGCGCCTGGGCCGCGCGCACCGTGGGCGGCGATGGCGACGATCTCAACGACGCGACCCAGCTCTGGCCAAAGACCAACCGCTATTCGGTGTTCGCCTATGCCGATTACGACGTGAGCGACGCGGTCACCCTGTTCGCGCAATATACGCGCGGCCGGAATCGCCAGAAGCAGAACGGCGCGCCGCCGGCCGCCCTGCTGAACTTCGTGCCGGTCCTCACCTCCGCCACGATCTATAGCGGCAATGCGTTCCTGCCCGCCGAAGTGCAGCAGATCATGGACGATAACGGCATCGAATCCTTCAATCTCGGCCGCATCGGCGATGTCTCCGATTTCGGCGGGCAATATTATGACGATGCCACCACGCAGAATGTCGGCACGATCGGCTTCGATATCGAACTTCCGCAGGACGGCTTCCTCGGTGGATGGACGGTCAGCGGCTTCTATCAATACGGCCACAGCAAGCGCGTGTGGGACCAATACGGCTTCCGCGTCGATCGCATCCATGCCGCGCTGGACGCGGTGGATGACGGGAACGGCAATATCGTCTGCAACGTCTCGCTCTATGCCGATGGCGCGGCGGCCTATCCGGGCTGCGTTCCGCTCAACCCCTTCGGCCGCGGCAATGCCTCGCCCGAGGCGGTCGATTACGTGGTCGGCGCCGATCCGGGCCAGGACATAACCACCCCGATCTTCTTTGCCGATACCGGATACGATCTGGGGCGGACCTACAGCTACACCACGGGCAACGCGAAGCGGAACATCACCACCTTCAAGCAGCACCTTGCTGAAGTGAGCGCCGCCGGCGACCTATGGGAGGGATGGGCCGGCCCGATCTCGCTCGCCCTCGGTGCATCCTATCGCAAGGAGAGCATCCTCCAGCTGGTGCAGGATCCCACCAATCCGCCATCCGATCACGTCAACGGCCGGCCGGTGCTGTGCCCGGGCGCAGTGGGCGGGCTGCGCCATGCCGGGACCGACTGCAACAACACGGTCGGCTTCCAGTTCTCCAAGGTTTCCAACATCAAGGGCCAGGCCGATGTGAAGGAGGTCTTCGGCGAGACGCTGATCCCGCTGTTCGACAATGGCAAGGACACCAATGCCAGCCTCAACATCGCCGTGCGCTGGGCCGATTACGACACGTCCGGCGTCATCTGGGCCTATAAGGGCGGCCTCGATTTCTCGGTGTTCCGCGATCTGCGCCTGCGCGGCACCTATTCGCGCGACGTGCGCGCCGGCAATCTGTCCGAACGGTTCGACCGCACGGGCGGCTTCGCCAACAACCTCACCGATCCGCGCGACGGCAGCGCGATCAACGGCGTGACCTCATTCTCCGGCGGCAATCCCAACGTGCTGCCCGAAAAGGCGGACACCTATACGGCGGGGCTGATCTACGAGCCGTCCTGGCTGCCGGGCGTTTCCGCCTCGGTCGACTGGTACAAGATCAGCATCAAGGATGCGATCGGCCAGGTCGGTCTGCAGCAGGTGCTCGATCGCTGCTTCGAGGAAAATGCGCAGGAATTCTGCGACCTGATCACGCTCGATTCCAGCGGCAACATCATCCTGATCGGCGATGCCTATGTGAATGTGGCGCAGGCCCGGGTTGAGGGTATCGACGCGGAGCTGGGCTATAATGGCGATGTCAGCCTGCTGGGCGGCAATGAGTCGATCGGCGCGCGCGTCTTTGCGTCACGGCTGCTGGAACGGTCCGACACCAACAGCACCGGCGTCACCACCGATTTCGTCGGCGATATCGGCCTCAGCCCCTCGAGCGGTTTTTCGACGCCCTATGTCCGCTTCAAGGCGACGGGCAATTTCACGTATCGCAACGGGCCCTTCAACATGTTCCTCCAGGGCCGCGTGATCGGCGGCGGCGTGCGCGATCCCGATCTGGTGGAAGGGCCCGGCACGGTGGGCGGCGATGCGGGCATCGAAAACAACGACGTGCCGGCCACATTCTATGCCGATCTGCGGCTCGGCTACGAATTCGATCTCGGCGGCGCCAATACCGAATTGTGGGGCGCGGTGACCAATTTGTTCGATCAGGATCCGCGCATCACGCCCTATTACGCGGCTTTCCCGGGCAATGTGCTCGTCACCAACACCTCGCTTTACGACGTGCTGGGGCGGCGCTTCACCGTGGGGGTCAAGCTTCGCATGTGAGGGGGTTCCCAAGGGACATGCGAGAGGTAGTGTCGGCGTAATGCTCCGGCGCCGACAATGCCGGCGGGCGGCCCTGCTTCGGCGGGGCCGCCCGGATAATCGGAGGGGATACAGAGGTTTTATGAGCGAGAATGCACGATCAGGCGGCCTGACCCGCCGCCACGCAATGGTCGGGGCCGCGGGAGTCGCCGCGCTGGCGGTGACCATGCCCGGCCTCGCCCGTACACCGGGTCGCAAGCCGAACTTCCTGTTTATCATGGCCGACGATCTCGGCTATGCCGACCTCTCCTGCTACGGGCGCGAGGAATACGAGACCCCGGTGCTCGACAGCCTGGCCCAGCAGGGCATGAAATTCACCCATGGCTATGCCAACAGCGCGGTGTGCAGCGCCACGCGCGTGGGGCTGATCACCGGCCGCTATCAGTATCGCATCCGCGCCGGGCTCGACGAACCGCTGGGTTCCCCGGGCATCGGCCTTCCGCCCGAACATCCCACCCTGCCCTCGCTGCTGCGGGCGCAGGGCTATCACACCGGGCTGGTGGGCAAGTGGCATCTCGGAATGCTGCCCGATTTCGGCCCGCTGAAAAGCGGCTACGACGAATTCTGGGGCAATCGCGGCGGCGGCGTCGATTACTTCACCCACAAGGTCGCCGGAAACCCGGACCTGTGGGACGGAGAGGTGAAGGTCGACGAGCACGGCTATTACACCGATCTCCTTGCCGACCGATCGATCAAGTTCCTCGAAGACCGCGCGAAGGAGGACAAGCCCTTCCTGCTCAGCCTGCATTTCACCGCCGCGCACTGGCCGTGGGAGGCCAATGACGCGGAAGGCCGGTCCGAAAGCGCGCGGCTGGACAGCAAGCCCGCCAATGGCGATCTGAACATCGCGCATTACGATGGCGGCGACATGAAGACCTATGCCGGCATGGTCACTTCGCTCGACAAGAATGTCGGCCGGGTGCTCACACGGCTGGCGGAACTCGGGCTGGCGGAAGATACCGTGGTGGTCTTTACCAGCGACAATGGCGGGGAACGGTTCTCCAACCGCTGGCCCTTCACCGGCATGAAGACCGAACTGCTCGAAGGCGGGCTGCGCGTGCCGCTGATCGTCAAATGGCCGGGCCTGACCGCGCCGGGCAGCGGCAATGTCTCGCCCGTCCTGTCGATGGATTTCCTGCCGACCTTCGTGGCGGCGGCCGGCGGCGCGCCCGATCCGGCCTTTCCGAGCGACGGCGTGGATATCCGCCCGGCGCTGGCGGGCAATGTCCTGCCCGAACGCAGCCTGTTCTGGCGCTTCAAGAACAAGGACCAGAAGGCCGCGCGGCGCGGCGCCTATAAATACTTGTCGATCAACGGGAACGAATATCTGTTCAACGTGGTCGAGGACCCGCTCGAACGCGGCAATCTGAAGGAGCGGATGCCGGAGAAATTCGCCGAGCTGAAAGCTGCCTTCAACGATTGGGACGCGGGCATGCTGCACGATCCCGATGCGCGCAGCTTCGGCTTCACGCCGCAAATGCTGGCCGATCACTTCGGCTGGAACGACTAGCTGAGGCGGGCCTCAGACCTCGGGCTGGGGATTGTGCGGCACGAGGATCATCGTGTCGCCCTCCACCCGCCAGGAGGCGAGCCGGCCGAGCAGGTTCATGCCGAGAACGTTGGTGTTGCCCAGCCCCGGCGCGATCACCGCATCGAGCCCGCGCGCGGCGACATTGCCGAAGCGCAACTCGTCGATCGCGGTGATCTCGGCCGAGACCGAACCATTGGCGGTCTGCATCCGCACCGGCAGCCCGCCCCGGCGCGGCTCAAGCCCCGCTCCGGCCGCCGTCTGCGCGGAAACCGCGGTCAGCGTCGCGCCCGTATCGACGAGGAAATTGGCCGGATAGCCGTTCACCTCCGCGCGCAGCCAGAAATGCCCGTCATTCGCCAGCCTTATCCGCGTTTCGCTGCCTTCGACCACCTGCCGGGGCAGGCCGATCTCGGGCACGGCCATGTCGAAGCGCGGGTCCATCCGCGAAACCTGCAGCACCACGAGGACGAGCACAGCCATCAGGCCGAGCGTGCTGGCCGTGCGCATCAGCCGCCCGAGCGAGGGCACGCGACGCATCAGCATCGCTCCGATCACGCCCAGCGCCATCGCGGCGACGGCGGCCAGCAACAGGCCGGATTGCGGCAATGCCTGGATACTGGAAGCCAGCTGATCCCACACGAGAGCAATATCCATGCTTGCCAATATAGGCCCGGCGGCCCGTTTTGCGATGCGCTAAGTCAAATGGGTTGCCGCGGCGGGCGGCCGAATGCCGGCTTGTCGTCGATCACCAGATCACCCGGCCAATCGAGCAGGCGGGCAGCGGCCGCATAGGTCGAATGCAGGAAGTCCTGCAGCGCCCCGTCCGGGTCCACCGCGCTGCGCACCGCCTCGTAAGGCAGGATGAATTCGCCGAGATCGGCGTACCAGAAGGCCTCGGGAGGGGAGACTTTCTCGGCGGAAAGACCCTCGGCAGCCGGATAGGCATAGGCGTAGAAGGCCGCTTCGTCATAACCGCCGCCGCCGGGCCAGAAACCCGCGCTGATCACCGCATGGCTATAGGCCTCGCGCGTCACCACATCCGGCAGGGCCGGTATGCCGCCCGGATGCAGCGGCGCCTTGCCGCCGGAAAAGCGCGTCACCGCCAGGTCGAAACTGCCCCAGAAGAGATGGCTGGGAGAGGACTTGCCGCGATAGAGCGAACGGAAGACGTTGAAGCCCTTGTCCGCGCAAAGGAAGGCGCCGTGCAACCGGCGCGCCGCATCCTCATCCCATTCGCGCGGCGCGAGATCGCGCGTGAAGGGCACTGGATTGGGCATTTCGTTGGGCGCACCCCATAGCGGCGCCGGCAGGCCGAGATCGCCGAGCGCGCCAGAGAGATCGGCATGCAACTGGGCGATGGTCTTCCCGGCAACGGGCAATTCCGTGCACTCGCCCCCGTCGCAGAAAATGCAGATCCGCGCGCCGAGGAAATCCAGCTCGACCGCGAATTGCCGCCCGCCCACCGGCATGCTCCGCGTGACGGCACCGCGCGGCGTGATCCGCAGGGCGACGTGCCAGCCATGGTTGATCCAGGGATGCAGCCGCGTCGGCAGCTTGCCGATCAGTTGCAGAACCATGTGGATCGTCTCGATCGTCGGCCGGTCGGCAGCGTAATCGAGACGCGGCCAGCCGCTCATGGCGCGTTGCGCGGCCGGGTTGCGTCGGCCAGCAGCAGCGAGAAGCGCCCCTCGCTGTCGAGCCAGCGTTCCTGCGGGGTCCAGCCGCCGGCGAGCAGCAGCGTATACTGGCTGCGCCGGTCGAACTTGTGGCTGTTCTCCGTGTGGATCGTCTCGCCCTGTTCCATGTTGAAGCGCCTGCCAGAGACTTCGAAGGTGATGTCCTCCAGCGCCTCCAGATGCATTTCGATCCGGGCATAGGTGTCGTTCCAGCGCGCCAGATGGCGCAGCTTGTCCACCGGGATCGTGCCGCCAAGTTCGCGATTGATCCGGCGGGCGAGATTGAGATTGAATTCCGCGGTGACGCCCTGCGCATCGTCATAGGCGGCGATCAGCACGGCCGGATCCTTGATCAAATCCATGCCGATCAGCAGCATAGATCCCTCGCCCAGAGTCTGGCGCATGGAGCGCAGCAGATCGACCGCCGTGCGCGCGACCATGTTGCCGATGGTCGAACCGGGGAAGAAGCCGAGCTTGGGCACAGCCCCCACTTCGCGCGGCAGCGTGACCGGCTTCATGAAATCAGCCTCCACCGGATAGATCGGCAGGTCCGGGAACTTGCCCGCCAGATCCTCGGCCGCGGCGCGCAGGAAATCGCCGGCGATATCGAGCGGGACATAGGCCCCCGGATCGATCGCGCCGAGCAGGAGCGGCGTCTTGACCGAGGAGCCGGAACCGAATTCCACCACCGCCCGGCCCGGGCCGATCAGCCGGGCGAAATCCGCCTGCCGGCTTTCCAGTATCTCCCGTTCCGCGCGGGTCGGATAATATTCGGGAAGCTCGGTGATATCCTCGAACAGTTGCGAGCCGGAATCGTCATAGAGCCAGCGCGCGGGGATCGCCTTGATTTCCTGCGACAGGCCTTCGAGCACGTCGGCGCGGAAGGCCTTGTCCACGCCCTCCTCGTCGAGTTCGACCAGCGCAATTCCGGCCTCGGGCATCAGATATCCTTTGCAAGCCGCAGCCCGGTGAATTGCCAGCGCTGCTGCGGATAGAAAAAGTTGCGGTAGGAAGCGCGCGAATGGCCGCGCACCGTGGCGCAGCTCGCGCCCTTGAGCACCCACTGCCCGGCCATGAACTTGCCGTTATATTCGCCCACCGCGCCTTCCGCCGGGGCGAAACGCGGATAGGGCAGATAGGCCGAGCGGGTGAACTGCCAGCAATCGCCGAACAGCGCATGGCCGCCGCGCGGCAGCGGCGGCGCGGCGCGATCGAGCTGGTTGCCGCCGGATGGATCATGCGCCGGGCTATGCTTGGCGCCATCCTGCCCGCGCGCGATCGCTTCCCATTCGAATTCGGTCGGCAGGCGCATCCCGGCCCAGCTGGCGAAGGCATCGGCCTCGTAATAGGAGATATGCGTGACCGGGGCCGCCGGATCGCGTTCCTCCCAGCCGCAATGGGTGAAATGCTCGCCCTCGCGCCAATAGAGCGGCGCGGAAATGCCGCGATTGTTTACCCAGGCCCAGCCGTCGGACAGCCACAAAGACGCGGTGCGATAGCCGCCATCGGCGATGAATTGATCCCACTCGCCATTGGTGACGAGCGCGCCGCGCAGCGCGAAGGGCTCAAGCAGCACGCGATGCGCCGGGCCTTCATTGTCGAAGGCGAAGCCGCCCTCCGGGTGGCCGACCAGCGCGATGCCGCCCGGATGCTCGTGCCATTCGGGCCCCTCGCCTGGAACGGGATCGCCATGCGCATGGCGCCCCCGCCACATGGAGGGGCCGAGCGGGTTCTTGGACAGGGCGTGCTTGATATCGGTCAGCAGCAATTCCTGGTGCTGCTGCTCATGCGCGATGCCGAGTTCGATCAGCTCCGCATGGTCCGGATCGGCGAGCAGGCGCTGCATCGCCTCGTCCACATATTCGCGCCAGTCATGCACCTCGTCGAGCGAGGGGCGCGAGATCAGCCCGCGATCCTTGCGCGCATGGCGCGCGCCCTCCGCCTCGTAATAGGAATTGAACAGGAACGGCCAGCGATCGTCATACAGGCGATAGCCGGGCAGCCGGTCGCGCAGCAGGAAGGTCTCGAAGAACCAGGTCGTATGCGCCAGATGCCATTTCGCCGGCGATGCGTCCGGCATGGACTGGATCATCGCATCGGCTTCGGACAGCGGTTCGGCCAGTTTCTCGCTCAGCCGGCGCGTGGCGGCATAGCGTTCCGCCAGCGACGGCAGGCCATCCTCATCGGGGCGTAGTTGTGCTTGCGGCGATGCGATGACCCGGAACCTCCCTCGTATGGCGCACACCATGATGGCAGGCCGTTACGATTGAAAGACCGAAGCCGGGCTTTGTTCCCGTTTTTCCCCTATTCCTCCACAAGGGAAGAAATCGGGAAATCAGGCCGCGTCCTTCTGCCGTTCCTGCATTTCGAGATTGAGCATCTCGGCCAGCAGGAATGCCAGCTCCAGCGATTGCGCGGCATTGAGCCGCGGATCGCAATGGGTGCGATAGCGGTCGCCCAGCGCCTCGTCGGTGATCGCCACCGCGCCGCCCGTGCATTCGGTCACGTCCTGCCCGGTCAGTTCCAGATGGACGCCGCCGGCATGGGTGCCCTCCGCCCGGTGGACCGCGAAGAAGCCCTTCACCTCGGACAGGATGCGGTCGAACGGGCGCGTCTTCAGGCCGCTTTCGGCCTTGATGACATTGCCGTGCATCGGATCGCAGCTCCACACGACCGGATGGCCTTCGCGCTTCACCGCGCGGACCAGCTTGGGCAGTCCGGCTTCGACCCGTTCATGGCCAAAGCGGCTGATCAGCGTCATCCGGCCCGGCTCGCGGCGGGGATTGAGCGTGTCGAGCATCCGCAGCAGCGCGTCCGGCTCCAGGCTGGGGCCGCATTTCATGCCGATCGGATTGCCGACGCCGCGCAGATATTCGACATGCGCGCTGCCTTCGAACCGAGTGCGGTCGCCGATCCACAGCATATGCGCGCTGGTGTCGTACCATTCGCCGGTCAGCGAATCCTGCCGCGTCAGCGCCTGCTCGTAAGGCAGCAGCAGCGCCTCGTGGCTGGTGTAGAACGGCGCGCTCTTGAGCTGCGGCGTGGTTTCCGGGTCGATCCCGCAGGCTTCCATGAAGTCCAGCGCCTCGCCGATTCGGTCGGCGATATCGCTGAAACGGTCCGCCCAGGGGCTGCGGCCGACGAAGTCCAGCGTCCATTTGTGGACCTGGCGCAGATTGGCATAGCCGCCGCCGGCAAAGGCGCGCAGCAGGTTCAGCGTCGCCGCCGCCTGGCTGTAGGCGCGGATCATGCGTTCGGGATCGTTGCGGCGGGTCGCCTCGTCGAACTCGATCCCGTTGATGATGTCGCCGAGATAGCTCGGCAGGGTGACATCGCCCTTGGTTTCGGTCGGCGCGCTGCGCGGCTTGGCGAACTGCCCGGCCATGCGGCCGACCTTCACCACCGGCATCTTGCTGGCGAAGATCATCACCGCTGCCATCTGCAGCAGCACGCGGAAGGTATCGCGGATATTGTTCGGGTGGAACTCGGCGAAGCTCTCCGCGCAATCCCCGCCCTGAAGCAGGAAACCGCGGCCGTGGCAGACCTCGGCCAGCTCGGCCTTTAGCGCGCGCGCCTCGCCCGCAAAGACGAGCGGCGGATAGCTGGCGAGCGTGCGCTCCGCCGCTTCCAGCGCGCTGGCGTCTTCATAGACGGGAAGGTGTTTCGCTTCGAAACGCTTCCAGCCGTCGGGGGTCCAATCCTGTGCCACGTCCAATAATCCAGAAATTCTCGGGTAAAGCTGAAGTGGGCAGCGCCACTACGCTCCTCAAGGGCCAGGCGCAATTGTTACATCGGTTATCGCTTTCGGGCCTTGCTGCCCTGGGGGTTATCGCTTTCGGGCCCAGTAGCCCGATGATGCGGATCAGCGAGACGCCGCCTTCTGCTCTTCCTCGGCCTGCGCCAGCGACATTTCCGGCACCACCGCCATGCGCCAGCCACCATGCGCGCCGAGATAGCGCGCGGCCAGCGCCTGCATTTCGGCCGGCGTGGTGCGCGTGTAATCGCTGATCAGGCTCGGCAGATAGGCCAGCCGGTTGCCGTCGAAGCTCGCGCCCTCAAGCTGGTTGAGCCAGAAGGTATGGCCGGTCTGCAGGCGATAGAGCAGCTGCCGCATCGGTTCGGTCACGCGCGAGATCTCGTCCGCGGTCGGGCCGGTTTCGGCCAGGTCGTGGGCGATCTTCTCGGCCGCATCGAAGAAGGCCGGCACCTGCATCGGCGATAGCTGCGCCAGCGCGATGATCGAGCCCCCGCTATCCACGTCCAGCGGCCATTGCGAAGTGACATAGGGCGAATAGCTCGCCCCGGCCCGTTCGCGCAGCGCGTCCAGCAGGCGGTTGGAGAAGATCTGCGAGAGCAGTTCGAGCTTGCGGCTCTGCGGCAGGCCGTCCGATCCGCCGCCGGTGGGCCAGGCAATAACCGCGGCGGCCTGGTCCAGCTCGCCATGATGCGTCAGCACCAGCGGTTGGGCGTTGGGCTTGGGGAATTCCGGCTTGACCGGAAGAATGGCCGGATCCTTCGCCTCGCGCGGCGCCATGGCGCCGAATGTGCGGGAAAGCGCGGCCACCGTGGCTTCGCGGTCGAAATCGCCGAACACGTCCACTTCCACCGGCCCCTGCTTGAGCAGGCGCGACCAGACCTCGCGGAAACGCTCGGGCGTCGCGGCGCGCAGTTGGTCGGGCGTCGGCGTCTTGAAGCGCGGATCGCGGTCATGCAGCAGCCAGTCCAGATCGCGGCTGATCACGCCATTGGCGCTGCCGTCATAGCTGTCATAAGATAACAGCGCGCCGGCCTTGGCGCGTTCCACTGGCGCCGCATCCCAGCGCGGCATGGCGAGCTTCCCGGCGAACAGGTAGAGCTGGTCGGCCACATCCTCGGCGCGGGTCATGCCTTCGAACACGAAGGTTCCGTGTTCGATACGGAAGGTGAAGCCGAGCTTGCGCCCGGTGGCGATGCGATCGAGCTCCTCCTGCCCCAGCGGGCCGAGACCGGAGCCGACCAGCGCCATCTGGCCGAGCGCGGCATAGGGCGCCTCGTCCTTGGCGAAACCTTCCCAGCCCTTGCCGAAACGCACGCGCACGGTCGCCCGGCCGGGTTCGTTATCGGTCTTCCACAGCAGGGCGCGCACGCCATTGGCAAAGGTCAGCTTTTCGACATCGAAGATCCCCAGCGGCTCGCGCCGCACCGGATCGGCAGGGGTGCCGATCGGCGGAAGGTCGGCGAAGGAGATCGCCTCCGCATCGGAACGGTCGGCGCGGGCGAGTTCGACCGGCGCGAGCATGGCCTGGCGCAGTTCCTCGGGCGTCGCCTCGCCCTCCTTGGGCGTCAGCAGCATGGCGCGGATGACATTGCCGGTGAACAGGGCCTTGGTGTGCTCGTGAATCGCCTCCGGCGTGAAGCGGTCCTTCATGTCGCGGAACACCGCCAGCACCGTTGCCGGCGCGGCCACGGCCTCGCGAATGTCCACCGCATTGACGATATCGTCGGCCAGCTGGGAGCCGGCCTGGATGCGCTGCTGTTCGACCTGGTTGGCGAAGACCACGTCGAATTCGGCCAGCTCGCGGTCGATTTCCGCCTGGCTCGGCGGCTCGGCCACTGCATCGGCGATCACCGAACGCACATCGGCCAGCGCCGATTTCCAGTCATCGGTCAGCGGCGCGAAGGAGACATAGGTGGCATCGGTAGACCGGCTGGTCTTCTGCTGCTCGACCGATGCGTAGAGAAAGCTCCCGCCCGCCCGCGCGCGCGATTCCAGCCGGCGGTTGATGATCGCTTCGGCGATCGCATCGATCAGCAGGCCGCGATTATATTCGAGATTGTCGGTCACCTGATGCCACGGGCGCAGCACGGCATAGGTGAAGCCGCGCGGCTGGCCGGGTTCGACCATCACCCGCGTCTCCCCCACCGGATTGGCGGGATTGACCTTCATCATGGGCTCCGGCTCGCCGAAATCGGGCTGCGGCGCCGGATCGCCGGGCACTTTCCAGTCCCCGAAATAGCGTTCGACCAGCAGCGCCAATTGCTGCGCATCGGCATCGCCGACCACCACGATCACGGCGTTTTCCGGCCGGTACCAGCGATGGTGATAGGCCTGCACCGCGGCGGCATCGGCATTTTCCAGCGTATCGGTGATGCCGATCGGCCCCCGCTTCGCCAGCAATTGCCCGGCAAAGAACAATTCGCGCGAAGCGTCCGCGATGCGGGCATCGGGCCCGGAGCGTTCGCGCCGCTCGGCCAGCACGATCGGCACTTCGGTGTCGATATTCTTCTGGCTCAGCACCGGATCGCGCACCATGCCCGAAAGCAGGCGCATGCTCTCGTCCAGCGTCTCCGGCCGGGCATTGGGCAGGTCGAGCTTGAACACGGTCTGCGTCGGGCTGGTGATCGCATTGGTATCGCTGCCCAGGCTCGCGCCCAGCCGCTGGAAATGCGGGATCGCCTCGGCATCGCCGAGATATTTGGATTCCCGGAAAGTCAGGTGCTCGATCAGGTGGGCGAAGCCGCGCTCGGCATCCGTTTCATGCAGCGATCCGGCATCGATGCGGATGCGAATAGAAACCTGCCCCGGCGGCACGCCATTGTCGCGCACGGCATAGCGCACGCCATTGGGCATCTCGCCGAACAGCCATTCCTTGTCGATCGGGATATCGGTGCCGCGATAGATCCACGGATCGTCGGGCTGGGTGTAGCGCGGCGCCTCCACGGGGGCGCTCTGGGTGGTCGGTTCCGGCTGCGCGGCGACGGGAAACGGCGCAAGCAGGAGAAGCGGGGCGAACATGCGCAGGGCGCGCAGGGCAGAAGTCATAGGGCGGCAATAGGGGGTGAAGGGATGAAGGGACAGTGAATAAGCCCGAAACAGCGGCAAATGCAGTCCTTGCCGCTCCGCCCTCCTCACCCTACATCGCCTGCATGTTCATCGAAACCGAAACGACGCCGAACCCCGCGACGCTCAAATTCCTGCCCGGCCAGCAGGTCATGCCATCGGGCACGCGCGACTTCGCTACGCCCGAGGAAGCGGAAGCCTCGCCGCTGGCGCAGGCGCTGTTCGATACGGGCGAAGTGACCGGCGTGTTCTTCGGCCACGATTTCGTTTCCGTCACCGCCGCGCCGGGCGTGGACTGGAGCATGTTGAAGCCGCAGGTCGTGGCGGTGCTGCTCGATCATTTCGTCAGCCAGGCCCCGCTCTTTTCCGGCGGCGATGCGAACGGCATCACGGTTCCGGCCGAGGACGAAGATATGGGCGACGATCCGGCCGATGCCGAAGTGGTCGCGCAGATCAAGGATCTGATCGAAACCCGCGTACGCCCGGCCGTGGCCGGCGATGGCGGCGATATCCGCTATCGCGGGTTCCGCGAAGGCGTGGTCTATCTGACGATGCAGGGCGCCTGTTCGGGCTGCCCGAGTTCGACGGCGACGCTGAAGAACGGCATCGAAGGCCTGCTCAAGCATTACGTGCCCGAAGTGAGCGAAGTGCGCGCGGCCTGATCGCCCCCTGGCCTGTATCAGGAGCCGGATAGGAGGAAGTGCCCATGTCCGAACCCTTGAGTGCCGAAGCGATCGACCAGATCTTCCGCGAAGCCCGCAGCTTCAGCGACTGGCTCGACCGCGAAATTACCGACGAACAGATCCATGCGATCTGGGAACTGACCAAGATGGGGCCGACTTCGGCCAACCAGCTTCCCGCTCGCCTTGTCTGGTGCAAATCGCCCGAAGCCAAGCAACGGCTGGCTGCCCATGCGGCCGAAGCGAACAAGCACAAGATCCTCACCGCGCCGGTCTGCGTGGTTGTCGCGATGGACGAGGATTTCCACGAACAGCTTCCCTGGCTGTTCCCGCACACTGATGCGCGGAGCTGGTTCACCGGCGACGAGGAAGCCCGCAAGCTTTCCGCCTTTCGCAATTCCACGCTGCAGGGCGCCTATCTGATCCTCGCCGCGCGTGCGATGGGGCTCGATTGCGGGCCGATGTCGGGCTTCGACAATGCGGCGGTGGACGCCGAATTCTTCGCCGACCAGCCCAAATGGAAGAGTAATTTCATCTGTTCGATCGGCTATGGCGATCGCAGCAAGCTGTTCCCGCGCAGCCCGCGCCCGGAATTCGACACGTTCAACCGGCTGCTGTGATCCCAGCCGAGAAGTGCGCACCCTTGCCATAGATAGCGCCACGGAGGCGTGCTCCGCCGCCCTGTTCGAAGACGGCGAATTGCTCGCCGGCGCCTGCGAAACGATCGGCCGCGGCCATGCCGAACGGCTGGTGCCGATGATCGCCGAATTGCCCGGCAAGGGCCAGGCGGAGCGGATCGTGGTTTCGCTTGGTCCGGGAAGCTTCACCGGCGTCAGGATCGGCCTTGCCGCCGCGCGCGCATTGGCGCTGGCTTGGCGCGCGGAGATTTTCGGCTATCCCACGCTGGCTTTTGTCGCGGCGATCGCGCGGGCCGGCGAAGCCAAGCCCGTCAGCGTCGTCATGACGGGCGGTCACGGGGAATGGTTCGTGCAGGATTTCGGTGCGGACGGATTGCCGCAAGCGGAACTTGCCTCGCTCGCGCCCGACGCGGCTAGCGCCGCCGCGCGGCACGAACTGGTCGCCGGAAACCAGGCCGAAGCGCTGGTCGCCCGGCGCGGCGGCGGCTCGGCCCTGCCCCTGCTGCCCGATGCGCGCCGCTTTCCATTGCTTCCCGAGGGCCTGCTTACCCCGGCGCTCACCCCGCTCTATGGCCGCCCGCCGGATGCGAAACTGTCCGGAGCGAGCCGGTGAGCAGCGTGATGATGGACGATCTCGATCGGATCATGGCGGTGATGCAGGCCGCCTTCGATCCCGCCTATGGCGAGGCATGGACTCGCCGGCAGGTGGAAGACACGCTGGCCATGCCCGGCAGCCATTATCTGCTGGCGGACGAAAACGGCTTGCCGCCCGCCCCCGGCGCGGCGGCGGCGGGTTTCGCCATGTCGCGCGGCGCGGTGGATGAAGAAGAACTGCTGCTGATCGCGGTGCATCCACAATATCGCGGGCGCGGTATTGGGACAGCTATTCTAGAACGCTTCGTTAAGGAAGCAGCGTCTAGGGGAGCCACGCGGCTATTTCTCGAAATGCGGGAAACAAATCCAGCCGAAGTGCTTTACCTGCAAGCGGGGTTCGAAAAGGTGGGCCGCCGGCGGAACTATTACCGTCAGGGATACGATGGTCCAATCGACGCGATTACCTTCGCAAAACGAGTGAAAGACGGCAATTCCGCGGAGAACTGATCGCTCTCCTAGGCGATCATACTTAACCGCTCTTGTGTCGCGTGCCCACTTGCTGCAAGGGCACTGATTGCTGGCACAACAATGTCATGCACTGCGAGAAGACTTTGGTCGTGAGTAAATAAAGGGAAACAGATGGACACACTAGAAACCGACATGACCGAAACGCTGATCACGCTTACTTCCGACATTGTCGCCGCACATGTGAGCAATAACAGTGTTTCCGTTGACGACGTCCCTGCGCTTATCGCGAACGTCTATGGGGCCCTTGCCGGCCTCGGCGCCGCGCCCGAGGAAGAGGAAAAGCCCGAACCGGCCGTATCCGTTCGCGCCTCGGTCAAGTCCGATCATCTCGTCTGCCTGGAAGACGGCAAGAAGATGAAGATGCTCAAGCGCCACCTGATGACCGAGCATGGCATGACTCCGGCCGAATACCGCGCGCGCTGGAACCTGCCGGCCGATTATCCGATGGTCGCGCCCGACTATGCGGAGAAGCGCCGCACCCTGGCCAAGGAAATCGGCCTCGGCCGCAAGCCCGGCCAGCGCCGCGGCCGCCGCAAGAAGGCCGCAGCGGCCTCCTGAGAGCAACCCAACCATATGGTTGAAAAAACGCCCCGCCCCTCCCATAGTGGCGGGGCGTTTTGTATCTGAACGGGACAGAGTGTGCATCAAACCATCGATCTCGAAGCGCTTTGTGCGGAACGCGGGCTGCGGATCACCGAACAGCGCCGCGTGATCGCCCGCGTCCTGTCGGAAAGCGAAGACCATCCCGATGTGGAAGCGCTGCATGCGCGCGCCTCGGCGATCGACCCGAAGATTTCGATCGCGACGGTTTACCGCACCGTGCGCCTGTTCGAGGAAGCGGGCATTCTCGACCGGCACGATTTCGGTGACGGCCGCGCCCGTTACGAAGCCGCGCCCGAAGCGCATCACGATCACCTGATCGATGTCGAAACCGGCAAGGTCGTGGAATTCGTCGATCCGGAACTGGAAGCGCTGCAGCGGGTGATTGCCGAAAAGCTCGGCTACCGGCTCGTCGACCATCGGATGGAGCTGTACGGCGTCCGCATCGACCGCGAGGATTGAGGCGGACCGCCTCGGCTGGCGCCGCCTGATCATCGCGGCGCGCGTGGCCGCGGTCGTGTGCGTCTTTGCGATTACCGCTCCTTTCCAGCTTTTACTGACCGCATTGGGCCGCCGCGAGCTGATCCCGCCGCCCTTTCTCGGCGTGGTCGGCTGGCTCTGCGGGCTGCGCATCCGCGTGGAAGGCCGGCCCGCCCGGGGCACACTGCTGATGCTGTCCAACCATCTGAGCTGGCTGGACATTCTCGCGCTCGCCGGGACCAGCCGCAGCGCCTTCGTCGCCAAGGGCGGGCTCGCGGGCCATCGCTTCCTCAAATGGCTGTGCGACCAGAACGACACCGTCTTCATCACCCGCGAGAAGCGCGGCACGATCGCCGCGCAGGTCGAACAATTGCGCACCGCCCTCGCCCACCGGCGGATGACGGTCTTTCCCGAGGGGACGACCGGCGACGGCATCGGCCTGCTGCCCTTCAAGAGCGCGCTGCTATCCGCGGTGGAGGCGACCGGGGAGGATGTGACCGTGCAGCCGGTCGCGCTCGTCTATGAAGATGCCGCCGAGATCGCCTGGGGCGACGAGCCCGGCCTCGCCAATGTCTGGACGATCCTCGCCCGCACGCAGCCCGTTCGCCTGACGATCCGCTTCCTCGATCCCCTGCCCGGCGACCTGCAGCATTGCCGCAAGTCGATGACGCTGGCGGCGCAGGAGGCGGTCGCGCGGGCCTTGGCGCTTTAAATCCGCCGGCAAATCCCCTAGACGCCCCGCCCCATGCGACAGAGTGACGCCCCCAGGACCTACCGGGTCAAGAGCTTCGGCTGCCAGATGAACGTCTATGACGGCGAGCGCATGGCCGAACTGCTGGCCGAAAAGGGCATGAGCGCCGCGCCCGAGGGCGAAGAGGCGGACCTTGTCGTGCTCAACACCTGCCATATTCGCGAGAAGGCGGCGGAGAAAGTCTATTCCGATATCGGCCGGCTGGTGAAGGCCGGCGGCGACAAGCCGCCGATGATCGCCGTGGCCGGATGCGTCGCCCAGGCCGAGGGCGAGGAGATCATGGCCCGCGCCCCGGCAGTGGGCATGGTGGTCGGCCCGCAGGCCTATCACCGCCTGCCGGCGATGATCGACAGCGCCGTGAGCGGCAAGCGCGCGACCGATACCGACATGCCCGCCGACGCCAAATTCGCCGCGCTGCCCGCGCGCCGCAAGGTCGCGCCGAGCGCCTTCCTCACCGTGCAGGAAGGCTGCGACAAGTTCTGCACCTATTGCGTCGTCCCCTATACACGTGGCGCGGAAATATCCCGCCCGTTCAGCGATTTGCTGCGCGAAGCGGAGAAGCTCGTGGAAAGCGGCGCGCGCGAGATCACCCTGCTCGGCCAGAACGTCAACGCCTGGTTCGGCGAGGATGCGAAGGGCCGCGCGGTCGGGCTGGACGGGCTTATCCGCGCGCTTGCCGAACTGCCGGACCTGCAGCGCATCCGCTATACGACCAGCCATCCCAACGACATGTCCGAAGGGCTGATCGCCGCGCATGGCGAGGTGCCCAAGCTGATGCCCTATCTCCACCTGCCGGTGCAGAGCGGATCGGACCGCGTGCTGAAGGCGATGAACCGCAGCCACACGGTGGACAGCTATCTGCGCCTGCTGGAACGGTTCCGCGCGGCCCGGCCCGACATCGCGCTGAGCGGCGATTTCATCGTCGGCTTCCCCGGCGAGACCGATGCCGAGTTCGAGGAAACGCTGCAGCTGGTTGACGCGGTCCGCTATGCGCAGGCCTTCAGCTTCAAATATTCGCCCCGCCCCGGCACCCCGGCCGCCACGATGGACGGCCAGATCCCGCGCGAGGTGATGGACGAGCGGCTCCAGCGGCTGCAGGCAGCGATCAACCGCGACCAGCTCGCCTTCAACCAGGCGAGCGTCGGCCGGACCTGCGAAGTGCTGGTGGAGCGCAAGGGCAAGCTGCCCGGCCAATGGCTCGGCAAATCGCCCTGGCTGCAATCGGTGTTCTTCGAAGGTCCCGAAGCCGAAGGGACGGCGATCGGCGACATGGTCAGCGCGCAACTGGCCGAAGCCGGGCCGAATTCGATCCGCGCGCATCTGCAGGAACCCGTCCGCGCCTGACCGCGTGCCGCCCATGTGACACTGCGCTGACTTTCCACCGGTGTGACGCCGGGCGGCTTGCCTCTCCCGCTCTTGGGCCTATCTTTCAGGCATCAGTGCGAAAGGAGCGCATGGCCCGTAGAGCATCCCGCGCCGAAGGTGATTCGGCGCTCGCCCACCCGGAAGACCGCCGCGACGCAGCGCGCCGCGCCCGTGTCGAGGTCGTGTTCGAGGAACAGGCCATGCTCGGCCCGCTATTCGGGGAATTCGACGCCAACCTCGTCCAGATCGAAAACCGGCTCGGCGTATTCATCGCCGCGCGCGGCAACAAGGTGGTGATCGAAGGCTCCGAGGACGAGGTGGCGCGGGCGCGGCAAGTGCTCACCGCGATGCACGAGAAATTGCTGACCGGCAGCGAGATCGATTCCGGCATGATCGAATCGCTGATCGCCATGTCCAACGAACCGACGCTGGACGGGATCATCACCGGGGAGGCCAAGGGCCCGCCGATCATGATCCGCACGCGGCGCAAGACGATCAGCCCGCGCAGCGCGATGCAGGCCGATTACATGCGCCAGCTCGCCAGCCGCGACATCATCTTCGCGCTCGGCCCGGCAGGCACGGGCAAGACCTATCTCGCCGTGGCGCAGGCGGTCAGCCAGCTGATCACCGGCAGCGTGCAGCGCCTGATCCTCAGCCGTCCGGCGGTTGAGGCCGGCGAGCGGCTCGGCTTCCTGCCCGGCGACATGAAGGAGAAGGTCGATCCCTATCTCCGCCCGCTTTACGACGCGCTTTACGACTGCATGCCGCCCGAACAGGTGGACCGGCGCATCGCCAGCGGCGAGATCGAGATCGCGCCGATCGCTTTCATGCGCGGCCGCACGCTGGCCGATGCCTTCGTGATCCTCGACGAGGCGCAGAACACCACGCGCGAACAGATGAAGATGTTCCTCACCCGCTTCGGCCAGAACAGCCGCATGGTAGTCTGCGGCGACCCGCGGCAGGTCGATATTCCCGGCGGCGTGGGCCAGTCCGGCCTGGCCGACGCCGTGGCCCGGCTGGAGGGTGTGGACGGCATCGGCGTGACGCGGTTCACGGCCGCGGACGTGGTGCGCCACCCGATCGTTGGGCGGATCGTCGAAGCCTATGAGGGGCAGGACGGCTAACGAGGGTCGGCATTCGTCTTTCGACCTGATTGCGGACGCAAAGCGAGCGGGTAGACAGCTCTTGCACATCAATTGCGACGATATCTTGAGCCGGATTGAGAGCCCACCCGTTTGGTGGATGAACGGAATACCCCGCTACGCGCCTTTCAACCCTCACGCCGCGACCGTTTATGGCTACCAGGTCGCGCTGGTCCACACCGAGTGTCAAGATTGCCGGACGAGGTATGATGTTGCGGTAGAGCCAAGGGGCGCTGCCTTCGATCTACGCAATTATTTGGCCTGCCGGAACGACCTCGAAATCGGTGACCCACCTAACACCGCTCATAGCGTCCACTGCTCGGTCGGACGTGTCATGGGCTCGCTGCAAATCGCCATCCTTGAGTTTTGGGAGCGAAAGGATGTTGACAAGGGCTGGGAGCGGGATGCGAGCATGGAACGCCCGCTTTCGGATGCGGATTGGGACGGAACAGGCGAGATCATGGTGCCACAAACCGTCTTCCGCCGCATTCACGACTCCGATCAGAAAGAGGAATGGCTGCGAGCCCGCAGAGAAGGACATTTCGCGAGAATGACCGCGATACTGAACTCCTTTGGATGCTCCCGGCCGAGGGAAGTAGCCCACATGCTGGACATCGAAAGACGATACGAAGCCACGTTGGACGAGTTTGCAGCTCTGCACGAAAAGCGCTTCGGCGGCCGCGCCTGACATAGGTCCGCACCCGGCACATCCCCTGGCACCCAATTCCCCTCACCCCGGCTGACGAGGGGCGTCCGTTTTTCGGGCAATTGCCGACATTATGCCGCAGCGAAGTCGAGTGATTGCAACTGACCGGCCGGCTCGCAAGTTTAGATCAGGCAATTCGCATAGCTTTCTCAGTGGGGTGAGCAGGATTTTAGGACCCCCTTCACGAAAAATAAAAGAGTCCGGTACACCGATGAACGGTGCGGTTTCCAATAAGCCTCGGCCTCGTTGCACTCAGCTTCTTGCTTTACGGCGTGCAGCACCTGCCAAATATTGGGATAGTCCTATTACTGGTAGGCGCGCCGCTTTGGTCCATTCTTCTCATCAATGGCGGCATCCTTGGGGTTGTCGTTGAGACAATCGAGCGGAAGCTGGATCTTGCTTGGCTTATCATCCCTGCACTCTGGTTCGGAGGAAATGCCGCGCTCGCCGGATATGACTATTTAACTCTCGCAAAGCTCCGGCGCGAAATTGCTGAGTCTAACGAGGCAGTGAAGATACCGTTCGACCCGGCGCGAGAAGCCTTGGTGGCAGATAGCGATAGCGGGCTGCTCGTGAGAGTGACCGACTTCAAATTGCCGGTCTCATACCAAGCGCAACAAAACGGCGAGGAACGTTCCTATCTCGCAACCCGCCTGGCCCCGCGCGAAGTTTGCGATCGCATAAGGGATGATCCCGAATACGGCGATGCGGGAATATCCTTGTGGGGCTTTATTCGCAGATCAGGTCAAAGGAGAGGCGGCGAATTCGACAGGAGCTTTTGCGCAATCGCCACGCCAGAGAACCCTGCCCTTCCGGTCGTCAGGATAACGGCCAGCACCGAAGAACTGAAGAGGGGGGCCATGTCCCTCAAATTGAGGACTATCGCAGTGTCCAAGCCTGACGGCAGGCAATATTTGATAAAGGGAGGCAGTGCGGCTCCTCACAGTTGGATCCCACTACCTGTCATGGGCTGTACGCTGGACTCCGGAAACCCATCATGGGGCTGCAAGATCGGATTTCTCCGCCCGACGCCAGTGCCACTCGTCAAGGACGCAGGCCAGATCGATGGCGAAACCATGGCCTTGGGCAATGCACTGGGCCTCACTCCCCTCAGTCGTTTTCCTTACCTCGAAGAATCGGATGAAGAACTGCTGAGCCGATTCTCAGAAGCGAAAGAACAAGTGGTAAGGCGGGAGACGCAAGCCCTTGATGCCGCCATTTCCGATCCGATGGTCGAAATTGGGAGCCTTCCGTTCAGAAGCTTGCGTCTCCGGAATGACATCATAGTTCCCCGCCTCTCTGGAATGGTGTCGGCAATTGAACACGGCGTGGCTGTTCGCCAGAATGCGAGATCAAATGCTCAGCAGATGTTCCACCTGGTTGAGGGTGCCCCGCCCGATGAGGTCGAACCTTACATGGAGCGGCTGAAAGCCCTCTACGCGCAGGACAGCTGGTTCTGGTTTGTGAGCACGGCGCATGACCCCAACGCTCCGATCATAGAGACCGTCGGGGAACCGATAATCGTGGATGGAAGGCGCTAAACCACTGAGCGGCGGTCAGTATATTTGGTCCCTTTGCCTTCCGGCGGTTCGACGAGAAGCGGGTTCCCGGGGCGAGCCGGGATGACGAGCTATCTGATCGTGGAACGGATCGTCGAAGCTTATGAGGGACAGGATGGGTGAGCGGGGCTGGCTTCCAATAGAAAGGAAGCGGCGCGTCCGGTCCAGCCAGAAGCGGGCGAGCAGCTAGCGACCCCATTGCGGACATTCAATCCATCAGAGATACATCAATGAATGAGTGCTGCCGACGTTCAAAAGCTAACTCCTCGGCAAAAGGAGATACTATATCTTCTTCTGGACGGTTTCGACACGAAGTCGGCCGCCCGTGAACTCGGTATATCAGCGCACACCGTTACCGAACACCTGCGCGAAGCAAGGCGACACTTAGGCGTTTCAAGTAGTCGAGAAGCTGCTCGCATTCTCAAACAGGCGGAAACGGCACCCCCAGATAATATGGGACCCAGCAATATTAGGGTAGCTGAGCCCAACGCAGCACATAGCTTCTCGCGACAGCCAAGTCCGAAATCACGGTTGGCTCACTGGGGAGTGTCAGTCATGATCTTGCTTGCTGCAGCCGTTGCAATCGCATTATCGCTCTCGGACAGTGGAGCGCATTTGTTGCGCAGCGATGCATCGCCCGATTCACTCGAATCTACCGCTGCTGAGGCAAATCCTAGCCCCTATCCCGTTCGCGACATTCCCGTCGCGACCTTTGACGAGTTGAAAGTGTCAGGGCCTTTCAAGGTCGGCGTTTTTATAAGTAATGAGCCAAATCGCGTCCGGCTTCAGGGTCCCGCCGCGCTGATTGCTGACACCGTCGTGGCCGTCGAGAATGGAACGCTGATTATTCGTTTTCGCGAAGGCGCAAAGTGGAGCTGGAATCCGGGATCGGGGATGAATGTCGTCGTTTCCACACCTAGCCTGTCCGCTGTAAAACTGGACGGAGCGGGGAATGTCGAGATTTTCGGACTCGAAGGTGAGACGTTCGCGGCAACTACCGGTGGTTCGGGGTCTATAAGAGCTACTGGTCTCGATGTCGGGAGTCTTCAATTGGCCAGCGAAGGGGCGGGCGGCATATCGGTTGAGGGATCGGCTCGCGAGGCAACCTACATAGTCGAAGGAGCAGGCTCGATAGACGCAATGCGGCTCCGAGTGCCAAAAGCCAGCATCGCGGTGCGGGGCGCAGGCTCAAGCTATGCTAATGTGTCAGGTGACGCCAATATCTCATTAAGCGGGAGCGGACGCGTCGAAGTGGTTGGAGGCGCGACCTGTATCAAGCAACCTCTCGTTTCCGATCGAATCGAATGTCATTAAAGATCTGCTTCACTGTCCGCTCTCCACAACATTCCCGTCATCCCGGGCTCGACCCGGGATCCCGCTTCTCGTCGAACCGCCGGCAGGGAGCGGGCCCCCGGATCAAGTCCGGGGTGACGAACGGAACGGGCGCCAAACGGCTCACACCAACTTCGGGCGCTCGCCTCGCGGCCAACGGCGGCAAAGCTTCCCTACCTGCCGCCGATCGCGCTAAGCATTTGCCCATGCATCATCTCACCGCCCCGCTCCGCCCGATCCTGCGAAATGCCGGGCTGCGCTTGGCGCTTTTTTCGCGCCCAGTACCGTGTTCCATGTGTTCCAGCCGTGCCTTACTCGCGACGAACCGAGCGGCCTGATGGAGCTCGATATCGCGGTGGAAGAGCCCTGGCCGGCGGGCGAATGGGAGGCGCTGGCGCAGCGCGTGGCCGAATGTGCGGCCGAAATCGCGCCGGAACTCGGCAATGAACGCCTGTCCGCCAGCCTGTTATTCACCTCGGATTCGCAGGTGCATGAGCTGAATCGCGAATGGCGCCAGCGGGACAAGCCGACAAACGTGCTCTCCTTCCCGATGCTGGAGCGTGAGGATCTGCTCGATCTGGCGCCGGAAGGGCCGCCCGAACTGCTCGGCGATATCGCCCTCGCCCATGAGACTTGCGCGCGCGAAGCGGCGGAAAAGGGCGTTTCACTGCAAGACCACGCCGCCCATCTCGTGCTTCACGGCCTGCTGCATCTGGCGGGTTACGATCACGAGATTTCGCCCGCCGATGCCGATGCGATGGAAGAGCTGGAAACAAAGGCGCTTGCGTTAATGGGAATCGGCAACCCATATGAAGACCGCGACGCACCATAGGGGAAAGCGACAGGGCGATGCCCGAAATGACGAGACCGGGCGACTCCAGCAATGGAGACGCGGACAGTAGGGGCGGGTTGTGGAATGCCATCCGCCGGTTCTTCGACGAAAACGAGGGAACCTCGCTGCGCGCGCAGCTCGAGGAAGCGATCGACGAGCATGAGGACGAGCAGGCCTCCGGCGAGCAGGGGCCCGGCAAGGGCGACCTGTCGCCGGTCGAGCTCACCATGCTGCGCAACCTGCTGCATTTCAGCGAGCACGATGCCGACGACGTGGCGATCCCGCGCGGCGAGATCATCGCCGTCTCGGCCGATGCCAGCTGGACCGAACTGGTCGAGGCCTTCTCCGAGCATGGCCATTCGCGCCTGCCGGTGTTCCGCGAGACGCTCGACCAGGTGGTCGGCATGATCCACATCAAGGATGTGTTTCCCTATCTCGCCAACGGCAAGGCGCCGCCTTCCGACTGGACCGTGCTGATGCGCCAGCCGCTCTACGTGCCGCAGGCGCGCGGCGCGCTGGACGTGCTGGCGGACATGCGCTCGCGCCGGATTCATCTCGCCATCGTGGTGGACGAATTTTCCGGCACGGACGGGATCATCACGATCGAGGACCTGGTCGAGGAAATCGTCGGCGATATCGAGGACGAGCATGACGATGCGCCGATCGAACTGGTCGTGCCGATCGGCGACGGGATGTGGGATGCCGATGCCCGCGCCGAGCTGGACGACGTGGCCAAGATCGTGGACGATCCGCGCATCGCCGAGGTCGAGGAAGCGGTCGACACGCTGGGCGGGCTCGCCTTCGTGCTGGCCGAACAGGTGCCGCCACCGGGGACGGTGTTGACTCATCCCAGCGGCTGGCGGATCGAAGTAACGGCGGGGGACGAAACCCATGTCACGCGGCTGCGGCTGCACCGCCCGGATGCCGAGGGGGCGACGGGGGAGGAATAGCCATTCAGGGCCCGTCAATGCGTGCTGCCTAGAGCGGCCTGTGGGCACTTGTGTTGCAAAAGACGCACAGGTCCGGAAATAATGCTGCAGCGCAGCAAAATTTCAAGACGAGTGAAAACAACAAGTTGGAAGAATATTGGCCGAATTCTCCACTGCAGTGCATAAATCCCGCCTCGACAGAGTTGCGTTTTTCTGAACAGTAACAGCGATGCGCCGCCTCCCACCTCTTAGGGCGCTCGAAGCTTTCGTGCGCGTCGTCCGCTTGGGTTCCGCCCGCGCGGCGGCGGACGAGCTCGGCCTCAGTCCGTCCGCGCTTTCGCGGCGAATCGCCAATCTCGAGGACTTCACCGGCAAGAAGATGTTCTCCCGCACTGGGCAGGCGATGAAGCTGACCGATGAAGGGCGCGCCTTCTACGATTCCGTAGCGCCGCATCTCGAAGCCTTGGCCGTCGCGGTGGAGGCGCAATCGGAGAATTTGCAGCTTCTGCGCCTGCGGCTGGGCGTGCTGCCACTATTCGGCACGCAGCGGCTGTTCCCGCGCTTGCCCGAGCTGCGCCAGCTCCATCCGCGCCTGCATATCGACATCGATACCGGCCCGCATCTGATCGACCGCGTGGGCGACACGCTGGATGCGGCGATCCTGCTGATGACCGAGCCGAATGCCAGCCTCCATGGCGTGCAGCTCGACCAGAACACGATCCATGCGATGTGCAACCGCAAGCTGCTGGAAGAACTCGGCCCCGCTCCCGGCATCCCGGAGCTGGAGAAGCAGACCTTCCTGCTGCACACCGACATGCCGCTGAGTTTCGACGCATGGAAGGATGCGCTGGGCTACCAGACGCTGCAACCGAGCGCGGTCGACCATTACGATTCGGGCCAGCTGATCCTTGAAGCCGCCGCGCAGGGCCTCGGCATCGCGATGATGCATGACGACCATATGCGCCGGAACAACGACCCGCGCCTGGCCAAGCTGTTCGACGGCCTGCTCGTCGAAAGCCCCTATAGCTACTGGTTCGTATGCCGCCCGGTGGACCTCGAAACGCGGCCCGTGCGGATCTTCCACGACTGGCTGGCCCAGGCCGGGCTGTAGCGCGCGCACCCGCGCATTGGTCAATGCGCGCGGAGGCGGTGGATCGTGCGCCGCGAATCGGGCACAAGGCGGAAAAACCGACAGAGAACGGAACGAGAGGGGATCTTTCCGATGAAACGCACAGTGACTTTCCTGGCCGCGACCGCGGCGCTCGCCCTTGGGGCAATGCCGGCAGCGGCGCAGATGCGGGCGCTTAGCGATCCCGTGGTCGGCCATCCCGATCCGGAATCGCTGTTCACCAGCCCCGATCCGGTGCTCAACCGCAACAAGCAGGCGGCGCTGCATATCCAGCGCGAATTGCTCAAATGCAACGAATGGGCGCGCGCGGGCGAATGGCTGACGGACGCTTATATCCAGCACAATCCGCTGGCGGCCTCGGGCCTCAAGGGCGTGCAGGATTATTTCCTCAACGTCGCCAAGCGCAAGCCGCTCGAACCGTGCCCGGCGCTGAGCGCCAAGGATTCCAACGCGGTGGTCGCGGTGATCGCCGAAGCGGATTACGTGACGATCCTGACGCGGCGCGAGCTGCCCTATGCCGACGATCCGTCCAAGAGCTACACCACCACCTGGTTCGACACCTGGCGCTTCGTGGACGGCAAGGCCGACGAGCATTGGGACCCGGCCACCCTGCCCACCGCCGCGCCGCCGCAGGCCGCCGCGCCGATGACGTCGGAAAAGATGGCCCAGCGGATGAAAGACCGCGAGGATATCGAGGCGCTGATGTGGTCCTATGACCGGGCGCTCGATAATTACGACGCCGATGCCTATGCCGCCAAGTTCACGCCCGACGGTTCCTTCGGCGGCACCAAGGGCCGCGATGCGCTGCGCGAAATGGTGCTGAGCTTCAAGAAGGCGCAGGACGACCGGCGGGCTGCCGGCGAAACGCTCGGCACAATGCGGCACTTCACGATGAACCAGTATCTCGAACTGATCGACGATACCCATGCCCGCTATCATTATTACCACCAGACCGTGTTCGGCACGGGCGGCCCCGGCGGCACCGCCGATGCGCCGGTGGTCGCCGCGGCGGGCAACGGCGTGGACGACCTGGTGAAGCTCGACGGCAAGTGGCTGATCCAGAGCCGCAATGTCGCGCCGACGCGCGAACAGGAATAGGCTGCCGTTCCGGTCCCACAAATACAAAGGGGCGCCATCTGGCGCCCCTTTTCGTCCCAGCAGGATCGTGACCGTCAACCGACCGTGGCTTTGACGATCTTGCCCGGCTCGCGCGGGGGCTCGCCCTTGGGCAGCGCGTCGATATGCTCCATGCCGCTCTGGACCTGACCCCAGACGGTATATTGCCCGTCGAGGAAATGGGCATCGTCGAAGCAGATGAAGAACTGGCTGTTGGCGCTGTCGGGCACCTGGGTACGCGCCATGGAGCAAGTGCCGCGACCATGCGGCTCGCTGTTGAATTCGGCCTTCAGGTCGGGCTTGTCGCTGCCGCCCATGCCGGTTCCGGTCGGATCGCCGCCCTGCGCCATGAAGCCGGGAATCACGCGGTGGAACACCACACCGTCGTAAAAGCCTTCCTTGGCGAGTTCGGTGATGCGTTCGACATGGCCCGGCGCGAGATCGGGACGCAGCTTGATGACCACGTCGCCGCCCTCCCCGTTTCCGGTGTCGAGCGTCAGGGTCAGCGTGTCGTCGGCCATAGATATGATCTCCTCTCGGGTTTCGCGGGCGATATAGGGAAGTGTGCGGCGATGTCACCCGTCGCTTGCTTTTATACCGCGCTGCAATAGGACCGCGCACATGGCCGAACAGGACATCCGAGAGCTGGACGACGAGCTTCCCCGCGAGGAAGACGAACAGCTTGACGAAGAAAACCGGCTGAAACCCGAATTCGTCAAATCCGTCGTCGATGCGCTCGACGAGGGTGACGAGGGCCGCACTTACGAGCTGGTCGAGCCGCTGCATCCGGCCGACATCGCCGACCTGCTCGAGCTGCTGGAGCCCGATCGCCGCCGCGCGCTGGCCTCCGCCATCACCGACCTGATGACGGCCGAGGTCATCACCGAACTGAACGATTACGTCCGCGAGGACATGATCGAGGCGCTGCCGCCCGAAGCGGTGGCCGAAATCGCCGAACAGCTCGACACGGACGATGCCGTCCAGCTGATCGAGGATCTCGAACCGGCCGACCAGCGCGCCATCCTGGCCGAGATGGAGCCGGAAGACCGCGCGGCGATCGAGAACGCGCTGTCCTATCCGGACGAAACCGCCGGCCGCCTGATGCAGCGCGAGCTGGTCGCGGTGCCCGAGCACCTGACTGTCGGCGACCTGATCGATTACCTGCGCGACAATGACGACCTGCCCACCGAGTTCTGGGAAGTCTTCATCGTCGATCACCGCCATCGCCCGATCGGCACCTGCCAGCTCAGCTGGATCCTGCGCACGCCGCGCCATATCGCGCTGACCGACGTGATGATGCGCGACCAGACGCTGATCCCGGTGGACATGGACCAGGAAGAGGTGGCGCTGCGGTTCCAGAAATACGCGCTGATTTCCGCCGCCGTGGTGGATGAAGGCGGGCGGCTGGTCGGCCAGCTGACGGTCGACGATATCGTCCACATCATCCAGGAAGAGGCCGGCGAGGACGCCCTGCTGATGAGCGGCGCCGGCGAAGGCGACATCAACGAGCCGATCCGCGACGCCTATTCTGCGCGCGTGCGCTGGCTGGTCGCCAATCTCGGCACGGCATTGGTGGCGAGCCTGATAATCGCCGCTTTCGGCGCCGCGATCGAACAATTGGTGGCTCTCGCCATCCTGATGCCGATCGTCGCCAGCATCGGCGGCAATGCCGGCACGCAGACCATGGCCGTGACCGTCCGCGCCATCGCCACCAACCAGCTCACCCGATCCAATACACGGCGCATATTGTGGCGCGAAATGCGCGTTGCCCTGCTCAACGGCGCGACCGTCGCCACGCTGATCGGCGTGGCCACGGCCCTGATCTTCACGCCCCTGCTCGGCGGCGTGATCGCGCTGGCGGTGATCATCAATATCCTCACCGCCGGGCTCGCCGGCGTTGCCGTGCCGGTGCTGTTCGACCGCGTGGGGCAGGATCCGGCCGTGGCCAGCAGCGTGTTCGTGACCATGATCACCGATTCGATGGGCTTCTTTGCCTTCCTCGGTCTTGCCGTGGCCAGCGGGCTGGTGAACTGAAACCGGGCGGCTGGAACACCTGGAACACTGTTCTGGAGCGAAATTCCGGCCCCCGCCCGCGCTGCATAATCGACGCGGATATGCGGCCCGGATCGCAGGGATTGCCATCCGCCGCGCCTAGCAACGGCACGCCTCTGTAGGACACAAGCCGGCCCCACACCGCCCCGGCCTCGCAATGGCGGCGCTTGGCCCCTATGTTTCCGCCCATGCCGCTCAGCATGACCAAGATCGCCTATCGTTCCGGCAGCATCGAAAACCTGCGCAAATGGGTCGAAGCCGGGCCAGAGGCGCATATGACCACGCGCTATCTCCCCAAGCGGCACGAGGAGATGATCGGCGGTTCGCTTTACTGGATCATCGAACATGCGCTGGTCGCGCGCAGCGAAATCCTCGGCTTCGAACAGCGCGAGGACGGCCGCTGGACCATCCGCCTCGCGCCGAAACTGGTGCTGGTGCATCCCCGGCCCAAGCGCGCCCATCAGGGCTGGCGCTATCTCGAAGAGAAGGACGCCCCGCCCGATGTCGCCGATGGCGAATCGGCGGGCGACGTGCTGCCCGGCAAGCTGGTGCGCGAACTGAACAGGCTGGGGCTGGTCTAGGCCTTTCGATGGCGCGGCTGATCCTGTTCAACAAGCCCCACGGGGTGCTGTCTCAATTCACCGATCGCGGCACGCAGACCGCCCGGCAGACGCTTTCCGATTTCATCGACCTGCCCGGCGTCTATCCGGCCGGGCGGCTCGACCGCGACAGCGAGGGGCTGCTGCTGCTGACCGATGACGGCAAGCTGCAGGCGCGGATCGCGGACCCGAAGTTCAAACTGCCCAAGACCTATCTGGTGCAGGTGGAAGGCGAACCGGACGAAAGCAGCCTCCGGCGGCTTCGGCGCGGCGTGCAGCTGAAGGACGGCATGACCCGCCCGGCCGAAGCCACGCGCATCGCCGATCCCCACCTATGGCCGCGCGACCCTCCGGTCCGCTTCCGCAAGAGCGTGCCCGATTGCTGGCTGGAACTGACCATCCGCGAAGGGCGCAACCGGCAGGTGCGCAGGATGACGGCGGCTGTCGGCCACCCGACCCTGCGGCTGGTCCGCCGGCGCATCGGAGACTGGGAGATCGGCGATCTGGCGCCCGGGGAGTGGCGGGACGCCTAGAGTCTCTGCTTCCTGACACTTGTCATTGCGAGCCCGGCCCGGGCCGGGGGACGCAATCCAGGGCGGCAAAGTGCCTCTCTGGATTGCCGCGGGGCTTCGCCCCTCGCAATGACGATTCATGGAGCGGAAGCCTGCAGGTGCTCACTCCGCCGGGCGCGGGATGCGCTTGCCCTTGGTCCGGCTGGTCAGGTGGAACTGGCGGCAGCGGTCGCAACGATAGGCGCGCAGCACGATATCGGCCTGACGTGCGGCTTCGAGCGCCTCCTCTTCGCTGCGGAAGCGGATCTTCCGGGCGCAGATGCTCAGCCTCGTTCGCAGCGCCGCTTCCCCTCAGTCCCCGGCTTCGAGAGCCACGCAGCCCCGATTGACCAGTTCCACGAGCAACTGGACCGCATCGTCCGAATCCCCGAGCACCGGATCCACCGCGCCATGCGGCTGCGCGCATAGCAGCTCGGCCAGGGCGGCCGCCTGCCCGGCGCAGTCGAAACATTCCCCGTCCACGAACAGCAGCACGCCGCCCGCTTCCTTGCGGGCGAAGGCGAAGCGGCTGGCCGGGTTGCGCAGCAATGTCGCGCCACCGCCGATCAGGGCGTGCAGATCCTCTTCCTCCACCGGCTGTTCCGGCCGCCAGTCCATTTCGGGATATTTGCGCTCGGTCGTGTAGCCGCCGAACCAGCGGGCGAAAGCGGCCGGGTCGGCCATCGCCTCGGCGATCATCGCCTGCAGGCTGGCCAGCGCTCCGGCGGTGATCTCGCCGGGATTGTCCTGCAGCGGCAGGCCCGGATCGGCATAGCGATCATCGTCGTCCAGCCGATCCAGCAGGTCGTCGCAATAATGCGCGATCAGCTCGCTGCGCGAAGGGGCGCGGAAGCCGACCGAATAGGTCATGCAATCATCGCCCACGGCCACGCCGTCATGCGCAAGGCGCGGGGGCACGTAGAGGATATCGCCGGGTTCCAGCACCCATTCCTCGCTGGCATGGAAATCGGCCAGCAGGCGCAGATCGTCATGCACGAGCAATTCAGTGTCGGAATCGCACATCGCGCCGAGCTGCCAGCGGCGCCGGCCGAGGCCCTGCACCAGGAACACGTCATACTGGTCGAAATGCGGCCCCACGCCGCCGCCATCGGCGGCATAGCTGACCATCACATCGTCGATCCGCCAATTGGGGACGAAGCGAAACGGCTCCATCAGCGCGGCGACTTCCGGCACGTGGTGATCGACGGCCTGCACCAGCAGCGTCCACGGCGTCCGGCCCAGCCGGCTGAAACGGGTTTCGGGAAAAGGCCCCTGCTCGGCACGCCAATTGTCGGGCTCGCGGGTGATCAGGCGGGATTCGACGCCTTCCTCGCAGGCCAGCCCGGCAAGCTCGTCCGGCGCGAGCGGATTGCTCCATGACGACCACGGATTGCGGATCAGCAGCGGCCGCTGCTGCCAGTAATCGCGCAGGAAAGTCTCGATGTCGAAATCGCGGAGCTGCATATTTACCCGGAAAATGGTGGCCAGACATGCCTTTGGCAGGATGTCCCGGCGATACCAATCGAAAGCGCCGCTCAGGTCATCACAGCTCGATCACCGCCTCGACCGGACGGCGGGGCGACATCGGCATCTTCACGCCATAGCCGAACCGCAGGACGATATCGGGACGGAGCCCCTCCATCCCGGCCAGCGCGGCCAGTTCCGGGCGGAACCGGGCCACTTCCACCGGCTGGTTTATGAAGGACAGCTTCATGCCGAGCGCGGTCGCCTGCAGGGCGAAACGCTGGCAGGCGCGCCCGACCTTCACCCAATGGGCGGGATCGGCCTTGTCGCCCGCGAACACGGCGATGCCGGAAGACGTATCGATCTGACGGGCATATTTCGCATTCTCGGCATCCTCGGTGAAGACGAGGCCGAAAATGGCATGGCCCAGCCAGCTCGGCAGCGCGGGATTGCCGCTGGCCGCGCCGGGAATGCCGTCGCCGCGATCGAGCGCCGCGCGCGGATTGAAGCGGAGCCATTGTTCGAGCTCCTCGACGAAGGCCGGATCGCGCATCTGCTCGCTATTGGCGGCGATCACCAAATCGCGCAGCGCATCGATGGCCGGCCGCTCGGTCAGCAGAACGAGGTTCACCCCGTCGATACGCGCCGCCTGCTCCAGCAGCGCGAGGTGTTCGGCCGTGGCTATCCCGCCATTGAACGGGGCGCGGGTAGACTGGCGGGTGGGAATGGCCTCGCACAGTGCCGAGGGCCGCGCTTCCCCGGAGGTGTAGGCGTAGGTCAGCGGGCCGTCCTCGGGCGAATGCACGAATTCCCCCGGCAGGCCGCGCGCCGCCGCTGCAAGAGCAAGGTTTTCCGCCGCGCAGCCGAGGCTGACGAAGAGATGGTGGTCGTCCGGATCGACCACGGGCGTGCGGCGGGTGAAATCGGGCGTGATCGCGATGCGCCCCTGCTCCAGCCGGAAGCGCCAGGGCTGCGTGTTATGGCCGTTCGCCGCCAGCGTGGCGAAGCGCACCAGCTCGCGCATGTCGCCGCCTGCGCCCAGCGGCGCGCGCAAATCCCGCATCGCCCGCGCATAATCCTCCGCCGAGCCCATGCGCAGATAGCTGCCGCCCGCCAGCCCCGCGCCGGCCGCCAGCACCACGCCGCCGCCGACCAGCACCCGCCGCCGGGTCAGGTTCGAGGGTTTCTGGGCCAAGTCCGCTCTCCGAATCGTCCTGCCAGTTCCACGAAGGAGCTGAAGGATTTCATCATTTGCGGCGGAGCGCCGTCAGTAGAGTTCCGAATATGCGCACCGGCGGAGGGGCGCCGCTGCCTCAGGCGTTGCGGACTTCGCCGCCCGCCGCCAGCACCGCGGCCTTGCGCAGCATGCCGGCATAATCCTCCGGCTCGCGCGCGCCCTGCACGAGATAGCGGCCGTTGATGACGAAGCTGGGCACCGAATTGATGCCCGCTTCGATCCCGCGCTTTTCTTCCAGCCGCACGGCCATCGCCAGCGCATCGTCATCCAGCGCCTCGGCGGCCTTGGCGCGGTCGAAGCCCTGTTCCCCGGCAATATCGAGCAGGGTCTCCCGCTGGCCGACCGGGCGGCGCTGCTGGAAATGGGCGCGCAGCAAGGCCAGCTTGAGCCGCGTCTGCGCTTCCGGGCCCTGATCGGCCAGCGCCCAGCGCAGCAGCTTGTGCGCTTCGAATGTGTTCCAGGTCATGCCCGGCTCGCCTTCCGGCCCTTCGAAGACCATCGGGAAGCCCGCGCGTTCGCCCGCCAGTTCGATCTGCGCGCGCATCGCCGCCACCTCGTCCGACGAGCGGCCATAAACATCGGCAAGGTGCTGCGCCTGGCTCTTGCCCTCCTGCGGCATGTCCGGCGCCAGTTCGAACGGCATCCAGCGCGTCTCGACCTCGATCTCGCCATCGAGCTCGTCCAGCGCCTTGGCGAACTGGGTGTAGCCGATGGCGCACCACGGGCACATCACATCGGACCAGATATCGACGGACAGCTTCGGCGTTTCGGTCATCGGGTTTGCTCCAGCCACCAGCGCAGCATGTAATGCGCGATCGCCTGCGGCGGCGGCGGGAGGAAGCCGGTGCTTTCCTTGCCCTTCTCGATCGCTTCGGCGACCTGATCGCGCGTGAACCAGCGCGCATCCTCTATCTCCGAGGTGTCGATGGCAAGGGTGGGATCGTCGGTCCGGCCGATACAGCCGATCATCAGCTGCGAAGGGAACGGCCAGGGCTGGCTGGCGATATAGCGCACATCGCGCAGGCGCACGCCCGCTTCCTCGAATGTTTCGCGCGCCACGGCCTCCTCCACCGTCTCCCCCGGCTCGACGAAGCCGGCCAGCGCCGAATAGCTGCGCGGCGGAAAGCGCGCCTGCCGCCCGAGCAGCAGCCGGCCTTCATGCTCCACCAGCATGATCGCCACCGGGTCCACGCGCGGGAAATGCTGCGCTTCGCAGGCCTCGCAATTGCGCTGCCAGCCGCCCTTGGCCGGGTGAGTCGGCGCGCCGCATTTGGCGCAGAAGCGATGCCGGGCGTGCCAGTCGAGCAGGCTGCGCGCGCCGCCATAGATGGCGAGATCGCCGGTGGGCATCAGCGCGATGGCATTCCAGCTCTTGCGGTGGGCATAGGCCGGATCGGGATCGCCCGCCTGCGGCACGGCGGCGAAGGCGGCTTTCCCGCTTTCCAGCAGGCCAAGGAAAACCAGCTCGGCATCCGCCGGCGCATCCGCGATCGGCGCCCATTGCAGCGCGCCGCCTTCCTCGGTTTCAGGCGCGAGCCCGTCCAGCACCAGCAGCAGCGCATCGCCGGTGCGCAATTCCGCCAGTTTGGCCGGATCGGTGCGCAGATGGTCGGCCCGGTCGATCGGCTGGGCCGCGAAAGCGATATCCATCAGGTGAGGCCTGCATCCTTGGCCACGGCGACGAGGAAATCGTCCTGCAGCGAATAGGCCTGGCCGGGCATGTATTGCGAATATTGCCCCTGCCGAAGCCCCTCGCCCATCTTGACGAAGCCGGCCGTGCCCGCCGCGCCGAACCAGCCATAGAGATTGCCGCCGTCATGGCGCGCCACACGGCCGCCAGCGCCGAAGCCGTAAGTGTCGGGATAGAGATCGCCGGTCAGCATCGTCTCCGGCAGCAGGTCGGACGTGCCGAGCCGCACCGCCGCCTCGCTCATCACCCTCTTGCCCTCGATCGCGCCATATCCGGCCAGCATCATCAGGAAGCGGTCGTAATCGCGCGGGGAGGAAACCAGCCCTGCCCCGCCGAAGGGAAAGGCCGGCTCGTCGAGGAAGATCGAGGAACCCGGCATGTCGATCGGCAGCATCGCGTCGCCGAGCAGGAAGTAATTGGCGGTGAGGCGGAACTTCTCGTCCTCCGGCACGCGGAACCAGGTGCTGGCCATGCCGCAGGGATCGAAAATACGCTCCTGCAGGAAGGTGTCGAAAGGCTGGCCGGAGACGACCTCGATCACGCGGCCCATCAGGTCCAGCGCGACCGAATAGCTCCAGCGCGTGCCCGGCTGATAGACCAGCGGCATTTCCGCCAGCGCATCGGCAAAGGCTGCGAGGCTCGGCGCGGCCTTGCCGCGCAGCATGCCGGGCAGTTCCAGCCGCGACACCTGCCCCGGCACCAGTCCGTTATCGAGATAGGCCTGCCCGATCGGCCCCTGCTGCACCATCGTGCCATAGCCGAGCCCGGCCGTGTGAGTGAGCAGATGGCGGATCGTGATCGGCCGCACCGCCGGTTCGAGATTGTCGGCGGTGATCGGCCCGTCATAGGCCTTCTGCACCTGCATATCGGCGAATTTCGGCAGGATCTCCGCCAGCGGCTGGTCGAGCGCGAGCTTGCCCTCGTCCACCAGCATCATCGCCGCCATGCCGGTGATCGGCTTGGTCATCGAATAGAGGCGATATAGCGAATCCGGGTCCGCCATCCGCTCGGCAATGAAACTGTCGCGCCCTTCGGCGAGGAATTCGGGCGGCGCCTGCTCCCAGCCGAGCGCGCAGACCATGTTCGCCACCTTCCGCTTCTCGACATAATCGACCATCAGCGCCTCGACGCTCGGCCAGTCCGTCGCCGGGCTGGCAAAGGCGCGCGCGCCCAGCGGCAGGCCGGCCAGCGCCGCGCCGGCGCCGAGCATTCCCGTGCCGCGCATGAAGGCCCGGCGCGAGATCGCGGATGGAAGGATATATTGCGTCAAGGCGACCCGCTCCCGTTAACTTTGTGCCACGGCAGCCTAGCAAGCGTGGGAGCCCAAGAAAACTTGCAATCAGCCAGTGTATTGCTCATATAAGACACATGCTGAACCTGCTTTCCATTCTCGTCGGGCTCGTGGCGCTGGTGCTGGCGATCCCCTTCTCCCTGCCCCTGCTCGGCGCAGGCAACTGGATCGTGCTGCCGATCGCGGTGATCGGCATCGGCATCGGTGCACTGTCGAGCTCCAATGGCGGGCGGAATTTCTGCCTGATAGTGTTCGGCATCGCCGTGGTGCGGCTGATGCTGGGCGGCGGGATCATCTGACAAGGGAGGGTTTGTCGCACGGCTGCCCCGCGCGGCTCAGGCCGATGCGAGCCGGGCGGCCTTGGCGAAGACCGTGGGCAGGCCCGCCGCTTCGATATCCGCCAGCGGCCACCATTCGCCCTGCTCTTCATCCAGCGTGTGCCAGGCATCGCCGGCATAGATCGCCAGGCCGAGTTCGAGATCGAAATGGGTGAAGCCGTGGCGCACAATGCCGCCCGAGCGCCAGGCGCCCGATAGCGGCCCCACGCCGGACCCGTCCGCCCGCGCATTCCAGCCATCGTCGGGCAGCGCGCGCATTCCCCCAAGCATGCCCTTGCCGGGCCGCCGGACGAGCCAGACATGCTCCTCGCGCTCGATCCAGAAAGCCGTGCCCGCGCGCTGCGGCTTGGGTTTCTTCGGCGCCTTGACCGGCAGCCGCGCGGGATCGCCGGTCAGCCGGCCTCGGCAATCGGCCGAAAGCGGGCAGAGCAGGCATTTGGGATCGCGCGAGGTGCAGATCGTCGCCCCCAGATCCATCATCGCCTGGGCGAAATCGCCCGCGCGCTCGGCCGGGGTAATCGTCTCCGCAGCCTCGCGAATGGCCTTGCGCGCGCCGGGCAGAGGCTCGTCGATGGCGAAAAGCCGCGCCACCACCCGCTCGACATTGGCATCGACCACCACCGCGCGCCGGCCGAAGGCGATCGCCGAAACCGCCGCCGCCGTATAGGCGCCGAGTCCCGGCAGTTCGCGCAATTCTTCCTCGCTTTCGGGAAACCCGCCGCGCTGGGCCACTTGCCGCGCGCAGGCGACGAGATTGCGGGCGCGCGAATAATAGCCGAGGCCCGCCCATGCGGCCATCACCGCCTCTTCCGGCGCGGCGGCCAGCGCTTCGACGGTGGGCCATTGTCGGGTGAATTTCTCGAAATAGGGCGCGACCGCCGCCGTGGTGGTCTGCTGCAGCATCACTTCGGACAGCCACACGCGATAGGGATCGGCACCTCCCCCGCCCGGCGGCACCCGCCATGGGAGAACCCTCGCATGGGTGTCGTACCAGGCGAGCAAATGCGGCGAGACCCTATCCTGCATGGTCCCGCTATGGCATGACCCCGGCGGAGATGGAACGCGACGAGAAAAAACCCGCCAGCGCGAAGAAGGGCCGCAAACCCAAGCCTTACGAGCGGCCGCGCGGAGGGCCGGCCAAGCCGGTCGCCGAACTCGTGCCGCAGATCGGGCGCGCCGCCTTTCGCCGTTTCGGCTTCGTGCAATCCAGCGTCGTCACGCGCTGGCCCGAAATCGTGGGCGAACGCCACGCGCAGGTTTGCGCCCCGGAATCGATCCGCTTTCCGCCCGGCGAGAAGAACGAAGGCATCCTCCAGCTCGTCGTCCTGCCCGCCCACGCGCCGCTGATCCAGCATGTGATCCCAGAGATCATCGAGCGGGTGAACCGCTTTTTCGGCTACAAGGCCGTGGCGCGGGTAAAGATGCGGCAAGGCCCGGTTCAGCCGGCCCGTGCTCCAGCAGCGCCCAAGGCTCCGCGCTCGCTCAAGCCGATCCCGATGGAATTGGGGGACAGTTTGCGCGATATCGGCGATCCGGAACTGCGCACGGTGCTCGAATCGCTGGCCCGAAGCATCGGCGCGAAGGAAGAGGAACGGAAATGATGTTCAGGCGGATTGCCCTTGCGGCCGTCCTCGTCGCCGGAGCCCTGATGACGGGCGGCGCGACCAATTCCAACTGGAACAATGTCGTCGAGCGGGTCGATGGCGGGCACCTGATCGGCAATCCCGACGCTTCCGTGAAGCTGACCGAATATGTCAGCTATACCTGCCCGCATTGCGCCGAATTCACCCGCGAGGCGGAGGATGCGCTGAAGCTGACCTATGTCGTGCCGGGCCAGATGAGCATCGAGGTGCGCCACCTGATCCGCGATCCGGTGGACCTGACCGTGGCGATGCTGGCCAATTGCGGCCCGCCGTCGAAATTCCCGCTCAACCATTCGGCCTTCATGCTGAGCCAGGACACCTGGATCGCCGCGGCCGAGAAAGCGACCCCGGCGCAGAGGCAGCGCTGGGCCAGCGGCGATTTCGCCGCCCGCCGCCGGGCCATCGCCAGCGATCTCGGCCTCTACACGATCATGGAACAGCGCGGCTACGAACGGGCCGAAGCCGATCGCTGCCTGAATGACGAGAAGGTGGCCGAAACGATCTCGCAAGTCTCGGATCGCGACTGGAAGAAGCCAGGCATCACCGGCACCCCGGCCTTCGCCATTGACGGCAACGTCCTTGCCGGCACCCATAGCTGGCGGATGCTCGCCACGCAGCTCGCCGCGCGCTTCTGAGCGGGCACGGACAAACACTTCACCAGCCAGCCTCCCCAACCTGACGGATTGCCATGATGACGACGACTGTTTTCCGCCCCCTCCTGGCCGCGCTTGCCATGCCGCTCGCCCTCGCGCTCACCGCCTGCGGCGGGGGCGACGAGGCTGCGGCCCCGGCGGGCGAACCCGTCGCCGCCGTCCCCGCGCCCGAGGGCCAGAACTGGACCGATGTCGTCGCCGAAACGCCCGAGGGCGGCTATCTGGTCGGCAATCCGGACGCGCCGATCAGGCTGCTCGAATACGGATCGCACACCTGCCCCGCCTGCGCGGCCTTCTCCAACGATGCCATGCAGCCGCTGCTGCAGGATTATGTCGATTCCGGCCGGGTCAGCTACGAATTCCGCAGCGTGGTCATCCACGGCGCGATCGACCTGCTGCTGACGCGGCTGATTCAGTGCGGCCCGAAGGAAGCGGCAATCCCGCTGTCGGAGCAGATCTGGGGCAATCTCAACGCCGTGCTGGACCCGGTGGAAGCCAATATGGCTTCGGTGCAGCAGGCCATGAGCCTGCCGGAAGACCAGCGCCTCGTCGCCTATGCCGAACGCGGCAAATTGCTCGATTTCTTCGCCGCCCGCGGGATGAGCACCGACCAGGCGAAGCAGTGCCTGGCCGATTTCCCCGCGGTGCAGGCGCTGGCCTCGCAGATGGAAAGCCAGACGGACAAGGACGGGGTGAACAGCACGCCGACCTTCTTCCTCAACGGCCGGCGGCTCGACGGCACATCCTGGCGCGATGTCGAACCGGCGCTGCAGCGCGCCGGGGCCCGGTAAACTGCCCGGGATTAACCAAGGCTAGCGGTTGCGGCGTGGGTGAAGCTGTGGAAACAGCCCGCCCGCGCTTCTACTGCGCGCGCGCTTCGTCTAGCCTCCCACCCTTACGCCACGGAACGACATGACCAAGATGACTTCCTGCAGCCTGTTCCTTGCTTCGCTCGCTTTGCCGCTGTCGCTGGCGCTCGCCGCCTGCGGATCGAGCGACACGGAAAGCGCCCTGCCGGTGAGCGAGCCGATCGCGGCGATCCCGGCGCCCGAGGGGCAGAGCTGGACCGAGGTCAACGCCGTCAGCCCCGAAGGCGGCTATGTGCAGGGCAATCCCGACGCGCCGGTCAAGCTGGTCGAATATGCCAGCCACACATGCAGCCATTGCGCCGTATTCTCGCAGGAAAGCTCGGAAGGGCTGGAGAAAATGGTGCAGAGCGGCGTGGTCAGCTACGAAATCCGCAATCAGGTGCACGAAGCGCTGGACCTGACGCTGGCCATGCTGATGCGCTGCAGCGGGCCGGATGCGTTCCACCCGCTGGCGGAGCAGGTGTGGTCCAATCTCGGCCCGATCATCACCGGCGCCCAGGCCAACCAGGCGCAATTGCAGGCGGCCATGCAGACGCAGGGCGACGATCGCTTCGTGAAGATCGCCGAAGCGGCCGGCCTGCTCGATTTCTTCGGCGCGCGCGGCATCAGCCGCGACAAGGCGGTGCAATGCCTGTCCGATCCCGACGAGGCAGCCCAGATCATCGACCGGTCCACCACCCAGTCCGACGAATTGGGCGTGACCGGTACGCCGACCTTCTTCCTCAACGGCAAGCGCATCGACGGCTCCACCTGGGATGTGGTGGAAGCCGCCCTGCAGCAGGCCGGGGCCAGGTAAGCCGCATATGGAGCGCCGGCCGCGATGCTGATCAGGAAGCTCAAACTCTCGGGCTTCAAGAGCTTCGTCGAACCGGCCGAATTGCGCATCGATCCGGGCCTGACCGGGGTCGTGGGCCCCAATGGCTGCGGCAAGTCCAACCTGCTCGAAGCGATCCGCTGGGTGATGGGCGAAAACTCGCCCAAGAGCATGCGTTCGGGCGGGATGGAGGACGTGATCTTCGCCGGCACGGCGCAGCGCCCGCAGCGCGATTTCGCAGAAGTCGTGCTCCATGCCGAGGATGCCGAGGGCGAGGAGCTGGAAGTCACCCGCCGGATCGAACGCGGCGCGGGCAGCGCCTATCGCGTCAACGGGCGCGACGTGCGGGCCAAGGACGTGTCGCTGGTCTTCGCCGACGCGGCCACCGGCGCGCATAGCCCGGCGCTGGTCAGCCAGGGCAAGATCGCCCAGGTGATCGCCGCCAAGCCGGCCGAACGGCGCATGATGCTGGAGGAGGCGGCGGGGATCGCGGGCCTCCATGTCCGCCGCCGCGATGCCGAGAGCAAGCTGCGCCAGACCGAGGCCAATCTCGCCCGGCTGGAAGATTTGATGGCCGGGCTCGACAGCCAGATGAACTCGCTGCGGCGGCAGGCGCGGCAGGCCGAACGCTACAAGGCGCTGAGCGAGCAGATCCAGGTGGCCGAGGCGCGGCTGCTCTTCGCCCGCTGGCGCGATGCCGCCGCCGCCGCCGATGCCGCGCGGGCGCAGGCCAAGGCCGCCGATGCGCGGGTCGCCGAGGTGCAGCGAGCGACGAGTGAGGCGCAGAAGCTGCAGGCCGCGCTGGCGGTGAAGCTGGCCGAAGCGCGCGACGAACTGGCCGATCGGCGCGACGATGCCAGCGCGCATGGCCACCGCATGGCCGCGCTGTCCAGCCAGCTCGAAGCCGCCGAGCAGCGCTTGGCCGATCTCGATCGGCAGAAGGCGCGGCTGGAAGAGGATCGCGGCGAGGCCGACCGGATGACGCGGGACGCCGCCGAAGCGCTGGCCAAGCTCGAACAGGATCTGGCGGCCAGCGAAAAATCGCTCGAAACCGACGAAGCCCGCCGTCCCGAATTCGCCGCCAAGGCCGAGGACGCCGAACGCGCCGGCCGCGCCGCCGAGCTGGCTCTGGCCAGGGCGACCGCGGATCATGCCGGGGTCGAAGCCGAATGGCGCGTGGCCGAAGCTGAGGTGGCGCAAGCCCGCAGCAGGCTCGACCGGCTGGAACAGGAAACGCGCCGGCAGGAAGAAGCGCGCCGCGCGCTCGGCGAACAGGGCGATCCCGAGGAAGCCGTTGCAAAGGCGCAGGAGACGGCAGCGGAAGCGGCCCAGCAACTCGCCGCTCTGCGCGAGGCGATAGAGGCGAAGCGCGCGAAGAAGGACGAGCTTTCCGCCGCGCGCGACGAAGCCGCGAGCGCACTCGCCTCGGCCAAGGCCGAACTGGCGGGCGTGGAACGCGAATGGCAGGCGCTGAAGCGCGACCGCGAGGCGCGGGCGAAGCAGGCTTCGGGCAAGCACGGCCTGCCGGTCGCGATCGACAAGCTCTCCGCCGCGCCGGGCTATGAGCGCGCGCTGGCTGCCGTGCTGGGGCGCGATGCAAAGGCTCCGCTCGGCTCGCCCGCAGCCAATGCCGATGGGCGGTTCTGGACCGGCTCCGACACGCCGGGAAAGGTCGCCGACAGCCTCGCCGATCACGTCACCGCCTGCCCGCCGCAGCTCGCGGCGCGGCTGGCGCTGGTGCATGTCGTGCCCGAGGATGACGGGCGGGCGCTGAAACCCGGCGAATGGCTGGTGACGATGGGCGGCCATCTGCGCCGCTGGGATGGTTTCGTGGCGCGCGGCGAAGGCGCGGCGGAAGCGGCGCGGCTTGAAGCGGAAAACCGCTTCGCCGAGCTGGAGAAGCAGCTCCCCGCATTGCGCGAAGCCGCCGCGCAGGCCGAGGCGGCACAGCAAAGCGTGCAGGAGGCGCTGTCCACGCTGCAACGCGATCTCGTCGCCGCCGACCGCGAAATCGCGCAGGCCGCCGATGCCGAGCGCGGCGCGCTGCGCGCGCTGGATCAGGCCGAAGCTGCGCGGGAGCGGGTCGCCCGGCGTCTTGCCGAGCTGGACGAAACCGCCGGCGATCTCGCCGAACAGCGCGCCGCCGCGCAGAAGGATATCGAGGGTGCCGAGGCGAAGCGCACCGCCCTGCCCGATCCCGAGACCGGCCGCGCCACCCTCTCCGCCGCGCAGGCGAAGAACGAGGCGGCGCGCACGGCTATGCAGGCCGCCGCCGCCGCGCTCGCCTCGCACGACCAGGCGCTGGCCGTCGCGCGCGAGCGTGTCGCCACCCAGCGCGCCGATATCAAGGGCTGGCAGGCCCGCGCCGGCGATGCCGCGCGCCGCCTTTCCGGCATGGAGCAGCGCTTCGAGGAAATCGCCGAGGAGCGCGCGGTGATCGCCGCCAAGCCCGAAGGGCTGATGCGCGAGATCGAAGGCGGCGAGGCCGTGCGCGAAAGGCTGACCCGCGAACTGGCCGAGGCCGAAGCCGCCGTCGCCGCCGTGAGCGAGGAAGCCCGGCAGGCCGATGCCACGCTGGCGCAGGCCAACGAGGCGCTCTCCACCGCGCGCGAGGAACGCGCCGGGGCCGCCGCCCGCGCCGAGAACGAGGAATCGCGCCGCGAGGAAATGGCGCGGATTTCCGGCGAGCGCTTCCAGTGCCCGCCGCCGATCCTTGCCAGCCGCTTCTCCTTCGAGCCCGGTGACATCGCCGCCCATGGCGAGGAATCCGCCGCGCTGGAAAAGCTCACTAGCGACCGCGAACGGATCGGCCCGGTCAATCTCGTCGCCGCCGAGGAACTGGCGAAGATCGAGGAAGAACACGGCTCAAGCGCCGCCGAACAGGCCGAGCTGGCCGAGGCCGTCCACCGGCTGCGCGGGTCGATCGGCAATCTCAACCGCGAAGGGCGCGAGCGGCTGCGCGCCGCCTTCGAGGAAGTGAACGAGCACTTCCAGCGGCTGTTCACCAAGCTGTTCGAAGGCGGACAGGCGCATCTGGCGCTGGTGGATTCAGACGATCCGCTCGAGGCGGGCCTCGAAATCTTCGCACAACCGCCCGGCAAGCGCCTGCAATCGCTGACGCTGCTATCGGGCGGCGAACAGGCTCTGACCGCCGTGGCGCTGATCTTCGCCCTGTTCCTGACCAATCCGGCGCCGATCTGCGTGCTGGACGAAGTCGACGCCCCACTCGACGACGCCAATATCGACCGTTTCTGCGACCTGCTCGATGCGATGGTCCGCGAAACGCAGACCCGTTACCTGATCGTCACCCACAATGCCGTGACGATGAGCCGCATGCACCGCCTGTTCGGCGTGACCATGGTGGAACGCGGCGTCTCGCGCCTGGTCAGCGTCGATCTGGGCGGCGCGGAGGAATTGCTGGCGGCGGAATAGGCCGCCTAGCGGATCAGGCGACGGCCTCGAACTGGTCGAAGGCTTCCATCGCCGCCACGCTATAGGCCACGGCCGGCCCGCCCCCCATCAGGATCGCCACGCCGAGGACTTCGCTCACTTCTTCGCGCGAGGCGCCGGCGGCACACACCGCCCGCGCATGGTGGGCGATGCAGGGATCGCAGCGCACGCAGGCGGCGATGGCGAGCGCGACCAGTTCCTTGGTCTTGGAATCGAGCGCGCCGGTAGCGGTGGCGCCTTCCACAACGCTGGAGAACGGCTCCATCGTGGCGGGGATCGCCGCAGCGAGGCCTTCCATTCCGCGACCCAGCGCTTCGGCGATTTCCGGATAAGATTTCATCGACTGCTCCTCCTCATGGCATTGGCGATCATGCAGTGCCGGAGATGCTATCGGCGGATCATGGCGCTTCCGTGATATCGCCCCGGCACCGATCAGCGATACTCGATAAGGTCCCAGCGATTGCCGTAAAGATCCTCGAACACCGCGACCCGGCCATAGGGCATGTCGAGCGGATCGCGCACGAAGCGCACGCCAGCGTCGCGGAAACGCGCATGATCGCGCTCGAAATCGTCGGTCGAGAGGAACAGGAATACCCGGCCGCCGGCCTGGTTGCCGATAAACGCCTCCTGCTCCGGCGATGAGGCGCGGGCGAGCAAGATGGTCGTCGCGCCCTTGCCTGCGCCCGCCGGGCGGATGACCACCCAGCGCTTGCCCGGCTCGGGCATTTGCGTGTCCTCGGCCAGCTCGAAGCCGAGCTTGCCGCAATAGAAGGCGATGGCCTCGTCATAATCGCGCACGACGAGCGCCAGATGGGCGATGGAATGCTGCATGGACGCGGCTTTAGCGCCGCGGCGGGCTCAGTCCAGCACGGCGCGCGGACCCGGCCCCTTGGCGCCGAGCCGGTCGTCCTTGTTGTAGAGCTTGCATTTCTGCAGGCTGAGGCAGCCGCAGCCGATGCATTGGTCCAGCTGGTTGCGCGTGCGGGTGAGCAGCATGATCCGTTCGTCGATCGCGCCGCGCATGCCGCGGCTGATCACCTGCCAGTCCGTGAGCGTGGGCGCGCGGCCCTGCGGCAGGGTGGCGAGCTGTTCCTCGATCTCGTTCAGTGCGAGGCCAAGCTTCTGGGCGATCAGGATAAAGCTGACGCGGCGAATGTCCGATCGCAGGAAGCGGCGCTGGTTGCCGCTGGTGCGCAATGCGGTGAGCAACCCCTTCTCTTCGTAAAATCGGATGGCGGAAACGGCGACCCCCGTGCGCGCGGCAAGCTGGCCGATCGTGATGAAGCGGTGTTCCGTCATTTTATCCTCAGAGTTGCACCCAAATACTTGACCTCAACTTAGCTTGAGGTCGCAGAAGGGGCAAGCGGTTGATTCGCCGGCGTTTCAGGCCGGCACAGGGATCGCCGCGAAAAAAGAGACCGTTCGCAGGAGATTGAACCATGCCCCGGGGGCGCATCGAACACGTGAATCTGACGGTGACCGATATCGAGAGATCGGCCGCATTCTTCGAGAAATTGCTGGGCTGGCACCAGCGCTGGCGCGGCGCAGCGATGAATGGCGGCGAGACGATCCATATGGGCGAGGAGTTCTCCTACCTCGCGCTCTATACCGACCGCGCGGACCATGCCGGGCAACGGAAAGGCCGCCCGCTCAACCATGTCGGCCTGCTGGTGGACGATCTCGACGGGGCCGAGCGGATCGTGGTGGAGCACGGGCTCGAGCCCTGGGGCCATGACGATTACGACCCCGGCCGGCGGTTCTATTTCTTCGACTGGGACGGGATCGAATTCGAGGTGGTCAGCTATGAATGAGCCGATGCGGACGCCCGAACTAAAGTTCCACGTCGCTCGCCGAGATATCGAACAGCGCCAGCTCGCGGCCGAAGAAACCCAGCGCCTCCCGCCGCGCCTGCCATTCGCGCATATGCTCGGTCTGAAAATGGGCTGACAGCGCCTCGCGGCTGTCCCACATTTCCGTCACCCGGAACAGGCCGGGCTCGGCCACGTCTTCCGCATAGGAATAGGCGTGGCAACCGGGCTCGGCCCGGGACGCCGCGATCACCGCCTTCATCGGTTCCCGCGCCTGTTCGACAGTCTCCGCCGGGAAGCGGAAATGGCCGATCACAGCGATCATCAGAAGCTGTATTTATACACCCGGCTGACATCGCCATGCCACTCGCCATGATACATGTCGAGCAGGCGCTGCGCCGGGACCTTGCCGCTGGAAACGATCTCGTCGAGCGTTTCGAGATAGCCGGTCTCATTGTCGCCGCTGGTGCTGAGCCTACCGCGCGCGGCAAGCCCGGAGCGGGCGATGGCGAGCACTTCGCGCGCCAGCACGCGCAGCTTGCCGCCGCCGGGCACGGGCGCATCCAGCGCCAGCTTGGGCACGGCGTTGCGCAGCGCCTCGCGCTCTTCCATCGTCCAGTGCTTCACCAGGTCCCATGCCGCATCAAGTGCAGTGTCGTCGTAGAGCAATCCCACCCACAATGCAGGCAGGGCGCAAATCCGGCTCCACGGCCCGCCATCGGCGCCGCGCATTTCGAGGAAGCTCTTCAGCCGAACCTCGGGGAAGGCGGTGGAAAGATGGTCCCACCAGTCGCTCGCGGTCGGCAATTCACCGGGCAGCGCAGGCAGCTTGCCGGCGAGGAAATCGCGGAAGCTCTGCCCCGCGGCATCGATATATTTCCCGTCGCGCACGACGAAATACATCGGCACGTCGAGCATATATTCGACATAGCGTTCGTAGCCGAAATCCTCGTCGAACACGAAGGGCAGCATGCCCGTGCGATGCGGGTCGGTGTCCGACCAGATATGGCTGCGATAGGAGAGATAGCCGTTGGGCTTGCCTTCGGTGAAAGGGGAATTGGCGAACAAGGCGGTGGCCAGCGGCTGCAACGCGAGGCCGGTGCGGAACTTCTTCGCCATGTCCGCTTCGGAGGAATAGTCGAGATTCACCTGGATCGTGCAGGTGCGCAGCATCATGTCGAGGCCGAGCGAGCCGACCCGCGGCATATGCCGCAGCATGATCGCATAACGGCCCTTGGGCATGACCGGCAATTCGTCGCGAGTCTTGTCCGGCCACATGCCGAGGCCGAGGAAACCGACACCGCATTTCTCGCCGATCGCCTTCACCTGTTCCAGGTGGCGGCCGGTCTCGTTGCAGGTCTGGTGCAGGTTTTCCAGCGGCGCGCCGGAGAGTTCGAGCTGGCCGGCCGGTTCGAGGCTGACCGTGCCATCATCGCCGGACATGGCGATGATCTTGCCGTTCTCCTCCACCGGCTTCCAGCCGAATTCCTGCAATTGCAGCAGGATATCGCGGATACCGCCTTCTTCGTCGTAAGAAGGCGCGTGTTTGTCGTCCTTCTTGTAAACGAGCTTTTCGTGTTCGGTGCCGATGCGCCACGCACTGCGTGGCTTCTCGCCCGCCTGCATCGGCGCGACGAGCTGCTCGAGCCGCTCGATGGGCGGCTCCTCTCCCGCTGACGCGTTGCGCGTGCTCATGCGCAGGCCGTTAGGAGACTACGCTTCGCCGCGCCAGCGCAATTTACGTTTACCCCCGCCTATGCGCGCTTGTGCCAATCTCCGGACACACCCATCCAAAGCGCGGTGGCGGCGATGGCCGCGGTCTCGCCGCGCAGGATGCGCGGGCCGAGCGTGATCGGGCGGGCTTGCGGCAAAGCGCGGATCGCCTCGCGCTCGGCGTCGTCGAAACCGCCCTCGGGGCCGACCAGCAGGGCAACGGGCCCGACATGCGACGTGAACCCCGCTGCGGCCGGTTCGCCGCCCAACTCATCGGCGAAGAACAGCGCGCGATCGACGGGCCAGTCGCGCAGCAACGCATCGAGCTTCACCACCTCGGCCAGTTCGGGCAGCGCCGTGCGCGCGCATTGCTCGGCTGCCTCGGTCACGATGGTCCGTGCGCGATCGGGATTCAGCTTGTCCGCCACGCAGCGGCGAGTGAGGACAGGAGCGACGCGCCGGACGCCGAGCTCGGTCGCCTTCTCCAGCACGATATCGAACCGATCTTTCTTGAGCAGCGCCGGGCAAAGCCAGAAATCGGGCACTTCCTCGCGCGCTCGCAACCGCTGGGAAGGCTGCAATTCGACCGAACGCTTGCCGGTGGAAAGGACACTGGCGGCCCATTCTCCCGTCTCGTCATCACAGAGCACGACCGCGTCGCCCTCCCCCACGCGCATGACCCTGGCCAGATAATGCGCCTGGTTGCCGTCCACGAGCAGCGGCACGCCGGCGGATAACGGTCCGGGAACGAACAGGCGCGGCGCGCTGCGCGGGGGCCATGCAGGGGTGGCGGGCATGGCTAGGCACTATCCGCCCGGCAGGCTAGGAGGCAAGCATGGCCGACACGATCACCCCCGACAGCGAACATCGCGGCCTCGTCGCGCGCCTGCCGCAAGGCGTGCGGGATTATGCGATGCTGGCCCGTTTCGACCGCCCCATCGGCTGGTGGCTGCTGTTCTGGCCCTGCGCCTGGGGCGTGTGGCTGACCGGCGCGGGCCTCCAGTGGGAGCTTCTTCTGTGGCTGCTGCTGGGCAGCATCGCCATGCGCGGGGCCGGCTGCGTCTATAACGACATCGTCGATGCCGATCTCGACCGGCAGGTGGCGCGCACCGCCAGCCGGCCGATCGCCAGCGGCAGGGTCAGCAAGAGGGCCGCGTGGATCTGGCTGCTCGCCCTGTGCGGCGTTGGGCTGCTGGTGCTGTTCCAGCTCCGCCTGGAGGCGCAATTGGTGGCGCTGGGTAGCCTGCTGCTGGTGGCCGCCTATCCTTTCATGAAGCGGATCACCGGCTTCCCACAGGCCTGGCTCGGCCTCGTCTTCACCTGGGGGGCCCCGGTCGGCTGGATCGCCTTGCGGTCGGACCGGCTGGACGCGCTGGCCGCGCTCTATGCCGGTTCGATCTTCTGGTGCATCGGCTATGACACGATCTACGCGCTGCAGGACCGCGAGGACGATGCGCTGGTCGGCATCGGATCAAGCGCGCTGACGCTGGGCAACCGCGTGCAGGAAGGCGTGATCGCCTTTTACTGCCTCGCCCTCACCTTCTGGGGCCTCGCCTTCTGGCTGTTCCGGCAGGACTGGGTGGCATTGCTGGCGCTGGCGCCGGCGGCGATCCACCTGATGTGGCAGGCCTTCACCGTCGATGGCGGGGATTCCGCCAATCCGCTGGCGCGCTTCCGGTCCAACCGCTTCGCCGGGCTGCTGGTCGCGCTGGCCTGCCTCGTGGTCGGCAACGCCTGAGGCCTATTCGGCCGGTTGCACCTGCTGCGGCGGGTGCGGCCTCACCAATGCGGCCATCCGGGCCAGTGGCGCGGTGATCAGCCCGTTACGCTGCATCCAGGCATGATATTCGCGGTAACGCGCATCCTCCTGCAACAGATGCGCCTCCTCGGTCTTGGCGCGCCAGAAATAGATCGCGCTCACGCAGCCGAGGAACACGGTGTTGCGGATCGCATCGACCGGCGAATCGCTGGTGACGAGGAAGGGCAGCACCGAAAGCCACCAGAACAGGTTCTTCGCGAGATAGGCCGGGTGGCGCGTGAAGCGATAGGGCCCGTTGGTGATCACACCGCGATAGGTGAGATTGGAAAAACGGATGCCGAAAGCGACCGTCGCCCAGGCGTAGATCGCGGTCAGCAGGACGAGCATCGCCCCCCAACACCACAGAAGCGTGGTGTGCCCGGCAAACCAGTATCCCCACCCTGCCGTGTTGTATTCATACTGGATGATGCCGCCCTGCCCCATGAAGGCATAGACGACCGGCGGATAGCAGATCAGCGCCGCCAGCCAGCCGGACAGGAAGGGGTTGCCGCTGCGGATATGCGCATCGAGCGGGCGCAAGGTCAGCAGATAGCCGACCGTGCCGACCTGTACGTCGATCACGAACAGCAGTTCGAACAGGTGCATTCCGAGATCGACCGGGTTCGCGGCGGCGGCGCTGAAATCGGCCGACACCACATTCGCGAAGCCCGGCGGCAGGATCGAGATCATGAAGGCGCCGAAGAAGCCCTTGATGATCCAGGCGCGCCAATGCTTCTTCACTTCCTCAGCGTCCCACGGATCGCGGCCGATCAGCATGGCGCCGAAATGCCAGGCATGGTCGCGCCGCTCGATCATGTAACGATCAAGCCACAGCACATAGGGCACGGAAAAGAGGAACATCGGCACCGCCGCGACCTCGATCACATGCATCGCGAACAGAAATTGCCCATCCCAATACCAGCGGCCGAGGCAATAGACGGCGCCGATCAGCAGCCATGTCGCCCACAGGCCGGCGAGCTTGACGCCGGAATCGTGCAGCACTTCGGAAAGGGGCCGGGGATTGGCCCAGTCCAGCCCGGTCGAAGGGCGGCGATGGACCTTCTCCACCAGCACCGACCATGCCGCCATCGCGATCCCCACCAGGATCATGGAAAGCAGCGCCGCATTGGGGCCCGACATCACCTCATGCGGGCCGGGCAGGCCGAACATGTCGACCAGGCGGGGCCAGCTGCGGCAGATGCCGATCCAGCCGAGCAGCACGACGAGGCCCACTAGGCCCACTCGCCAGGAAACGTCGCTCCTGGGAAGATGCAGGGGCTGGCCGGAATGCTGCACGCTCATGGCGCGCGGATTAGGCGAAAAGGGTTAAAGGCCGGGTAACGAGGAAGCCCCCGCCCGGCCTCCAAGCATCAGCGCCAGGCGGTGATCTTGCCGCTGTCGTCCAGGATATAGAGCGTGCCGTTGGCCACGATCGGCCCCAGCGAAACGCTGTCATGCAGATCGGTGAACTCGGTCGGCGTGCCGGTTTCCACATCCACCGAATCGACGATGCCTTCCGAACTGGCGATCCACAGCTTGTTGCCGGCGAGGACCGGGCCGACCCAGAAGATCGGGCCGGTGCGCTTCTTGGAATTCTTCCAGCGATCGAGCTGGGTGACCCAGCGCACACGCCCGGTCTCGCGGGCGATCGCCAGCAGCCGCGCATCGCTGGTCAGCGTGAAGATCCACTCACCCGCCACGGCCGGCGTGGAGATGCCCGCCAGGGTCAGTTCCCAGAGCCGCTGGCCGGTGATCAGTTCATAAGCGGCCATGCGCCCGCCCTGGCCCAGCGCATAGACGCGGCCATTGTCGATGATCGGATCGGCATCGACATCGGTCAGCGTGCCGACCTGCGTGGAAATCGAGGTGCGCGCGAGCGCATCGGACCAAAGCGTGCGGCCGTTCTCATAACGATAGGCAACCACTTCGCCCTGCGAATAGCCGGCGATCACCGTGCCCTGCCCCGCGGCGGGAGCGGCGACGCCGAACACGCCGGACTGGCCGGTGGCGGCGGCTTCCTGCCACAGCACCGTGCCATCGGACATGTTGAGCGCCTGGATCTGGTTGTCCTGCGTCATCACATAGACGGCGTTGAACGCCACGGTCGGCGCGCCGCGCAGCGGGCCGGCTGGCTTCACCTTCCAGATCTCGTTGCCGGTCGCGGCATCGAGCGCGACCACGTCGCCCGCGCCATTGGTGGCATAGACCCGGCCGTCGAAATAACTCACGCCGCCGCCGAAAGCCGTGTCCTTCATGTCCTTCGGCACTTCGATCTGGTGAGCCCAGATGCGCGCGCCGCTATTGGCATCGAGCGCGTGGACCTGGCCCTGCGTATCGACCACGAAGAGCTTGCCGGCACCGACCACGGGAGCCGCGGCGAGGCGGCGCTTCTTGTTCGATCCGGGGATCGAGGCGGTCCACACGCGCGAGGGCTGCGCCGCCAGCGAGACATGGCCCATGATGTTGGAAGCCGTGCCGCCGGATTGCGCCCAATCCTCATTGACCCGCGCTTCGGGCAGCACGATCGATACATCCGCCAGCGTCGGATCGGCCTTCACCTCGGTGGCGATGCGCGAAAGGATCGGCGTGCGGTTGCCGACGGTCGGCGTGGACGGCTTGTCCTTCCCGCCGCCAAGCGCGCCGCAAGCGGAAAGCGCGGCCATGAGCGCGCCTGCCAGCAGGGCACGGCGAACGGAAACGGACGAGAAAGCGGTGTGCATAATGCGGTCCATATCTACTGCGCCGGTTCTATTGCGCCGGCGGTGCGGCGGGGCCGCCTTCCTCGCTCAATTCGGCCAGCGTCTGGTCCACATCGACCACCGCGTCATAGCCGAGCAGGCCGGCAAGCTGGCGCGAGCGCGAGCGCAGGCTTTCGGGCACATCCTCGTTCTTGGCGATTTCGGCGAAGAGCGGGCCGGCCAGTTCGGGCTTTTCCTGATCGAGATAGGCCATGCCCACCAGCTCCCCGGCGCTGCCGAACCACGGATTGCCGGGCACGGCCAGCGGCTTCAGCCGGTCGATCACTTCCTGGGGCTTCAGATTGTCGTAATTCGCGGCCACCGAACGGATCGCGGCGAGATTGCGATAGGGTTCCGGCGCGTTGCCATCGGCGGCGACCTCGTCGAACAGCTTGATCGCTTCCGCCGCCTTGCCATCCTGCAGCGCAATGCCCGCGCGCAGCAGCTTGGCGGGGACGGCCACGCCCGACGCATCATCGCCGGTCAGCGCGGCCAGCTCGCCATCGGCCTGCGAGGCGCGGCCCGCATCGAGCTCGTCCAGCGCGCCGATCAGCTGTTCGGATTTCTCTTCCAGCTGGCCTTCGCTGTGTTCGGTCCAGTAGAGCCAGCCGCCGAAAGCGGCCAGCACCAGCACCAGGCCGATGCCCGCGGGAATGCCCCATTTCTTGACGGCATCGCCGAGCTGGTCCTGCCGGACGGCTTCGTCCACCTCGCGCATCAGCACGTCCTGTTCGGCCTGCTGGCGGATCGCAAGCTTGTCTGAGCGTGATTTCTCGTTGTCTGGTTTCAGAGCCACGGTGCGCTTTTCTGGGGAAGTTTCTGGATGAGGTTAAAGTGTTGGCCCGCGCTGTTAGGCGGATGGGCGAACCAATTCAATTGCCGATTGGACCCTGTCCCCGAGAGGGTGAACGGCAAATGAAGCGTGTCAGCGCCGCCCCATGAGGCCCCAATAGAGCGCGCGATAGCGTTCCACCATGCGCTGCTCGTCATATTCGGCCGCCGCGCGGGCGCGGTTTGCCTGGCCCAGCCGCTTGCGCAGGGCCGGATCGGCGGCCAGCTGACGCAGCGCATCGGCGAGCCCTTCCTCATCCTCGGGAGTGGCCAGATAGGGGCCGTTCTCGCTCGCCACCATCGCGCCCACATCGCCCACGCGCGGCGCGGCGACCGGCAGGCCGGCGGCCATCGCCTCCACCACCGAAATCGGGAATTGCTCGGAATGGGAGGACAGCGCGAAGATATCGAACAGGCCGACCAGCCGGGCGGGTTCCGCCACATGGCCGAGAAGGTGCAGGCGATCCTCGATCCCGCATCGCTCCGCCTCGGCCATGATCGCCTCTCGCTCCGGCCCTTCCCCGGCGATGACCAGCTGCCATTCCTCGGGCAGCGTGCTGGCGGCGCGGACCAGCGCGGTGAGGTTCTTGACCTTGCGCAGACCGGCCAGCGTGCCGACCCATTTCTCGCCCCGGTGCTTGACCAGCCGGGGCAGCGCATCGCGCTTCGGCTTCGCGGCATAGGCAGCGGTGTCGATCCCGTTGGGGATCAGCCGCACCCGGCTGCGCGGCTGCTGCCACACTTCCAGCGCGATCCGCTCGAGATTGCGCGAGGGGACCACCAACGCCGCGCTGCGACCCAGCGCGATGCGGCGATAGAGATTGCGGCTGGTCTTCAGCCGGTCCTTCTCGTCCTCGTTGAAGCCGTCCTCGTGGTGGACCAGCGGCGCCAGCTTATCGACATCGGCGAACAGCGTATGCGCCATCACCGCGTCCACCGCCCCCCAATTATAGGTGCAGATCAGGTCGTAACCGCGCATCGCCCCGGCCAGCTTGCGCAGCCGCCCGGGCAGCGGCTTGCCCTTGAGTGGAGGAAAGGCCGGCCATGTCACGCGCGCACCCTTCGCCAGCCGCGAAGCCGCACCGCGCCGATCGGGATCGCCCGAGACGATCGCATGTTCGGCCTCGCTGCCGAACGCGTTGATCAGCTGCACGCATCGCAATTCCTTCCCTCCGGCATCGAAGGTGGAATGGATGTGCAATATCCGGGGCTTCCCGCCGCTGGCGCTCATCGCGATCGGCTCACGCCACCCTGGCCAGCAGCCGGGCGATCGCCTCCTGCGCCGCGGGCTCCTCCAGCGTCGGCGCATGGCCGGTATTGGCAATGGTGACCGCTTCCATTCCCGGCAATTCGCTCTCCATCCGGGCCAGCGTGGCGGGGGAAAGAATGTCCGACAGCGCGCCGCGCAGTGCCAGCACCGGCCGGCCGGACAGCGCCCGGAAGGCCGGCCACATATCGAACGGCGCGGAGCTTTCGGGCTGCTGGAACGGTTCGGCGATCTTCATGTCGTAATCGAAAGCGATGCGCCCGCTGCCGCCGACGCACATCAGCCGCTTGGACAGGCGCAGCCAGTCGGACAGTTCGAATTCGGGATAGGCCTCGCCGCTCTGGTCCTTCAGCGCCCGCGCGGCATGCATCCAGGTCGGGAAACTGCGCCCCTGGCCGACATAGTCGCGAATCCGCTCGATCCCCGCCGCTTCCACTTCCGGCCCGATATCGTTAAGCACCGCCCCGGCGATGCGATTGGGCACCTGCATCGCCAGCAGCATGGTGACGATGCCGCCCAGCGAAGTGCCGATCGCCACCACCCGGTCCAGCCCCGCCTGCTCGAACAAAGCGAGCATGTCGCCGACATAGGCGGCCGGCGTGTAGCTTGCCGGGTCTTTGGCATAATCGCTCTGCCCGCGCCCGCGCAGGTCGGCGCAGATCACCCGCCATTCGCCGGCAAAGGCATCGGCCACCGGCTCGAAATCGCGGGCATTGCGGGTCAGGCCCGGGATGCAGAGGATCGGTGGGCGATCCTCGCGACCCGGATAATCGCGATAGCGCAGCGTCAGCCCGTCCGCGCTGCTCCATTCGCCTTCGGTGTAAGGAGCTTCGCCCATCGACCCATCCCGCAAATCCGGCGACGCGGTTGCGTCGCCGCCCTTCGGCGCCCACTAATGATGGCATGCGCGCCGAACCGCAAGCCGCCCCCTATCGCGCCGATCCGCAAATCCTCGCTTTGGCCGACTGGCTGGGCGATGCGGTCGATCCCGCCCAATTCCCGATGCACGAATTGCGCTTCCGCAATCGGCGCTGGGACAATGCCGTGGGCCTCGGCGATCTCACCGACGCGCAATGGATAGATCATTTCGCGCGCTTCACACCCTTGCCCGACAATCTGCCGCAGCCGCTGGCGCTGCGCTATCACGGGCACCAGTTCCGCGTGTACAATCCGGAGATCGGCGACGGGCGCGGCTTCCTGTTCGCGCAGATGCGCGAAGGCGCCGGGCGGCTGCTCGATTGCGGGACCAAGGGCAGCGGCCGCACACCCTACAGCCGCACGGCGGACGGGCGGCTGACGCTGAAAGGCGCGGTGCGCGAAATCCTCGCCACCGAAATGCTCGAAGCGTTGGGGGTCAACACCTCCAAGACCTTCTCCGTGGTCGAGACCGGCGAAGAGCTCGTGCGCGGAGATGAGCCCTCCCCTACTCGCTCGGCCGTGCTCGTGCGGCTCAGTCATTCGCATATCCGCGTCGGCACCTTCCAGCGGCTCGCCGTGCTGGAGGAGGACGAGCATATGCGCGCGCTGGTGGATTACTGCCTCGCGCAATTCCCCGGCCCGCTCCCACCAGAGGATGCACCGGATCGCGAAGAACCGGCGGTGATCCTGCTGCACCAGGCGGTGGAACGGCTGGCCGATCTCGCCGCCTCCTACATGGTCGCAGGCTTCGTCCACGGCGTGCTCAATTCCGACAATATGAACATTACCGGGGAGAGCTTCGATTACGGCCCCTGGCGCTGGCTGCCACAGTGGGAGCCGGGCTTCACCGCCGCCTATTTCGACCATGCCGGCCTCTACGCCTTCGGCCGCCAGCCAGAGGCGATCCGCTGGAACCTCGCCCAGCTGGCCATCGCCCTGCGCCGGCTGGTGGACGCCCCGCCGCTGATCGCCGCGCTCGATCGTTTCGGCGAGCTCTATCATCACGCAATGAGCCGCCGCTTCACCTGGCGGCTGGGCGTGGAAAGCCTTGGTCTGGAACGGGATTTCGCCGTGATCGAAGCGGCCGAGCGCACCATGCGCGAAGGGAAGATCGGGCCGGACGCCTTCTTCTTCGCCCATCGCGGCGGGCGGGATGCGGCCGGTCCGCTGGCCGAGACGTTGCAAGGCTATGCCGCGGCGGACAGCAGCCATTCCTACTGGCAAGGAGACGGCCCACAGGCGATGCTGATCGACGAGGTCGAGGCGATCTGGTCGGCCATAGACGAACGCGACGACTGGCAGCCATTGGCGGACAAGATCGCCGCGCTTCGCGGCATGGGAGAAGCACTGGGTGAAGCCCCAGCCCCCGCCGGAAATCATTGATACAGGTGGAAGAAGCACTACCTGCACTGGCATGCACGACTCGATCCAGCTATCACGCGCTAACCATCCCAATTCCGGCAATCTGCGAGCCGACACCCAGCCCGTGAGCGAAACCGAGATCATCTCATACGAGCCGGCGACCGGCGCCGAATTGTGGCGCGGGCCGATCGGCAATGTCGATGAAACGGTGGACCGGGCGCGCAAGGCCTGGCCGCAATGGGCCGCCCAGCCGCTCGCCAACCGGATCGAGCTGATGCGCCGCTTCGCCAATGAAGTGCGCAAGGTGCAGGATGAATTCGCCGAGCTGATCGCGCGCGAAACCGGCAAGCCGCTGTGGGAATCCCGCACCGAAGTGGAAGCGGTGATCGCCAAGGTGGAGATTTCCGTCCGCGCCTATGCCGACCGGACCGGCCAGCGCCGGCTGGATAGCGCGCTGCAAGGCACCGCCGCCCTGCGCCACAAGCCGCATGGCGTGATGGCGGTGCTCGGCCCCTATAATTTCCCCGCCCATCTGCCCAACGGCCACATGATACCGGCGCTGATCGCCGGCAATGCCGTGATCCTGAAGCCGAGCGAAAAGACGCCGGCGGTGGGCGAATTGCTGGTTTCCTGCTTCCACCGCGCGGGGGTCGAACGGGACGTGGTGCAATTCCTCCTCGGCGGGCCGGACGAAGGCAAGGCGCTGGTCGCGCATGACGGGATCGACGGCGTGCTGTTCACCGGATCGGCACAGGTCGGCATCGCCATCAACCGCAAGCTCGCCAGCAATCCGGGAAAGATGGTCGCACTGGAAATGGGCGGCAACAATCCGATCGTGGTGTGGGATACGCCGCTGGTGACCGATGCCGCCACGCTGATCGTGCAATCGGCCTTCACCACCGCCGGCCAGCGCTGCACCGCGGCGCGGCGGCTGATCGTGAAATCCGACATGTACGACGCGGTGGTGGGCGAGGTGAAGGCGCTGGTCGACCGCATCATCGTCGGCGCGCCGTTCGACGATCCGCAGCCCTTCATGGGCCCGGTGATCGACGCCAACACCGCCGACCAACTGACCGAGAGCTTCCTCTATCTGATCTCCAATGGCGGCAAGGCGATCAGCCATATGCGCCAGAAGCAGGGCGACCTGCCGTTCCTGACGCCGGGACTGATCGACACGACCAAGATGGCCGAACGGCCCGATGTCGAGCTGTTCGGGCCGCTGCTGCAGATTATCAAGGTGGACGATTTCGACGAGGCCATCGCCGAAGCGAACAATACGCGCTTTGGCCTGTCCGCCTCGCTGGTCGGCGGCAATCCGCAGGATTACAACCGCTTCTGGGCCAATATCCGCGCCGGCATCGTCAACTGGAACCGGCCGACCAATGGTGCCTCATCCGCCGCGCCATTCGGCGGGATCGGCCTGTCGGGCAATCATCGCCCGGCCGCCTTCTATGCCGCAGATTATTGCGCCTATCCGGTCTCCAGCACAGAAATGGAGCAGCCGCGCGCCAGCGTGGGCGTGGGCTTCCGGCAATAGGCCGGAGCCCCGCGCCGGGGCCGTGGCTTACTTCCCGCTGGTGACGAGATCGATCTCGGTCGCGCCCGACGGTACGCCGCGCGCATAGATGACGAAGGACGATCCGCCCTTCACCCCGCCCATCACATCGTCGCCATCCTGCAGCACGCGCTGAGTGGAAAAGCCGGCCTTGCTGGCGCGGGTGAAGTAGTAGTCCATCACTTCGCCGATCGGCACGGGCGTGAGGAAATTGACCACGCGCAGCGAACAGCCATCGGCATCGGTGCCGGCCGCTTCCTGCACCGCGCCGCGCGGATAGACGGGGAAGGCCTGGGGCAGCTTGGCCGCCCATTGCATCGTGTACTGGGCCTTCTCGGCGCAATTGCCGCTGCCGCCGGGCGAAGCCGCGGCGCGCGCGGCGGCAGTGAGCGCGGCGTCCGCCGGCAGTGTGCCCCCCACTTTGCGCGGTTCGGGCGCCTTGCGCATCTGGCCCGGCCCGCCGACATCCTGCAGCGCGGCGGCACGCGCCACGGCGACGGCATCCGGCCCGAGGTCGATCGTCGGCACCGATCCATCGCCCGAGGCGATGCCCGCGGCATTGTTGGCGCGGTTCTGTCCGACGAGATCGGGATCGACCATGATCTGCTCGCCCAGGGCGCCGCTCAGCGCGGGATCGCTCTCAGCGGTGGGCTGCTCCTCATCGGCAGAGCCGCCGCAGGCCGACAGGGTGAGCGCCGCGGCGAGCGGCAGAGCGAGGGTAAATCGGAGATCGCGTTTCATGGCGCGAAAGCTAACGCACCGGCGCGGAAAAAGGGTTTCCCATCAGGGTTAAGATCATGGGGCGTCCCGAAACGGGAAAGGGCGCCCGCGCGATATATCCGCGCGGGCGCCCCGGCACAGCCTCCACCGATATGCGACCCCGGAGACTGCGCGCCGGCCTCGCTCCGACAGGATGGGGGCGAGGCCGTCACTCGTGATGGGCTCAGCGGCAGCGCGAGTCGCTGTCCACCTGCTTGCCGAGCAGCGCGCCACCGGCGGCGCCGAGGATGGTACCGAGCGTGCGGTCACGCCCGCCATCGATCTCCCGGCCGAGCAGTGCGCCGAGCGCGCCGCCGACGATCAGGCCGGTCGTGCCGTCGCTCTTGCGGCAATAATTGCGGCCGTCATTGCCGCGCCACACGCGGGTGTTGCGGTCGATGCGCTCGTCATAGCCGGCGCGGCGATAATCGTAATCCCGGCCATAGCGGCTCTGGTTGCCGCGTCCGCGATCCCAGCCCTCGTGCCGGCCACGGTCGCGGCTGTTCTGCCAATCCTGCTGGACGGGCGCGGCGGCGCGGTGGGCCGGCGTGGCGAAATCGGCTGCGCTGGCGGGAATACTGGCGGCCATGCCGGTAGCGGCGAGGCCCAGTGCGGCGGTCTTGATCAGCTTGTGCATGGCATCTTGCTCCTATCGAATATCTGTTTCGATGGTTCAGCTTTACACGCTGTTTCCTGAACGCCATGCAACTGACCCGTCAGGCTTGCATCAATTTGTCGCGCTTGCCCGCCGGCCCTCGCGCGCCTAACCGCGCCGGGATGAACAGCGGGGCGAACAAAACCGGCGGCGGCCTTCCCTATGCGCTGGGCGCGCATGTGATCTGGGGATCGATGCCGCTTTACCTGCTGCTGGTGAAGAGCGTCCCTTCGCTGGAATTCGTGGCCTGGCGGCTGGTCTTCACCCTGCCGCTGTGCCTCGCCTTCATCGCATGGCGCAAGCAGGGCGCGGAATTCCGCCGCGTTTTGCGCGACGGGAAGGCGCTGGTCACCTTGCTGAGCAGTTCGGCGATGATCGCAATCAACTGGTTCCTCTATGTCTGGGCGATCCAGAACGACCATGTCTATGCGGCCAGCCTTGGCTATTACATCCTGCCGCTGACGATGATGCTGCTCGGCCTCGCCGTGCTGGGGGAGAAGCTCACCCGGCGGCAATGGGCGGCGGTGGCGCTGGCCGTCCTGGGCGTGAGCGCATTGGCCGCCGGGGCGCTGATGACATTGTGGGTCAGCCTCTCGCTGGCGATAACTTTCGGCATTTACGGCCTCCTTCGCAAGACGGTGGCGGCGGGCGCGCTGGTGGGGCTCACGGTCGAAACGCTGATCCTCATGCCGGCCGCCCTCGCCATTGTCGGCTGGTACTGGGCGAGCCCCTCGGGGCCGGCTATCGGCCACGGATGGGGCCTTGCCCTGGCCATCGCCTGGAGCGGGCCGATGACGGCCACCCCGCTGCTGCTATTCGCCACCGCCGCGCGGCGCATGCCCTACACGGTGATCGGCTTCCTGCAATTCCTCTCGCCGACCGTGGTGTTCCTGCTCGGCCTGTTTGTATTCGGAGAAGAACTCTACCCGGCCCAGCTCGCCTGCTTCACGGCGATCTGGATCGCCGCCGCCCTGTTCACCTGGGACCTGCTGCGCGGCAGCCACCCCGCGCCCGGCGACGAGGAAGCGAGCCGCGGCGCCGCCACCTAGTCCGCGATGCGCCAGCCGAGCTGCTGCCCGGCATGGAACGGCACCAGGCTGCTTTCCCCGGCCTCGATCCCGGCTGGCACGTCCAGCGGCGCCTTCTCCAGCGTCACCGTGCCGTCATTCACCGGCAGGCGATAGAAGCGCGGCCCGTTGAGGCTGGCGAAGCCTTCGAACTTGTCGAGCGCGCCCTCCTCCTCGAACACGGTGACATAGCTTTCCAGCGCATAGGGCGCGTTGAAGATGCCCGCGCAGCCGCAGGCAGATTCCTTGGCTTCCTTCGCATGCGGCGCGCTGTCCGTGCCGAGGAAGAACTTCTCCGAACCGCAAGTCGCGGCCAGCCGCAGCGCCAGCCGGTGATGCTCGCGCTTGGCCACCGGCAGGCAATAGGCATGCGGGCGGATGCCACCGACCAGCATGGCGTTGCGGTTTATATGCAGGTGCTGCGGGGTGATCGTCGCCGCCACATTGGGGCCCGAACTCTCCACGAAACCCACCGCTTCGGCCGTGGTCGCATGTTCGAACACCACGCGCAGGCCCGGCATGTCCTGCAGCAGCGGCCCCAATATCCGCTCGATGAACACCGCTTCCCGATCGAAAATGTCGATATCGGGATCGGTCACCTCGCCATGGACGCACAGCACCATGCCGATTTCCTGCATCTTCTCCAGCACGGGATAGATATTGGCGACATCGGTGACGCCGCTGGCCGAATTGGTCGTCGCCCCCGCCGGATAGAGCTTGGCGGCGGTGAACACGCCCTCGACATGGCCGCGCGCGAGATCTTCCCTGTCGGTCGAATCAGTGAGGTAGCAGGTCATCAGCGGGTTGAAATCCGCCCCCTCAGGCAGCGCATCCATGATCCGCTGGCGATAGGCCGCCGCATCGGCGGCTTTCGTCACCGGCGGGGAGAGATTGGGCATCACGATCGCGCGGGCGAACTGCCTGGCGGTATATTCGGCCACGCCGCGCAGCATCGCCCCGTCGCGCAGATGCACATGCCAGTCATCCGGGCGGCGAATGGTCAGACTGTTCATCTCAGCCTCTCCCCAGCTTAACCTTGGAACACATGGAACACTGTCCTGGGGTTAGAATTCCAGCCCCGCGAGCGCGGGCGGACTTGGCGGGCGGAAGGAGGCAGCTATCGGTCATGCCGGCGCCCATGCCACAAGCCGCTGCCGTAGGATAGAACGGGTCCGGCCACTTCCCATCCATCGCGTTTTTCCGCTTTCCACTTCTCATAGATGTTCAGCGGGGCCAAACGTCGCTTGGCTTGGCGCAACAATCGTGCAAGCCTTGGGAATAAGGGGGCAAAATGGCTGAGACGACGCATAGCGAACTGACAGTGCGGGGCGTCGTCCTGGGCGGTCTGCTCACGATCCTGTTTACCGCGGCAAACGTCTATCTCGGGCTCAAGATCGGCATAACCTTCGCCACGTCGATTCCGGCCGCAGTGATCTCCATGGCGGCGCTACGGTTTTTCTCCGGGGCGACGATCCAGGAAAACAACATCGTCCAGACCATCGCGTCCGCCGCCGGAACGCTGGCGGCGATCATCTTCGTCCTGCCGGGCCTGGTGATGATCGGCTGGTGGACCGGATTCCCCTATTGGGAGTCGGTCGCCTTGATCGCCATCGGCGGCATTCTCGGCGTCATGTATTCGGTGCCGCTGCGCCGCGCGCTGGTAACCGGATCGGACCTTCCCTACCCCGAAGGCCTCGCCGCGGCGGAGGTGCTCAAGGTCGGCGCCGGGGTCGGCGGGGCGGAGGAGAACCGCCGCGGGCTCGCAGCGATCGTCACCGGCTCGCTGCTCTCCGCCGGCTATGCCCTGGCCGCGAAGATGAAGCTGGTTGCCGAAGCGGCCGGCTTCACCCTCCGGATCGGCGCCGGGGCGAGCAATTTCGGCGCGAGCTTTTCGCTGGCCCTGATCGGCGTCGGGCATCTGGTCGGCCTGGCCGTGGGCCTGGCCATGCTCGTCGGGCTCACCATCGGCTGGATCGTGCTGCTGCCGCTTTACACCGCCGGCGGGCCGCCGCCGGGAACCGACCTCACCGATTTCGTCATGGGCACATTCGGCCAGAAAGTCCGCTTCATCGGTGCCGGGACCATCGGCATCGCGGCGATCTGGACGCTGCTCAAACTCATTGCCCCCATTGCGCGCGGCATCGCCGGATCGCTAGAAGCGGCGAAAGCCCGCAAGGCGGGGCGAGGCGGCCTGCTCGACATAACCGAGCGGGACCTGCCGATCGGGATCATTGTCGCCGCGATCCTGCTTTCCATGGTGCCGATCGGCCTGCTGCTGGCCGATTTCGGCGGCGGAGGCCTGATCGAGACGCATTTCACCATCACGATCGCCGTGGCGATTGCCTATGTGCTGGTGATCGGCGCGGTTATCGCGGCGGTTACCGGCTATATGGCCGGCCTGATCGGGGCCTCGAACAGCCCCGTCTCGGGAGTGGGCATCCTCTCCGCTTTGGGCATTTCCCTGCTCCTGCTCGCGATTTTCGGCCGCGGCGCCGATCTCGAAGGGACCCGCGTGCTGGTGGCCTTCGCCCTGTTCGTGACCGCGCTGGTGTTCTCGATCGCGACCATCGCCAACGACAATCTGCAGGATCTGAAAACCGGCCAGCTGGTCGGGGCAACGCCCTGGCGGCAGCAGGTCGCGCTAATCATCGGGGTCGGTTTCGGCGCGGCGGTGATCCCGCCGATCCTCGACCTGCTCAACACGACCTTCGGCTTCCAGGGCGCCCCGGGAGCGGGCCCGGATGCGCTGGCGGCGCCGCAGGCGGCGCTGATCTCGGCCATCGCGCAAGGCGTGCTGGGCGGCGATCTGGACTGGAGCCTGATCGGCATCGGCGCGGCGATCGGCGCGGCGGTCATCCTCGTGGACGAGATGTTGCGGCGCACGGGCAAATACAGCCTGCCGCCGCTCGCTGTCGGCATGGGCATCTATTTACCCTTCTCGCTCACCGTCCTGGTGCCGGTGGGGGCGATCGCCGGCTGGTTCTACAATCGCTGGGCCGCGCGCCAGGCCGATGCCGCCTTTGCACAGCGCATGGGGGTGCTCGCGGCGACCGGCCTGATCGTTGGCGAAAGCCTGTTCGGCGTCACCTTTGCCGGTATCGCCGCCGCGCGCGGCAATGGCGAACCTTTGGCCGTGCTCGCGGAGAACGGGCTCGCCACGCCGCTCGGATTCGTGGTGTTCGCGGCGATCATCGCCTGGTCCTACTGGCGCACGCGCAAGTCGGTGATGCAGGCGGAGGCCGCTTCCTAGAGCCTCGGCCGGACCAGCAGCGGCTTGAACAGCTTGCGGCTCGGCCGGACCAGGATCACCAGCACGCCGCCCGCGGCGATGCCCGCGCCCAGCACCAGGAAGGGCCCCACGCTGTCGCCGGTGATGGCCGCGCCCGCCGCGATCGTCATGATCGGGGTCATCAGCGTGAGCGGCGCGATCAGGTTGGCGTCGAATTCCTGCAGCATGCCGAAATAGAGCGTATGCGCGCCGAGCGAGACCACCACCGCCGAATAGGCCAGCGCGGCGGCGAATTCCCAGCCGCCGGCCATCACCGAACTGCCCTGCCCGCTTTCCAGCAGCGCGCTCAGCGGCAGCAAGATCACCAGCGAACTCAGCGCCGCCCATGCCTGCAGCCGCAGCGACGACAATTGCAGCCGCTTGAGGAACACCGAACCGAGCGCGCCGACCACCGATGAGGCGAAGACGAACAGCAGGCCGTAACTGCTCGACCAGCCGCTCGGCGAAGCGATGGCGACGCCCACGCCGATAAAGGTGAATGCGATGCCCACGGCGCGGCGCCAGCCGATCTTCTCGCCGAGGATGGCGATGGCGAACAGCACGGTCAGCGGCGCGCTGGACAGGTTGATGATCGCCGATGCCGAGGGGCTGGCATCCTGCAAGCCGATGAAAAGCAAGGCGAAGGACCCGCCGCTGATGGCGAATGTCACCAGCACGACCTTGAGCAGGTGTTCGGGCAGCGGCCGCAGCCAGGGCAGCAGCGCGACGAGCACGACCAGCGAGCGGGCGGCGGCATAGAAGAGCGGCGGCACACCGAGATCGCCGACCACCAGCCGGCTGACCACGACGTTCAGCGCCCAGACCAGGCAGATCAGCACGAGCAGGAGGAAGCTGCGCAGCGGCATGGGTGCCGCCTACCAGTTTCCGCCCGTCCAAGTCAGCCCCGCGTCGCGGATCGGGCCGAACTATGACAGTTTTGTTACATAAATTCGTTGTTTTTCAGGTGATTAGAGAGGCAATTTGTCAACCATTTCAGGACTAGGGAAACCGCCAGCCAGGGTGAATCGGGTCTCATCCAGCGAAAGAAATTGGGGGTATAATGTCCGGGGTTTCCACAGTGGGGCCGATGGCCCTGCTCCAGCGCACGGTCGGCTCGCTCGAACGACGCCTGGTGGGCGCGCTCGTGTTGATCGTGCTGAGCATCGGCACGCTGCAGCTCCTTTCGCAGGATTCCGCGCTGGAAGTGCGCGACAATAGCGATGCGCTGGCCGCCGCGGCCGGCGAAGTGGAACGCGCCCAGCAACTGGTCGAGATGGTCGGCGAACTGCATATCGCCACCAATGTCCATCTGGCCGGCAGTGACGAGACCGCCGCGAGCGACAATCTCACCGATATCGCCATCCGCATCGGCGAAGCGGTGAATGCGCTGCGGCTCGGCGGCATGCCGCTTTACGAGCTTGGCGACCGGGCCAGCGCCTTCCAGGATCTCGATCAGCATGTGGCGGAAATCGCCCGCGCCGGGCGGGACGATACGGCGAATGCCCGTATCCTGCGGCGCAACCGCGAAATGGCCGAGCTCGCTTCGGCCATCGCCAATATGGCGGCGGACCGGCGCGACGTGGTGCAGGCGAGCCTAGACCGGGCGGTCGGCCGCTGGCACCTGCTGGTGAGCATTTCCGGCATGGTGACTGCGCTGCTGGTGCTGCTGATCCTGCTCGACCTGCTCAAGAACATCCTCCCGGCCCTGCGCCGCATGCACGGCACGCTGCGCCGGCTGGCCGAGGGCGATCTCGATTTCGAGGTCGAGGAGTTCAAGCTGCTCGAACTGAAGAACCTCTCCGGCCCGCTGGAGACCTTCCGCCAGAACGCTCAGGCGGTGCAGAACCTGGCCTTCAGCGATCCTTCCACCGGAATGCATAACCGCCGTGCCTTCGTCGACCTCGCCAACCGCCAGCTCGCCGAGGGCACGCATGGCAGGACGCGCTATGCGGTGATGGCCGCCGATATCGACCGCTTCAAGCATGTGAACGACGATTTCGGCCATCCCGCGGGCGACCAGCTGGTCAAGCATATCGGCGAACGCATGGCCGAGGCGCTGGGCGAGGAGGCGATCATCGCCCGCATCGGCGGCGACGAATTCGCCATCTGCACCCCGCTGGCGGAGAGCGAAAACGCGATCATGGCCGCCTCCCGGCTGGTCGTGGCGCTGCGCGCGCCCTTCGATCTCGGCAGTTTCTCGATCGCCATCACCACCTCCATGGGATCGATCGAAGTGCCGCCGGGTTGCGATGACGATATCGAGCAATTGCTGAGCAAGGCCGATCTCGCCCTCTATGCGGCCAAGAAGGAAGGCCGCAATCGCGCCGTCCACTTCACCGCCGAGCTGGAGGAGGAGCGCGAGCTGGACCGGGCGCTGCAGAGCGATCTCGCCAAGGCGATCATGCGCGGGCAATTGCGCATCGTCTACCAGCCGATCCACCCGATCGGCGACGACCAGGACGAGATCGAGGCGCTGGTGCGCTGGACCCATCCGAAGCTCGGCGAAATCCCGCCCTCGCGCTTCATCCCCGCCGCGGAACGCAGCGGGCTGATGACGCAGCTCGGCCAGTGGATCATCGAACGCGCGCTGACCGACCTCACCAAATGGCCCGACCTGACGATGAGCCTCAACCTCTCGCCGCTACAATTGCAGCAGGACGGCTTCGTCCACTTCCTGCTCGAAGCCTGCCGCCGCCATGACGTCAGCCCGCGCCGGCTTATCCTGGAAGTGACCGAATCGCTCTCCATCGAACGCAACAGCCGCGCGCTGCTGACGCTGGACCTGCTGCGCAATGCCGGCTTCCGCATCGCGCTGGACGATTTCGGCACCGGCTATTCCTCGCTGTCGATGATGAAGGATTTCCATTTCGACCGGCTCAAGCTCGATCGCAGCCTGATCATGGATCTTGGCCGCGACGCCAATTCCAAGGCGGTGTTCGAAGCGGCGGTGACGATGGCGCTGCGGATCGGCGCACAGGTCGTGGCCGAGGGGATCAGCGAACACGCGCTGATCGACCCCGCTCTGGGCGCGGGCTGCACCCACCTGCAGGGCTTCCATATCAGCCGCCCGATCGAGGCCGATGCGGTGGAGGATTATTTCCGCCAGCGGCAAAAGGCGGCGGCCTGAGCGGGATCGCGGTTGATTTGCGGGCGGAAAGCGCCACCTTCCCGCAATGGCTGACGAACGACTGTTTTCCCGCGCCGTGATCCGCGTTTCGCCCGAAGAGCCGGGCGAGGACGTGGCGGATTTCCTGCAAGGCCTCGTCACCAACGATGTGACCGGCGAACTGCCCGCCTATGCCGGGCTGCTGAGCCCGCAAGGCAAGACGCTGTTCGATTTCATCGTCTGGCCGGGCGCGAAGGGCTCGCTGCTGCTCGATTGCGAAGCCGAATTTGCCGAGGAACTGGTGAAGCGCCTCTCGCTCTACCGGCTGCGGCGCAAGATCGGGATCGCCATCGATGGCGGGCTCGGCGTCTATTGGCAGGCCGATCTCGGCGATGGCGGGGCGCCCGATCCGCGGCTCGCCGATCTGGGCCAGCGCTGGATCGCCGCAGTCACGGAGAATGACGTGCCGGTCGATCTCGACTGGCTGCGCCACCGCCTGCATTGCGGCGTGCCCGAGGGGCGCACCGAACTGGGCGACATATTGTGGCTCGAAACCAATGCGGTGGAGCTGCGCGGCGTGAGCTTCGCCAAGGGCTGCTATGTCGGGCAGGAAAACACCGCGCGGATGAACTGGCGGCAGAAGGTCAATCGCCGGCTGGTGATCGTGCCGCTCGACCGGTCGGACGAGAAGCGGCGCAAGGCCGCCTATCCCGAGCTCGGCTTCGCGGTGGATCACCTGCGGGTGGATGCGATCGACCCGGCGCTCCTGCCGAACTGGCTGGACCTCTCCGCTACGAACTGAGGCGGGGCCTCGCGGCCTTCCGTTCAGATATCGCCGCTCTGCCGGAAGCTCGCCGTGAGCATATCCTCGGCCTTGTCGCGCGCCGTGTCGCGCCGGACGCCGAGCGAATCGGCCAGCCGCTGCCCCATCATGGCATCGCCCAGCGCCATCAGCACCAGCGCCAGCGTCGCCTCATGCATGATCCGCCTGGCGCCCGCGACCTGCTCCTGCGGGTGCAGTTCGTTGACCAGCTGGTCGATCATCTCGATGATCGGATCGAGCGCATCCTCGTTTCCCGACAGCGTCATCCAGCTGGCCAGCGCGCCGCCGCCTTCCCGGTCGAAGGCGTCGAAAGTCAGGTCCACCACTTCGCGCGGGGAGCCGATGCCGGCGCGGGTGGCGAGCACCGCCTGGCCGATCGATTCGCACACCGTTTCAGCGATATGTTCGGCCAGCGCCTGCTGCAGCCCGGCGGCCGATCCGAAGTGATGCAGCAGATTGGCATGGGTGCGGCCGATCCGCGCGCCCACCGCTTTCAGCGTGACGCTTTGCGGGCCGGATTCGACCAGCAGCGCGCGCGCCGCGCCAAGCGCCATGCGCCGGCTTTCCTCTGGCGGAAGTCTCTTCCTCGTCGCCATCGGTCCCAATCAACTCCACCCACCATGCGGCCTGTTTTCCGCGTCGGAGCGGCCTAAGCCGCTACGCCGCGCCGGGCAAGCGAACGAAAGTTTACCTAGAACGACTCCACAGCGGACCTGCGGATCGCCGCGGCAGGCGCCGCGCCGATCCGCCAGGCCGCAGGCCCGCTAGGCCGAAGCGGCAATGCCCGTCGCGCGCCCCGCTTCCTCGCCGAGATTGAGCGCATAGCGGCGCGCCAGCACCATTTCCCCCCCGCGTCCCCGGCAGAAGGTCGGCCTGAGTTCGCCGGTCTCGACGAAGCCGAGCTTGCGCAACACTCGGCCCGATGCCGGATTGTCGAGATAGTGCCCTGCCTGGATCCGGCGATGGCCGAGCGTGCGGGCGGTTTCGAGCAATGCGCGCCCGGCCTCCACCGCATAACCGCGCCCCCAATGCGGGCGCGCGATCCAGTAGCCGAGCTCGATCCCGTCCGCCTCGTCATGCAGCCCGATCATCCCGATCACCGCCGCGCCGGCCCGGCCCGGCAGCGTAATCGCGAAGCGATGTGTGCCCGGCTCGTCCTCGGCGGCGCAGAATTGCCGCGCATCGTCCTCGCCATAGGGCCAGGGCGCGCGCGCGAGCATGCGCACGACGTGCTCATGGCCGATGCCCGCGAGGACATCGCGCCAGTCTTCGGGAAAAACCGGCCGCAGGAACAGCCGCTCGGTACGGATGAACATCGTGTCCTCCCTCGGCATCGTCCCCCCTGCATTTCCTTATTTGGCAGGGAGATATGACGCTGACTTTGCGAGGGAGACTAAAAAAGGGAGACGGGTCTGGCCCATCTCCCTCGAGGCCGGGCTATTCGCCGCCCGGCGGGGCCATCCCGTTGGATGACCCCTTTATCGAGTCATCCGCTTACTCGGCGGCTTCCGCTTGCATGTCGACCGATACGTATTTGCGGCCGAGCTTGCCGTCGTGGAAACGCACACGACCGGCTTCGAGCGCAAACAGCGTGTGGTCCTTGCCCATGCCGACATTGCTGCCCGGATAGACCCTGGTGCCACGCTGGCGCACGATAATGTTGCCGCCGATCACTTCCTGACCGCCGAACTTCTTCACGCCGAGGCGACGACCGGCCGAATCGCGACCGTTGCGGGACGAACCGCCTGCTTTTTTATGTGCCATTGCGCTCTACTCCTCGACTTACTCTTTGTCCGCCTTGGCGGCGGGCGCGGCGTCCTTCACGGGCGCAGCCTTCTTCGCCTTCGTGCCGGTATCGACATCGGCACCCTTGGCGGGTTCATCCTTGACCGCGGCAGCCTTCTTCGGCGCGGCCTTCTTGGCTTCGCCCACCGACAGGATGCGCAGCAGCGTCATCTGCTGGCGGTGCCCGGCGCGGCGGCGATAATTGTGCCGGCGGCGCTTCTTGAAGACGAACACCTTCTCGCTCTTGGCCTGGGCGATGATCTCGGCCGAAACCTTGACCTTGCCGGCATCGGCCAGCGAATCACCTTCGCCTGCGAGCAGGATGTCACCCAGCTCGATCGTGTCGCCGGCTTCACCCGCCAGCTTCTCGACCGCGATCTTGTCTCCTTCGGCGACGCGATATTGTTTGCCGCCCGTGCGCACTACTGCGAACATGGTTTTCAAATCCGTTCTTTTTGACTGTCGTCCCCGCAGGCGTCCCCCGCGCTAACGACAAAAAGGCGCCCAGCGGGCACCGGAAAGTGCGGAGCCGTTAAGCGAAGGCGCGGCTTCTGTCAACGGCTGCGCGGCAGCTTCCGGCATGATTCGCTCGCTGGAATGCCTGCCCCGGTCGAGCTAAGGACCGGCGCATGGATTTCAAGCGCGCCTTGCTCATCGCCGCGCTGCTGGCGCCGGCCGCAGCCTGCACCACCGCGCCCGACAGCTATCCCAGCCTCGCCTTCCGCGAAGGGGAACGGGTGGACGGCACGGCGGAGCCCGCTCCGGCGGCGCCCTATGTGCCGCCCACGCCCTCCGGCGATGTGCTCGACAATGTCGGCCGGCTTGCCGCCGAGGCGACCAGCGCGCACCAGGCCTTTGTCGAAGAGGCCGCCCGTCTCGGCAGCACCGTGAGCAAGGGGCACGGCGCGCAGGTGGGCAGCGATAGCTGGGCGCAGGCGCAGGTGGCGCTGGCCAGCCTCGAATCCGCGCGCAGCAAGTCGCTCGTCGCCTTGGCCGATCTCGACCGGCTCTATGTCGGCGCGGCGCTGGAGGGCGAAGAACTGACCCGTATCGCGGAGCTTCGCGAACAGGTGGTGGCGCTGGTCAGCGAAGAGGATGCGACGATCGAACGCCTCGGCTCGGGCCTGCGCTGATCATCCGCACCGCATAGGAACGCGCGGGGCCGAAGGGCTCGGCCCCGCGCGGCCGGGAGCGGCGGCTGAGGTCGGGTCGCCCGCGAAGACAGTCCCCCCACGGTCCTGCTTCGCCGGGCCCCTCAGCGCACCAATGCGGCGATCGTCACCGCCGCCATCCCCCAGGCGAGGATCAGGCCCGGCAGGATCACCACCTGCATTGCGGCAGGCCGTGCAGCGCGCCGACCCGATCCGGTCCTGATCCCATCCATCGCGGTTCGCCTCCGCTTTCCGGTGCCGTGCTGGCCGTGTGGCCGCATCCGCTCCCACAGCGCCGGAATTCCGAAGCCGGCCACGATCAACAGCGCGAATATCGCTATCGGCGAGAGCAGTTCGAAATGGCCGAACGCCGCGGCGGCCAGCGCCAGGAAGCCGAGGCAGAGGCACACCACCGCTCCGTAAAGCGCGGCGGGCAGCTCGAAGCAGCGCTCGACCTGCGCCGGCCAGTGCTGCGTCTTGATCGCTTCATGGATGATCGCCTTCTCGGCGATGGCTTCGCGGCTGAGCTTCTGGGCCATCCGAATATCTCCCCAACAGGAGATTTGCTTGGCCCGATTCGGCGCGCCGCGCCTTGACGCCGATCAATTAGCCGGCGGCCTACGCGCTCCAGCGTGAGAGATCGGCGTGATCTTGCTCGCGCGGTTCGATCCAGTGCCATCCATCGGCGCGCTTTTCGCGCTTCCAGAACCAGGCATCGGATTTGAGGTGATCCATCGCGAAATCGATGGCCTGGATGGCATCGCGCCGATGCCGCGCGGCGGCGGCCACCAGCACGATCGGCTCGGTCGGGCGCATCTCGCCCACGCGGTGGAGGATCAGCAAGCCGTCGAGCTCGAAACGCGCCAACGCGCTGTCGGCCAGTGCTTCCATGCCCGGCAGGGTGAGAAGTTCGTAATGCGACAGCTCGAGCGCTTCGACGCCGCCGCCAGGCCGGACCTTGCCGACGAAGCTGGCGATCCCGCCCGATTGCGGCAGCGCATGGGCGAAGGGCGCGATTTCGGCATTGGGATCGAAACTGCGCTCGATCAGGCGAACCACGCGCATGGGTCAGCCCCCGCTTACGGGCGGCAGGAGGGCGATCTCGTCGCCATCCTCTGCGGAAAGCGCCGCCTTGTCGGCCAGGACCCTGCCGTTGAGCGCGAGCTTGACCTTCCCCCCCTGCGCGGCCTCGCCCAGCGCGCCATGCAGCGCATCGAGCAGGCCCGGCCAGTCGAGCGGGCCGGCCACGTCCTTCTCGGGCGCACCCGCGAGATCGGCCAGCTTGCCGAGGAAGACCAGTTTTACCGCCATTCCTAGCCGCCCGTCAGCGACATGTGGCGCGGCTGCGCGGGCTGTGCGCCGCGCTCGATGCGGAAATGATGCCGCTCGGGCTTGATTCGCATCGCCTCGTCCAGCGCATCGGCGACCTGCTCGTCCGGCGTGTCGGAGCGGAGGGCGGCGCGCAGATCGACCTTCTCCGCCCCGCCGAGACAGGCATAGAGCTGGCCGGTCGCGGTCACGCGGATACGGTTGCACGACGCGCAGAAATTGTTGGTCAGCGGCGTGATGAAGCCGATGCGCCCGCCGGTTTCGGCGATATCGAAATAGCGCGAGGGGCCGCCCGTCGCATAATCCGATGCCGTCAGCGTCCAGCGCTTCTCCAGCACGTCCTGCACCGCAGGCAGCGGCAGGTAATGATCGACGCGGTCTTCCTCCACATCGCCCAGCGGCATGGTCTCGATCAGCGTGATATCGTGGCCGTGGCTATGGGCCCATTCGACGAGGAAAGGAATTTCCTCCTCGTTCAGCCCCTTCAGCGCCACGGTGTTGAGCTTGACCTTGAGCCCCGCTTCCTTCGCCGCAGCGATGCCCTGCAGCACCCGGCCGAGCCGGTCGCGGCGCGAGAGCCGTTCGAACAGCCCCGCATCCATCGTGTCGAGCGAGACATTGATCCGCTTCACGCCCGCCGCCGCGAGATCGTCGGCAAAATCGGCGAGCTGCGTGCCATTGGTGGTGAGCGTCAGCTCGTCCAGCCCGTCGCCAAGCTTGCGGCCGATGGCCCGGACCAGTTCGATCACGTCGCGCCGCACGAGCGGCTCGCCACCGGTCAGGCGGATCTTGGTGATGCCGCGATCGATAAAGGCCAGCGCGAGCTTGTGCAGCTCTTCCAGGCTCAGCACTTCCTTGCGCGGCAGGAATTGCATGCGTTCGGGCATGCAATAGGTGCAGCGCAGGTCGCAGCGATCGGTGACGGACATCCGCAGATAGGAAATCCGCCGGTTGAACGCATCGACGAGGGGGCCGGTGGAACAGCTCATGCGTCCCTATCTAGCCATTCCGCGGCCGATTGCCATCCACCTGCAGCAATTGACCCGTGATGCCGGGGGCCGAAGCCAGCCAGTCGAGCGTCTCGCAAACAGCCGCATGGTCGTCCCCCGCCACGGCATTGACCCGCGCCGGAGCTGCCTCGCGCGCCAGTTCCTGCACGGCGGACAGCCGCCAGCCGTAATGCGGCTTGCCGGCGGCAGCGAAGACCAATGCCAGCGCATCCGCCCCTTCCAGCGCAGAGCGCGCCTGCGGCAGATAGCATGCATGGAATTGCGCCGCGGCGTCGAGCGGGGCTTCGGGAAGCCCCTCCACGCGCAGCACGGCCTGCCCCATCAGCGACGCTCGCGCCGCAGCGTGATGCCGATCTGTTCCTGCTCCACGCTCAGCGCCAGCTTCACGATCTTCACCGTCACCGCCTTCACGCGATCGTCCTGCAGGAACAGGGTCTCGCAGACATGGTCCGCCACCGCTTCGATCAGCTTGAAATGCACACCCTCCGGGAGCGCATCGCTGGCCGCGAATTTCAGGTCCATGTAGTTCTTGCTGGCTTCCAGCGGCGTATCGGCATCATAATGCTCGGCCGGCTTCATCTCGACCTGGATGGTGAAGCGCAAGGGCTGCGGCTTGCCGGTCTCTTCCGAATAGATGCCGGTATGCACCATGTGCACGAAGTCGGCGATCTCGAGTGTCAGGCTATCGGCCAAGGTTCGTCCCCCTCAAACTGGCGCGCGGATGGCAGCGATGAAGGCACTTGTCCAGCAGGCGGAACCGCACCCATGGCGCGCTCAGTTCGAAGGCATCGTCCCGGGGCGCAGGTAAGCGAACATATGGGCCACGTAATCGGCCTTGCCGAGGTCGATGCCTTCACTGCGCAGGATGGCGTAAGCGATCATCACGTGAAAATAGAACTGGGGCAGCGTCCAGTCGCGCGCATATTGCTCCGCCGTCAGGTCGAAGATCATGCCCATGGGAAGCGCATGCGCGATCGGCGTTGCAGGGTCCGCATCGAGCGCATCGGCCGGGAGCGAATCCAGCATGGCGACAGTCTCGTCAATCCGCGCCTGCGCCTCGGCGATCGTGCCGGGGTGCTCGCCTGCATTGCGTCCCTCATTCAGAAGAATGTCGATCACCTCCGGAAAGTCCTCTCCCTTGAGCCGGGACACACCCTCATAAGCCTGCACGCAAGCGAAGCGGATCTGGGTGGATAGCGGGAACATGTCGGAAGCAAGACGCGCGGAAAGAAGCGCCTCGGCTTCGCCCTCGGGCATCTGTGCCTCGGCCTTGGCAAGCCAGCCCGAGAGCGCCCGCAGCATCTGCGAATAGGTAGGGATAAGCAGGTTCGTCAGCACCACGAAGGCCCCTTTGGCAGGAGGATGGGAAGGTCTTGACCGTTAAGGGGGCTCGATAGGGGCTGCCGGGCCTGGATGCCATCTCTTCGGACATGGCCTGCCATCTCACCTCAGCCGCCACTCCACCGTGCGAAAATCGCAGTCGGCAGCAAACGCCCGGTTCGATCATCCTGAGCTTGACGAAGGGGCTCCTCGCGCACGGCCAGTTCGCCATGTTCGATCGTGCCCGGAAGACCAGCGAAATGCTCGGCCAGCAGCCCGGCCAGCGCTAGACTGCTCATGCGCACGGCATAGACGGTGAGGAACAGGAAGCGGCTTTCGGCATCCAGCAATTGCCGGCAATCATGGATCAGGCCCGGCAGGCTTTCCTCCAGCCGCCAGGTCTCGTTCTTGGGGCCACGGCCGAATTTTGGCGGATCGAGGATGATCCCGTCATAGCGATTGCCGCGCCGTCCTTCGCGCGCGGCGAATTTGGCCGCATCGTCCACCAGCCAGCGGATCGGGCGGTCCTCCATGCCGGACAGCGCCGCGTTCTCGCGCGCCTGGGCGACCGATTTCTTGCTCGCATCGACATGGGTGACCGGGCCGCATTCGCTGAGCGCCAGCGTGCCGACGCCGGTATAGCCGAACAGGTTCATCGTCTGCGCATCCGGCTTCCCTGCGAGGCGCCCGCGCATCCAGTCCCACACTGGGGCCATGTCGGGGAAGAAGCCGAGATGGCGGAAGGGTGTGCATTGCGCGGTGAATTTCACCTCGCGCCAAGCCAGCGGCCAGCCATCCTCCGGCACGTCCTTTGCGAAATGCCAGCGCCCGCCGCCATCCTCGTCCGATCCGGGCACGAATTCGCCATGCGCGTCCCATTCGGTAATACGCGGGCTCCACATGGCCTGCGGTTCAGGGCGGATGAAGCGATAGGAGCCATAGCGTTCGAGCTTGCGCCCGTGCCCGCTATCGACGAGCCCGTAATCGGCCCAGCCTGCGCCTTCCATCACCAGCGGTTGCGGGGCGAGTTCGGCCATCAGGCAGAGGGAGTCGCGTGCTCCGCGACATAGGCGGCGACGGCATCATATTCGCCCGGCAGCTCGGCATAGCGCTCCTCGCGCTCGAACAGATCGCCGACGCGGGTCGGCAGCGAGGGACGAATGCCGGTGGCGCGTTCCACCGCATCGCGGAACTTGCCCGGATGGGCCGTGGCCAGCGTGACGACCGGCACATCCCGGTCGAGCCCGGCCTCGCGCGCCGCATGCAGGCCGATCGCGGTATGCGGATCGATCAGCTCGCCGCAATGATCCCAGGCCCAGGCCATCGCCCGCGACATCTCGTTGGCATCGGCCCGCGCACTGCTGAACAGGGCCGCCGCGCCTTTGCGCTGGGCATTGGTGAGCTGCATCGCCTTGCTCGCCTCGAAGCCGCGCATCTGCTCGGCCAAGGCCGCGCCGTCGCGGCCGCCGACATCGAACAGCAGACGCTCGAAATTGGAGCTGACCTGGATATCCATCGAAGGCGCGGCGGTGGGCGTCACCTCGCCGGTCGAATAGTCGCCGCTGGAGAGCGCGCGGTGGAGGATATCGTTGACATTGGTGGCGACGATCAGCCGCTCGATCGGCAGGCCCATCCGCGATGCGACATGGCCGGCGAAAACGTCGCCGAAATTGCCGGTCGGCACGGCGAAGGCCACCTTGCGGCCGGGCGCGCCAAGCTGCACCGCGGCGGCGAAATAATAGACCACCTGCGCCATCAGCCGCGCCCAGTTGATCGAATTGACCGCGCCGATATGGAACCGACCGGTCAGCGCGGTGTCGCCGAACATGCGCTTCACCATCGCCTGCGCGTCGTCGAAACTGCCATCGATGGCGATGTTGTGGACATTGGGCGCCAGCACCGTGGTCATCTGCCGGCGCTGCACGTCGCTTACCCGGCCCTTCGGATGCAGCATGAAGATATCGATATTGCTGCGGCCCGCCACCGCGTCGATCGCCGCCGATCCGGTGTCGCCGCTGGTCGCGCCGACGATCGTCAGCCGCTGCCCGCTGCGGCCGAGGAAAGTCTCGAACAACCGCCCGAGCAATTGCAGCGCTACGTCCTTGAAGGCGAGCGTCGGCCCGTGGAACAGTTCGAGCAGCCAGTGCTGCTGGTCGAACTGCCTGAGCGGCGTCACCGCCTCATGCGCGAAGCGGCCATAGGCGCGCGTACAGAGGTCGCGCAGCTCTTCCTCGGTCAGGCTGTCGCCCACAAAAGGCTGCATCACCTTCACGGCGAGCTCGACATAGGAGAGCCCGGCCATTGCCGCGATCTCGCCTTCCGAGAAACGCGGCCATTCGCGCGGCACATAGAGCCCGCCATCGGCGGCGAGGCCCGCAAGGGTCACGCCTTCGAAATCCAGCGCCGGAGCGCTCCCCCTCGTGGATACATATTCCATAGTGGGCGAGCGGTTAGCCGTGCCCGGCCCGCAGGGCAAGCAAGCCGAATCAGGCCACCGGATGCTTTCCCTTTTGCGCGGCCTCCCCGCCCTCCATTTCCAGTTCGGTCTTGAGCCGATGCAGGCCCGCCGCGGCACGCTCCGCATGGGGGCCGATCCAGCGCGCATGGATCGCCTGTATCGGCATGGCGTCGAGATAGTTGAACCGCTCCCGCCCCTTGCGCAACGGCACGACCAGCCCCGCCCCTTCCAGCACCTTGAGATGCTGCATCACCGTGCAGCGATCGAGCTCGGGGAAGCAGGCGGAAAGCTGCTTGGTGGTGAGCGGGCGTAGCTTGAGTTCGTCGCAGATTTCGCGCCGCACGCGATTGGCCAGCGCCTTGAACACAAGATCCAGATCGTCCTCGATTGACATGTTATATTTTTATAACATAATTGACGGCGACTCAAGAGGAGCCTGTCCGATGGAACTGAAATTCAGGGTCGCCGCGCGGATCGCGAAGCCGGTCGAGGAAGTGTATGAAGCGGTGGCCGATCCAGAGAAGCTGTCCTGCTATTTCACCACCGGCGGCGCCAAGGGGCGGCTCGAGACGGGGCAGGTGGTCAGCTGGGAATTTCACGATTTCCCCGGCGCCTTTCCCGTCACCGTGGTGGAAGCCGTGCCCAACAAGCGCATCGTTCTGGAATGGAAAGCCCATGAAGGTGGGGAAACCGATCCCGATTATAACACAACGGTCACGATGACTTTCGCCGCGCTGGAAGACGGCCGGACGCTGGTGGAAATTGCCGAGGAAGGCTGGAGGGAGACGCCGGAGGGCCTGACGGGGTCTTACGGCAACTGCATGGGCTGGTCGCAAATGCTCTGCGCGCTCAAGGCCTGGGCGGAGTACGGCATCAACCTGCGCGAGGGCATGTATAAGTGACCGCGGCGCCACTCACCGCCGGCCGGCCCGGAGAAGGATCGAAAGGAAGTCAGCCATGAAAGCCACCCCGTTTCTGATGTTCCAGGGCGATGCGGGAGACGCGCTCGCGCTCTATCGCGAGGTCTTTCCCGATTTCGAGGAGGTCGCGATCTCCCGGCACGAGCAGGGCGACATGGCCGGGCAGGTGGCGATGGCGCGGATCCGGATCGGCGGCCAGGAGATCATGCTGAACGACAGCCCGCCCGTGCATGATTTCACTTTCACCCCCTCGACATCCTTCTTCATCGATTGCGAGGACGAGGCGCAGCTGCGCGCGCTTGCCGAGACGCTGGGCGACGGCGGAAAGGTGATGATGCCGATCGACAATTACGGCTTCAGCAGCCTGTTCACCTGGCTTGCCGACAGCTTCGGCGTGAGCTGGCAGCTCAACCTGCCCTAGCTGGCGTTGCGGCGGCGCTTGCGCAGGGCGAGCAGGTAAATCACCACGGCGGTCGCCGCGAAGAAGAACCACTGCACCGCATAGGACATGTGGTTGTTGGGCAATTCGTTCGGATCTGGCCGGGCAAGCTGCTGGAGCCCCGCCTGCGCCGGGGCGGCGACGAGGCGGACCTCATGGCCCGCAGGTGCGATGAAGCCCGTCACCGCCCCGCCCTGCCATTCGGGCATGTCCAGGCCGCGGGACCAACCCAGCGCCACTGTCGCTTCGCCGCCATCGGATAGCGCGCAGCGGGCGGTCTGCGCCCAGCCCGGCTCTCCTGTATCGGAGCGCCCGGCAATGGCATCGCGCGCCAGCACATTGTCGCAAGTGAGCGAGGAGCGGCGATAGAGCACATCCTCATATTCCGCCGGATCGCGCGGCCATGCGACGGGATCGGGATTGGCCAGCGCCGCGCCGTAGCGGGCGAGGAGATCGGCCTTCCAGTCCGCGCGGTGCAATTGCCAGATGCCGAGCGAGATCATGGCGGCCACCGCCGCCGCGACCAGCAGGGTCGGCACGATCGGCAGGCGGAATTTCATTCCTCGTCATCCGCCGGGCGGCGCGCTTCGGCCGCGCCACGGCGATATTCGGATACGAGCAAGGCGCCCTTGGCCACGCGCAGGCCGAACACCACGCCCACAGCCGTCAGCGGCACCCACAGGATGATATGCACCCAGAAGGGCGGTTCGACCGCGAGCTGCAGCCAGATCGCGAGGATCACGATCAGCGCGCCGACGATCAGCGTGAGGAAGGCCGCCGGCCCGTCCCCCACATTGAAACGCGAATAGTCGAGCCCGCAGGAGCGGCAGCGCGGCGCGAACTTCACCAGCCCTTCGAACATCGTCCGGGCGCCGCAGCGCGGGCACAGCCCCAAAACAGAAGCCGCGGCCAGCGATGCCGGCTGCGGCTTCCCTTGTGGTTCGCTTTCGCTCACCGGATCAATGGTATTCGGCGCCCCAGCCGCCCCAGACATAGACGACGATGAACAGGAACAGCCACACGACGTCGACGAAGTGCCAGTACCAGGCAGCCGCTTCGAAGCCGAAATGCTCGCGCGGCGTGAAGTCGCCGATATAGGAGCGACGCAGGCAGACGATCAGGAAGATCGTGCCGACGATCACGTGGAAGCCGTGGAAGCCCGTCGCCATGAAGAAGGCGGAGGTATAGGTCACGCCGCCGAAGCTGAAGGGCGCGTGGGCATATTCGTAAGCCTGGATGCTGCTGAACAGCAGGCCAAGCAGGATGGTCGCCCAAAGGCCCTTCTTCAGCCCGTCGCGGTCACCGTGGATCAGCGAGTGGTGCGCCCAGGTCAGCGTCGTGCCCGAGCAGAGCAGGATCAGCGTGTTGAGCAGCGGCAGGGCGAAGGGATCCATCACCGCATGGATCGATTCGGGCGGCCATACGCCGCCGACCGCGTCCGCGATGGTGGAGGGGAACAGCGCGAAATCGAACCAGGCCCAGAACCAGCCCACGAAGAACATCACTTCCGAAGCGATGAACAGGATCATGCCGTAACGCATGTGCAGCTGGACGACGGGGGTGTGATAGCCCTCGCGGCCTTCCTGGATGATCTTGGAGAACCAGCTGTAGAAAGTGGCGATCAGGCCCGCCACGCCGAGGCCGAGCACCAGGTGGGCGCCGGCCATGTCGTGCATGAACAGCACCATGCCGCTGGTGAATGTAACCGCCGAGATCGAGGCCACGAGCGGCCAGATGTCAGGGTGCAGGATATGATAGTCGTGGTTCTTGGCGCCGGCCATGTGCTCTCGTCCTGATCCTTGTTTGCAGCAGCCCTTAAATCGGGGAAACGCGTTGGTCCAGTGGCTAGGAAGCGGGTTCCTTGGCTTCGTGGAAAGTGTAGCTGAGCGTGATCTGCTCGACATCCTTCATGTTCGGATCGTCGAGCGCCTTGGGGTCGATGTAATACAGCACCGGCATATCTACTTCCTGGCCTGCCTGCAGGGTCTGCTCGGTGAAGCAGAAGCACTGTATCTTGTTGAAATAGGCGCCGGCCTGCTCGGGCTCGACATTGAAAGTGGCCGTGCCGGTGATCGCATGGCCGGAATTGTTGCGCGCCGAGAACACGGCCATGTCGCGCTGGCCGATCTGCACCGTGTCCGTCACCTGCTTCGGCTTGAAATCCCACGGCATGCCGCGTTCGACATTGGCGTCGAAACGGACCGAAATGGTCGGCGCGCCGGCGCTCCTCGCCAGCCGGGCCGCGGTCGCCGCATCGGCATCGCTTGCGCGCTGCGTGGTGCCGGCAAAGCCGGTGACCTGGCAGAACAGCCGGTAAAGCGGCACGGCGGCATAACCCATGCCGAGCATGGCGACCGAGATCAGCAGCGCGATCGCCCCCACGCGGGCGTTCCTGTTGGAGAGAGTCGCCTGGGCCATCACCCGCCCAACCTCGCTATGGTGATCGCGTAAAACAGCACGACGAAGCCCACCAGCACCAGGCCGAGCACGACATTGCGGCCTTTCCTGGCGCGCTTGAAGCGCTCTTCTTCCTCGGGTGTCATGCGAACAGTCCCTGCCCCAGGATCAGCCGATCCGCAACCAGCGCCGCGAAAAGCGCGAAGAGGTAGAGCACCGAATAGGCGAACAGGCGCTTTTCCGGGCGCATCCGGTCCTCAACCGCGCTGCGGCGGAAGGCCACCGGCACGGACAGGGCCAGGAACAGCCCGGAGAGTGCCAGCGCCGCGATGCCGTAGATCGCGCCGGTCCCGCCGATCCACCAGGGGACGAGGCTGACAAGGAACAGCACGATCGCGTAGGCGAAGATCTGCCGCCGCGTCGCTCTCTCGCCGGCGACCACCGGCATCATCGGAATGCCGACCTTGGCGTAATCGGTCTGCACGAACAGGGCGAGCGCCCAGAAATGCGGCGGCGTCCAGACGAAGATGATCGCGAACAGCAGCAGCGGCATGGCGGTGATGTCGCCGGTTACCGCGACCCAGCCGATCAGCGGGGGAAAGGCCCCCGCCCCGCCTCCGATGACGATGTTCTGCGGCGTGCGCGGCTTGAGCCAGATCGTGTAGATCACCGCGTAATAGACGATCGACAAAGCGAGGATCGACGCAGCCAGCCAGTGCACGGCCAGCCCCATGATGCCGACCGAGGCGGCCGACAGCGCCACCCCGAAATCGCGCGCATCAGTGCGCGTCATGCGCCCCTGCGGCAGCGGGCGCTGCGCGGTGCGCTTCATCCCGGCATCGAGATCGGCTTCCCACCACTGGTTGAGCGCCGCCGCCCCGCCCGCGCCCATGGCGATGCACAGCACAGCCGTAAAGCCCAGCACCGGGTGGATATGGCCCGGCGCCGCCAGCAGCCCGCACAGGCCGGTGAACACCACCAAGCTCATCACGCGCGGCTTGGTCAGCGCGAAGAAATCGCGCCACTCGGCCGGGAGTGCTTGCGGGGTCGGGGCGGCGGTCGAATTCAAATCCTTGCGGTCCTGTCGAATGGCGCCGGCGCGAAAGCCGGCGAAATGCGTGCTTGCGAAAAGGGGCGCACCGTTGCCGGAGCGCCCCCTCTTGCCATGTTCATGCCCGGCGAGGGGCGCTTGCCCTTAAGCGTGCGCGGGTGCGGGGCCGATATGGTTGTCCGCCGAATGATGATCCTCGATCACCGGCAGCGTTTCGAACTGGTGGAACGGCGGCGGGCTGGACAGCGACCATTCGAGCGTCGTCGCGCCTTCGCCCCAGTAGTTGGCCGGAGCCTTCTTGCCGGCCACGAAAGCGTAGATGATGTTGATGAAGAAGATCACCACCGACACCGCCATGATCTCGTAGCCCACCGTCGCGAGATGGTTCCAGTAGGTGAAGGCCGGCGTGTAGTCCGGGATACGCCGCGGCATGCCGTCCATCCCGAGGAAGTGCATCGGGAAGAAGATCAGGTTCACGCCGATGAAGAACACCCAGAAGTGGATATGCGCCAGCAGTTCGGAGTGCATCCTCCCGCTCATCTTCGGGAACCAGTAATAGAAACCAGCGAAGAGCGAGGTGACCGCGCCGAGCGACAGCACGTAGTGGAAGTGCGCCACCACGTAATAGGTGTCGTGGAGGTTGTCGTCGATGCCGCCATTGGCCAGCACCACACCGGTCACGCCGCCGACGGTGAACAGGAAGATGAAGCCCAGCGCCCAGACCATCGGCGATTTGAACTCGAGCGAACCGCCCCACATGGTGGCGATCCAGCTGAAGATCTTGATGCCGGTGGGCACCGCGATGACCATGGTGGCGGCCGTGAAATACATCTTCGTGTTCACGTCCAGACCGACCGTATACATGTGGTGCGCCCAGACGATGAAGCCGACCACACCGATCGCGACCATGGCATAGGCCATGCCGAGATAGCCGAAGACCGGCTTCTTGGAGAAGGTCGAGACGATCTGGCTGATCATGCCGAAGCCCGGCAGGATCATGATGTACACCTCGGGGTGACCGAAGAACCAGAACAGGTGCTGGTACAGGATCGGATCGCCGCCGCCGGCCGGATCGAAGAAGGTCGTGCCGAAGTTACGGTCCGTGATCAGCATGGTGATCGCCGCGGCCAGGACTGGCAGGGCGAGCAGCAGCAGGAAGGCGGTGACCAGCACCGACCACACGAACAGCGGCATCTTGTGCAGGGTCATGCCCGGCGCGCGCATGTTGAAGATGGTGGTGATGAAGTTGATCGCGCCCATGATCGAGGCCGCGCCGGCAAGGTGCAGCGAGAAGATCGCGAAATCGACCGCCGGCCCTTGCGAGCCCGAGGTAGAGAGCGGCGCATAGACCGTCCAGCCGGTGCCCGCGCCATTGCCGGTGCCACCGGGCATGAAGGGCGAGATCATCAGGCTGGTGAAGCCCGCCACCGTCAGCCAGAAGGAGACGTTGTTCATGCGCGGGAAGGCCATGTCCGGCGCGCCGATCATCAGCGGCACGAACCAGTTGCCGAAGCCGCCGATCATCGCCGGCATCACCAGGAAGAACACCATGATCATGCCGTGGGCGGTGATTAGCACGTTCCACAGATGGAGCTGCTGGTCGAAATCGACCGCGGTGCCGCCATTGAGCCACATCGCCACCGTGCCGAGGATCTGGATGCCCGGCTCGCGCAGTTCCTCGCGCATCAGGCCCGAGATCGCGCCGCCGATGACGCCCGCGAAGATCGCGAAGATCAGGTAGAGCGTGCCGATGTCCTTGTGGTTCGTGGACATGAACCAGCGAGCGAAAAAGGCCGGCTTGTGATCGGCATCGTGATGATGCTCTTCCGTATGGGCCTGGAAGGTGTCGGCTGTGGTGGCCATCGTTTGCGTTACCCTAGTTCTGTCGTGTTCGCGGCATGTTTCAGACGTCGGTGTCCGGCGTGGCCGGATCCGGCTCGGGGCCCGCAGCCGGGGCGCCCTCGATCGCGGAATCGGGCGCGATCAGCGGAGTGGTGGTGGCGGACTCGCCGGCATCGGCATCGCCGCCCACGGTCCCGCCCTGCGAGCGGACCCAAGCTTCGAATTGCGGACGAGGCACGGCTTCGACCGAGATCGGCATGTAACCGTGGCGGGCGCCGCACAGTTCGGAACACTGGCCGTAATAGATGCCCGGCTCCTCGACGTAGAATTCCTTCTCGTTCAGGCGGCCCGGCACGGCGTCCAGCTTGAACCACAGGCTCGGCACGGAGAAGGAGTGGATCACGTCGGCGCCGGTGGTCTGCAGCCGGATCGGCTCACCCACGGGCACGACCATGCGATGATCGACCGCGAGCTGCGGCGGCAGGCCCTTCTCTACCGCTTCCTCGTCCGGCATCATGTTGGAGATCACCTCGAACCCGCCATTGTCGGGATAGGTGTAGCCCCAATACCACTGGTAACCGGTGACCTTAATCGTCAGCGCATCCTTGGGCGCGCTCTTATACTGGCGCGAAAGCAGCGTGATCGAAGGTACGGCGATAATCACCAGGATCAGCACCGGCAGGCCGGTCCAGATCACTTCGATCAGCGTGTTGTGGCTGGTCTTGGAAGCGACCGGATTGGCGCGCTTGTTGTAACGCGCCATCACCACCAGCAGCAGGATCAGCACGAAGATCACGATCGCGGTGATGATCGGAAGCAGAACGGCATCATGCATCCACAGCGCATATTCGCCATTCGGCGAATATTGCTTCTGGAAGGTGATCGCACCCGGATGCGGCTGGCCCTTGATCATGTCCGGGCCGAGCGGCGTGTAGCCATCCGTGGAAGCTTCCGCCGGCGCCGTGGCGTCGGCCGCGGTCGCATCGGCGCTTACCTGTGCAGCTGCCGGCTCCTGGGCGAAGCCGGCCTGCGGAACCGCCAGCATGGCGAACACCGCGAAAAGGAAAGAGAGGATATGCAACCGCTTGCGGGCGTAATCGCCGATTCTCATCGTTTCTGACGCTTTCCGTTCTTGTATGGGGCGCCCCCGCGGGCCCTTAAGCCCCCGGAAAGGGGCCGATTGGCCGGGCCTATACGCCCGCTTGCCGCATGCCTCAAGCGCTTCTAGGGAGAAAATTCGACAGGCCCATGACGTGGCGGCCCGGCCGCCGCATCCGGGCAGAGGTGTTGCGAAAGGCTCTCCCCCATAATGACCGAAGATGAGGTTCTCACCGAGTTCCGCGCGAGCGGCGCCCTGCTGGAGGGGCATTTCAAGCTCTCCTCCGGCCGCCACAGCGCGCATTATCTGCAATGCGCGCGCGTGCTGATGAACGCCGAACGCGCCGGCACGCTGGCCCGCGCGCTGGTGCAGACCCTGCCGCGCGAATTGCGCAATTCCATCGAGAAAGTGGTGTCGCCGGCGATGGGCGGCCTGATCATCGGCCACGAAGTGGGCCGCGCACTCGACAAGGACGCGATGTTCCTCGAACGGCCGACCGGCACGTTCGAACTGCGCCGCGGCTTCGATCTCAAGCCGGGCGAAAAAGTGCTGATGGTGGAGGATGTCGTCACCACCGGTCTTTCCAGCCGGGAGGCGATCGAGGCGGTGAAGGCAGCGGGCGCGGAAGTGATCGCCGAGGCCGCCCTGGTCGATCGCTCGGGCGGCACGGTGGAGCTGGGCGTGCCCTTCTATCCGCTCGTCTCGCTCAATTTCCCGACTTATGCCGAAGACGAGATCCCGCCGGAACTGGCCGCCGTGCCGGTCGAAAAGCCGGGGAGCCGCAAGAAGTGAATTTCGCCCCGCCCGCGCGGCTGAGGCTGGGCGTCAATATCGATCACGTCGCCACCATCCGCAATGCGCGCGGCGGCGACCATCCCGATCCCGTGCGCGCAGCGGAGATCGTCGCCGCTGTCGGCGGGGACGGCATTACCGCGCATCTGCGCGAGGACCGGCGGCATATCCGCGACGCGGACCTCAGGCGCATCCAGGACGCGACTGACCTGCCGCTCAACCTGGAAATGGCCGCGACCGAGGAGATGCTGCAGATCGCCCTCGCTCACAAGCCGCACGCCGCCTGCATCGTGCCCGAAAAGCGCGAGGAAGTGACGACCGAGGGCGGGCTCGACGCGGCGGGCATGCATAACAGGCTGCAGCCGGTCGTCTCCCGGCTGACCGATGCCGGCATCCGCGTGAGCCTGTTCATCGCCCCCGAAGAGCGCCAGCTCGAAGCGGCGATCCGGCTCGGCGCGCCGGTGGTGGAATTCCACACCGGCGAATATGCCCATGCCGAAGGCGAGGATGTGGCGGTGGAACTGAAGCGAGTCGCCGATATCGCCGCCCTCGCTGCGAAGAACGGCATCGAGCCGCATGCCGGGCACGGGCTGACCTATGAGAATGTCCAGCCGATCGCCGCGATTCCCCAGCTGGCGGAGCTCAATATCGGGCACTATCTCGTTGGCGAGGCGGTGTTCGTCGGGCTCGAAGCGGCCGTGTGGCGGATGCGCGAACTGATGGATGCGGCCCGGTGAAGATGAGGACGAGGACAGCATGATCGTCGGCCTTGGCTCTGACCTGTGCAATATAGAGCGCATCCAGAATTCGCTCGACCGCTGGGGCGAGAAGTTCGAGCAGCGCTGCTTCACCGAAATCGAACAGGCCAAGGCGCGGCGGCGCGTGCTGACCCGCGCGGGAACCTATGCCAAGCGCTTCGCCGCCAAGGAGGCTTTCTCCAAGGCCGTCGGCACGGGTTTCAAGCGCGGCGTGTTCCACAAGGATATCGGCGTGGTCAACGCGCCCTCCGGCGCGCCGACGCTGCATCTCACCGGCGGGGCCGCCTTGCGCCTTGCGGAACTGGTGCCGCAGGGCCATGAGGCGATCATTCATCTTACCCTAACTGACGATCACCCATGGGCGCAGGCCTTCGTTGTTATCGAGGCCAGGCCCCTATGAGTTCGCAACCCGGCAGTCCTTCCATGATCGACAAGGCTTCCGACAAGACCGACGCGAAGGCCGCCCCGGCCGAAGCGAAGAAGAAGATCAACTGGATCGCCGAGATTCGCGGCCTGGCGCTGATGCTGCTGGCCGTGCTCGCCTTCCACACCTTCATCGCCAAGCCGTTCTATATCCCGAGCGCGAGCATGGTGCCGAACCTGCTGGTGGGCGACCGGCTGATCGTCAGCAAATATCCCTATGGCTGGAGCTGGGTCTCCGCCTCGTTCCACCTGCTGCCGCGCAGCGACTGGCGCATCGCCCCTGCCACGCCCGAATATGGCGACATCGTCATCGCCGTGCCGCCGGACCGGTCCGAGGATTACATCAAGCGCGTGATCGGCCTGCCGGGCGACCGGATCGCGATGGTCAATGGCCAGGTCATCCTCAACGGCCAGCCAGTGCCGCAGGAAGTGGTGCCGCCGGTACAGATCCCCGTTTCCGACCAGCAGATGTGCGAAGGCCGGCCGTGCCTTTCCGCCTTCGAGGAATATCGCACCCGCCTCCCCGACGGGCGCGAAGTCTATGAACCGCCGACCTATCGCGAAACACTGCCGAATGGCGCGAGCTATGTGATCATCGATCACATGAACAATCCGAAGGACAATTTCGCCGAGATCACCGTGCCGGAGGACAGCGTGTTCCTGATGGGCGACAATCGGGACCATTCGGCCGACAGCCGCTTCCCCGCCTATTCGCCGGAGAATCCGCTCGCCAATGGCCTGGGCGGTCCGGTGCCGCTGGCAAATGTCGGCGGACGCGCGGAATTCATCACTTTCTCGCTGGATGGAAGTTCCAGCTGGAACCCGGTAAGCTGGTTCGAGGCACTGCGTGGGGGGCGCGCCTGGACGAGCCTGCGCCCCGCCCTGCGCGAGACCGGGAAAGACGATGGCGCCAACTGACAATACGATCGCTGACGACGAAGACGACGACCGCGCCAGCCCGACAAGCATAAGCAGCCCGGAACTTCGGCACGAAGCCAAGAAGGCACTCGTCTGGGTGCTGGTGGTCGGCTTCGCGCTGCTCACCGTCTATGTCTCGCAATCGCTGCTGGTGATCTTCGGCGGGCTGGTCTTCGCCTCGATGGTCGATGGCGGGGCGCGGCTGGTCGGGCGCTTCCTGCCGATCGCGCGCGGTCTCAGGATCGGCATCGTCCTGCTGTTCGCCGTCGCCTTCCTCATCTGGCTCGGCTATTTCGCGGGCTCCCAGATCTCGCAGGAAGCGGCCCAGTTTCCCACTCTGATTGAAACTCAGACCGATCGGCTGACCGACTGGCTGGACACGCAGGGCTTCGCGATCAATCCCGAGAATTTCGAGCGGGTCGCCAGCCAGCTCGCCAGCGGCGTCGGTACGGTCACGCGCGCGATCGGCGGCATCGTGGGCGGGCTGACCACCCTGTTCCTGATCGTGATCATCGGCATCTATGTCGCGCTGGAACCGCGGCTCTATGAGCGCGGGCTGGCCTGGATGCTGCCGCGCCAGCGCCGCAAGCATTTCTACGTCACCGTCTCGATGATGGCAGCCACCATGCGCCGGCTGATGGCTGGGCGGATCGTCGGCATGGTGTTCGAAGGCATCTTCACCTGGATGATGCTGTATTTCTACGGCGTGCCGATGGCCGCATTGCTCGGCATCCTCACCGGCCTGCTGGCCTTCATTCCCAATGTCGGCGCGGTGATCTCCGGCATATTGATGGTGCTGGTCGGCTTCTCCGGTGGGGTCGATATGGGGCTCTACACGATCTTCGTCTATTTCCTGGTCCAGACCTTCGACGGCTATGTGGTGATCCCGCTGATCGCCAAGAAGACGGTCGACCTGGCGCCCGCGCTGGTGCTGGGTGCGCAGCTGATCATGGGCATATTGTTCGGCATTCTCGGCCTGTTCCTGGCCGATCCGCTGATGGCGATGATCAAGGTCGCGCTGGAACGCCGGTCCGAGCGTAACGACCAGTTGTTCAGGGAAATGCCGAAGGACGGCGATGGCGCGTAAGTTCCTCTATGCCTTCGCCTTCCTGATCCTGCTCGTGGTCGCGGCCATGTTCGCGCTGCGGCTGTGGCCGAACCAGTTGACGCGCTTTGCGCTGGTGCCGTCGAGCGAATTCGTCGAGCAGGACGCGCTGGCGGCCAATGCCTATCAGGACCCGGACATGTGGTTCTCCCGCCCCGGCATCGCTCCCGGGCAGGATCCCGCGCGCTGGCAGCCCGCCGAAGCGGCGGCGAGCGAAGGCGTTGCTCCGCAGGCCGCACCCTCGCCCAGCCCGACTCCGGCTGGCGAACCGGCGGCAGCGTCGGCGCCGCCTTTCGCGGTCTTCTTCGTCCACCCGACCAGCTATCTCGACAGGGCGCAGTGGAATGCCCCGCTGGATGACAAGGAATCGGAACGACGCGCCTGGACCATGCTGCGCGGCATGGCGAGCGCCTTCAACCAGGCGAGCGAGATCTGGGCGCCGCGCTATCGCCAGGCGACTTTCGGGGCCTTCCTCACCGACACGCCCGAAGCCAGCCAGGCGATCGACGCCGCCTATAAGGATGTCGACCAGGCCTTCAGCTATTTCCTCGATTCGATCGGGCCGGACACGCCGATCGTGCTGGCCGGGCACAGCCAGGGCGCGCTGCACATATTGCGCCTGCTGCGCGAACGCGTCGCGGGCACCGAACTGCAAGGCCGGATCGCAATGGTCTATCCGATCGGCTGGCCGATCTCGGTCGAGCATGACCTGCCCGCGCTGGGCATGCCGGCCTGCGCGACGCCCGAGCAGGGCGGCTGCATCATGACCTGGTCGAGCTTCGCCGAACCGGCCGATCCCAGCAGCGCGCTCGAAATCTTCAGCGCTTCGTCGGGGCTCGACGGGGAAACTCGCGGTGACGGGCCGATCCTGTGCGTGAACCCGATCACCGGCACGCTGAACGGCTCCGCACCCGCATCCGACAATCTCGGGACGCTGGTCCCCAATGCGGACCTGACCTCGGGCGAACTGGTGCCCCATGCCGTGCCCGCGCGATGCGACAAGCGCGGCCTGCTGCTGATCGGCGATCCACCCCAACTCGGTGCCGAGGTGCTGCCGGGCAATAATTACCACGTCTATGACATTCCGCTGTTCTGGCGGAACCTGCAGCAGGACGTGACGCGGCGGGTCGGGGCATGGGCGGCGCAGCGCTGATCACCGAAGAGGCCGGGCCCTTCCGCGACGCGCTGCCCGAGGGCGGCGCGCTGATCGGGCTCGACCTCGGCACCAAGACGATCGGCACGGCCTTTTGCGACGCCGGCTGGAATTTCGCCACGGCGGCGAAGACGCTGGCGAAGGGCAAATTCTCGCGCGACAAGGCCGCACTGGAAGCGCTGATTGCCGAGCGCAATGTGAAGGGCATCGTGATCGGCCTGCCGCTCAACATGGATGGCAGCGCCGGCCCGCGCGTGCAGGCGAGCCGTGCCTTCGCCCGCAATCTTGCCGTGCTGGAACTGCCGATCCTGCTGTGGGACGAGCGCTGGTCCACACAGAGCGCCGAACGCGACATGATCGCGATGGATATGAGCCGCTCCAAGCGGGCCGAACGGATCGATTCGCATGCGGCGGCGGTGATCCTGCAGGCCGCGATCGACCGGCTCGCCGGCGGGATTCTCTAGCCCAGCAGCGCCCGCTGCCGCGTCGCTTCCAGGGCAACCAGCCGGCTGCCCGATCCTTCGGCCCGCCGCCACAGCTCCTCGCGACCGGGCTCGTCAAGCACCCCGGCCTGCGCTTCCAGCGCGGTGATTCGCATGCGTTCGCTCGGGTGATGATGGGCGAAATGTGCGGCCAGATCGCGCGCCTCCGCGCCGCCCAACCCGACCGCGATCCGCAGGAACACCTCGCTCGATCCCGGGCTCAGCACGCCCGATATCTCGTCCCGCTTCACGTCGAAGCGATACTGGTCCAGCCAGCCCTGCCCGCCACCCGCATGCATGATGTTGAGCGAGACGGAGAGTGCATCGGGCGGCAATTGCGAATGCACGTCGCGATGCGCGCGGTAATGCAGGATCTTGCCCGGCGAGAGGCATGAGCGTTCGACGAAGCGCAGCCCCGCTCTCTCGCCGATGGCCCCGGCCACCGCCTCGTAATCATATTCATAATAGTCGGACCAATAGCCGGGCCCGAAATAGCCGAACGTGAGGAAATCGAAATTGTGGTCGTGCGGCAGCTCGTAAACAAAGCCGCCGCCACCGCCGGCGCGGAACGCATGCTCGTCACGCGACGGCCAGATATTGGCGCGCATGAAGAATTCGCGGCCCAGACCGGAGAGCATCACCACCTGCGGCCCGTAAGTGTTGCCGCCATCCTCCTCCCGGTGCCGCGCCTTGAGTTCGCCAAGCAGCAATTCGGCCAGGAAGTCCCGATTGGCGCCCAGCCGCCTCAGCCAGCGCGCGGCGCCGAGCAGGCTTTCCTCCTCGCGCGGATCGAACCCGTTCTGCTCCAGCGCGGCAAGGCAATCGCCAAGACTGCAGGCCGCTTCATTGTGACATTCGATCAGGCGAGGCATTCCGGTTCCTCCAGAGCGTGCAATTGCGGATGCAGTTCGAGCAATTGCGCGCGCAACGCCTCGGCATGCGCGGCCAGCGGATCGCCCTTGCGGGATGCGAGATCGAGCAAGGCGCGAAAGCCCGCCTCCGTATCGAGCGCGAGGCATTCGCGCAGCGCCTGCCAGCGCAGCGATTCCTCGCCCGGCTCGCGCGCCATGGCGGCCATTTCGGGCGCCGCCTCGCACCGGCCCATGCGCCCCAGCGTGGCAAGCATCATCTCGTGACGGCTGGCTCGCAAGTCCCCCGAAGCCTGCTGCAGCAGTGCCCCGCCCGGCAGCGTATATTCGCGGCTCGGCCCCGGCGAGGATGCGAAACGGTGCAAACGCAGCGCCACCAGACGGCGCGTTATGCCGGTCACCTGCAAAGCCTCCCGCGTCAGGTCCAGGCCGAGACACACGCCGTCGCGCAGCTGCATGGGCTCGAAGGCAAAGGCCTGCGCGGCATCGCGGCGGACCACGCGCGCTTCCGCCTCCCCCGCAAGCACCGCCTCGAACCGCACCGCGTCGCTGAAACCGGCGCTGGCAAATTCGCGCCGTCCCGGTTCGAGCGCGTGGAGGACGAGATGGGCGCGGCCCGCGCGGGCCAGTAGCAAGGTCGAGACTTCGCCGTCATAGCCGTGGCGAAAGACGGGATGGCCGAAAGGGCTCTCCCGCAGCACCGGCAGGTGCTGGCGGCAAAGCGCATCCACCAATGCCCCCGCGCCGCCGGGCCGGGTGAAGAGCGCGTCGAGCGCAGAACATTGCGCCAGCTCCTCACCCGCGCCGAAACGCTCCAGATCGGCAAGTACGGGAGCCACCGCCGGCTCCGCGCGCCATGCCTCGCAGGCGGCGGCCATTGCCGCCTGGGCGCGACGCTGCGGGGCACGGTCGCCCCGCAGCGCGGCGATGGCCGGGTCGATACGCATCGCCGGGCCCTCCCTCAGAACAGCCCCGGAGGGTTCGCGTCGTAAATGAAGGTAGCGAGGATGACGATTGCATCGTCATGGCCCGGGCCGGGCCTCGTCACGGTGATATGGCCGAACATCGCCGTCAGCGTCGGCAGGTCCGACAGGATCGAAAGGTCGATCTTGGGCAGGTTCATTTCGGTCTCCTGAAACGGACGAGGCCCCCTGCCTCGTCCGCCGGCAAACCTGACACCTGCGCAGAACTACTTAAGTTAACACCCGTTAATCGGCCGATTTCGCGAGCCGCAGAACCACCACCAGGCCTGCGGGAATCGGCCCTTCATGCGGCAGCGGAAGCCGCCGCGCATCGGCGCGGGCGCGATCGAGAATGGCCGGAGAAACGCCGGATTCGAACAGGATACAATCGGCGCTTCCGAGCAGCCTTGCCTGCCGCAAGGTCAGGTCCTCCGGGTCGTCGCCCGCCAGTTCGACCAGAACTTCGCCCGGCGAAAAAACATCGCCCGCCTCGTCCAGCCAGCTATCGATGCGCCCGGCGCTGGCCTCATCCAGCGGATCGAGCCGGCCACCGGGAGCCAGCGCCGCATCGAGTGCCTGCCGACGCTCGCCCGCGCCCGGCCAGCGTTTGCGCAGGGCCCCGCGGGCGGCCTGCAATCCCTCGGCAAGCATGCCGAGATTGGCGGGCAGCAGCGCCTCCAGCCGCAGGCGCAATTGCTTGGCGAGGCCGGCCGAAGCGCCCGACGTGCCGATCGCCAGCAGCACCGAGTCGCGTTTGAGAATGCTCGGCGTGGTGAAGTCGCACAGGTCGGGCCGGTCGACGACATTGACCAGCACGCCAGCCGCGCGCAGCCGCGCCACATCGCGCTCGCAGGCCGCCGCATCGGCGTGAGCGACAAAGGCCAGCCGTGCGCCCCTTGCCAGCCCGGCGTCGAGATCGCTCACGACATCGCCCCCGGCGCGCTCGACAAGCCGTCGCTTCGGCTCGGCCAGAGCGCCCTCCCCCAGCACGATCACCGGCTGGCCGGCTATGCGATGGAAGAGCGGCAGCGAGCGCATGTCAGGTCATGCCAGCCAATCCGGCACCCGCTCGGCGGCGTAGATTTCCTCCGGCGGGATGCGGTCGGCCACCGTGGCGTAGCGATCGCCATCGACCATCACCTCGGCCACGAAACCGCGCGAGTTGTAGCTGGATGCCATCGTCGCGCCATAGGCCCCGGCGGTGCGGAACACGGCGAGATCGCCAGCCTCGAGCGCGTCGATCTCGCGGCCCATCGCGAAAGTGTCGCCGGTCTCGCAAATCGGGCCAACGATGTTGGCGGTCATCCGCTCGCCGCTGGGCTTCACCGCCTCGAAATCGTGCCATGCGCCATAGAGCGCCGGGCGCGCGAGATCGTTCATCGCCGCATCGACGATGACGAAGGGCGCGCGGTTGGAACTGCGCTTCACGCGGATGACCCGCGTCAGCAGGATGCCCGCATTGCCCGCGATCACGCGGCCGGGCTCGAAAGTGAGCGCAACATCCCAGCCCTTCGTGACCCGCGCGACCATTTCGCCATATTCGGCCGGGCTCGGCATCACTTCGCCGGCCTTGTAAGGTACGCCGAGACCGCCTCCGAGATCGACATGGGTCACGGTGAGCCCCTCTCCGCGCAGTTCAGCCACCAGCCTGCCGACCTTGGCGAAGGCCTGCTCCATCGGCGCGAGATCGGAAAGCTGGCTGCCGATATGCACGGCGACACCGCGCATATCGAGGCCCGGCAGCGCTGAAAGCCGCGCATAGATGCCCGGCGCGCGGTCGATCGGCACGCCGAACTTGTTCTCCGCCTTGCCCGTCGAAATCTTTGCATGGGTGCGCGCGTCAACATCGGGATTGACCCGCAGCGCGCAGGGCGCCCTGAGCCCCTTGGCGGCAGCGATCTCCGCCAGTTCGATGCCTTCTTCCTCGGATTCGATATTGAACTGGCCGATCCCTGCTTCCAGCCCCTGCAGCAATTCGCGCGCCTGCTTGCCGACGCCGGAAAAGACGATGTCCTTCGCCGGCATGCCCGCCGCCAGTGCACGCGCCATCTCGCCGCCCGAGACGACATCGGCGCCGAAGCCTTCGCGCTGCATCACCTTGAGCACGGCCAGGTTTGGATTGGCCTTCACCGCGAAGGCGCAATGCACGTTCGGCAGCGCGGACAGCGCTTCGCGGAACACCCGCGCATGCCGTTCCAGCGTGGCGCGCGAATAGACATAGACGGGCGTGCCAACCTCTTCCGCGATCCGCGCCAGCGGCACGTCTTCGGCGTAAAGCTCACCGTTCCTCAGTTCGAAATGATCCATTCGTTTTCAGCCTTCGGGCGGGAGATCGAAGGGATCGTCCTCGCGTTCCTCCGACCGGCTGCGCAGCTCGACGCTACGCACCGGGGCAGCCTGCGGGTCCGGCTCGAGCAATTGCTCGGCCGTCTGCGGCTCGTTCTGCCCATAGGGCGCGGGCGGGAGCGCCTCGCCCTCGGCGGGTTTCAGATCGCGTTTCTGCCCGCAGGCCGCAAGGGCCAGCAGCAGCGCGAGCGCGATCGGCGCGGCGCGGCTCATCGGTCCATCCCCAGTGCATCGCGCGCGGCGGCAACCTGCTTGCGCACCTGATCGGGCGCGGTGCCGCCAAGGCTGGCCCGCGCGGCCACCGAAGCCTCGACCGACAGCGCCTTGTAAACGCCCTCGCCCACGCGGTAATCGATCGCCTGCAGTTCATCCATGGAGAGAGCTTCGAGCGCGATTCCCTTGCTTTCGGCCAGTTTTACCGCGGCGCCGGTGATGTGATGCGCCTCACGGAAGGGAATATTCGCCTCGCGCACCAGCCAGTCGGCCAGGTCAGTCGCGGTGGCATAGCCGAGCTCGGCCGCCTGCCGCATCCGCTCGGTCCGGAAGGTCGCATCGGCGACCATGCCGGTCATGGACGCGATCGACAGGCCGAGCAGGTTCGCCGCCTCGAATACGGGCGGCTTGTCGTCCTGCATGTCCTTCGAATAGGCAAGCGGCAGGCCCTTCATCGTCACCATCAGCGCGGTGGCGCAGCCGACGATCCGCCCGGCATGGCCGCGCACCAGCTCCGCCGCATCCGGGTTCTTCTTCTGCGGCATGATCGAGCTGCCGGTGCTGAGCGTATCGGGCATGCGCACGAAGCCGAAGGGCTGGCTCGCCCAGATCACGAATTCCTCCGCCAGCCGCGACAAATGCAGCGAGCATTGCGCGGCGGCCTGCAGGTAATCGAGCGCGAAATCGCGATCCGACACGGCATCGAGGCTGTTGGCGGTCGGCCGGTCGAATCCCAGCGCCTGCGCCGTCATCTCGCGGTCGATCGGAAAGCCCGTGCCGGCCAGTGCCGCGCTGCCGAGCGGGCTTTCATTCATCCGCTTGCGCGCATCGCGGAAACGCGAGCGGTCGCGGCGGATCATCTCGTAATAAGCCATCAGGTGATGGCCGAGCGTGACCGGCTGCGCCGTCTGCAAATGGGTAAAGCCGGGCATGATGGAATCGGCATGTTCGCCCGCGCGGGTGACGAGTGCGCGTTGCAGCGCCTCCAGCCCGGCATCGGCCTGCTCCATCGCCTCGCGCACCCACAGGCGGAAATCGGTCGCCACCTGGTCGTTGCGGCTGCGCGCCGTGTGCAGCCGCCCGGCCGCCGGGCCGATCAGCTCGGCCAGCCGGCTCTCGGTGGTCATGTGGATATCTTCAAGGTCCCAATCCTCGGGAACCCCCTCCGCCTCATATTCGGCGGCCACGCGGTCGAGCCCGTCCTCGATCGCCTTCGCGTCCTCCGCGCTGACGATCCCGCAGGCGCCAAGCATGGCGACATGCGCCTTGCTCGCGGCGATATCCTGCCGCCACAATGCCTTGTCGAAAGGGATCGAGGCGTTAATTTCGCGCATGATGGCGCTCGGCCCTTCGGCGAAGCGCCCACCCCACATCTGGTTGGAGCCCTGCATGCCCCGTTCGCCTTCACTGCTGCTCACTTGCGCGATCGCCCTTTCATTGGCGGCTTGCGATAGGGAAAGCGCCGAACCCGCGCAACCACAGGAAACGGCGGCGACGCAGCAGGCGAACGAACTGACCGGAACGATCGACCGCAGCTTCGCCGGCGAGGCGATTCCCGCCGTGATGCTGACCGACCCGACGGGAACCACGCTGGCGCTCGACAAGACCGCCGGCAAGCCCGTGCTGCTCAACCTCTGGGCCACCTGGTGCGCGCCCTGCATCAAGGAAATGCCGCTGCTCGACGAACTGGCCGGCGATCTGGGCGACAAGGTCCGCGTGCTGACCGTGAGCGAGGATTTCAAGGGCGCCGAAGCGGTGGAGCCCTTCTTCGCCGAGCGCGGCTTCGCCAACTTGCCCAAATGGCTGGACCCGGACAACAGTCTGGCGCTCACCTTCGGCGGCGGCGCGGTGCTGCCGCTGACGGTGCTCTACGACGCGGACGGCAAGGAAGTGTGGCGCGTGGTGGGCGCCTATGACTGGGGCAGCGAAGAAGCCCGGGCGCAGGTGGAAGAGGCGCTGGCCGAAGCCGGCTGAGTGCCTCTCCCCCGTGCCCGGCGCTGTTTACCAGCGCGTCGGCTTCGGGTTGCGTTCGTCGAAGCCGCGTTGGTGCCAATAGGGGTAGGTCGGCGTGCGGTGGCTGGCGGCGTCGAGCCGTTCGACCTGTTCCTCGGTCAGTTTCCAGCCCACGGCGCCCAGATTGGCGCGCAGCTGTTCCTCATTGCGCGCGCCGACCACGACATTGGCCACGGTCGGGCGGGACAGCAGCCAGTTGAGCGCGACTTGCGGGATCGTCTTGCCGGTTTCACCCGCCACTTCCTCGAGCACATCGACGACGTCGTAGAGATATTCGGTATCGACTTCGGGCCCGCCAACCGCGCCGCCCGAGGCGATGCGCCCGCTCTGATCGGGCTGGCCGCGCTTGATCTTGCCGGTCAGCCGGCCCCAGCCGAGCGGGCTCCATACCATCAGGCCGACGCCCTGATCGACGCCGAGCGGCATCAGCTCCCATTCGTAGTCACGCCCGACCAGCGAATAATAGCCCTGATAGGCGACATAGCGCGCGAGGCCGTATTTCTCCGATGTGGCGAGCGATTTCATCAGGTGCCAGCCGGAGAAATTGGACGCGCCGATATAGCCGATCTTGCCGCTGCTCACGAGATCGTCGAGCGCGCGCAGCGTTTCCTCGACCGGGGCCAGCGCGTCGAAGCCGTGCATGAAATAGACGTCGATATGATCGGTACCGAGCCGCTTGAGGCTGGCCTCGCAGGCGCGGACCAGGTGATAGCGCGAGGAGCCCATGTCGTTTGGCCCGTCACCGGCCGGGAATGTGGCCTTGGTGGAGATCAGCGCCTTGTCGCGCTTGCCCTTAAGCGCCGCGCCAAGGATCGATTCGGAATCGCCCTGCGAATAGATGTCAGCCGTGTCGAAGAAATTGACGCCCTCATCCATACAGATGTCGATCAGACGGCTCGCCTCGGCGACATCGGTATCGCCCCAGCGCCCGAAGAATTCATTGCTGCCCCCGAAGGTGCCGGTGCCGAAGCTGAGCGCGGGGACTTTCAGGCCGGAGCGGCCGAATTGACGATATTCCATGATTTCTCCGATCGTTTGGGGGCAACGGAAGGTGCGACCACCGATCGTTCGGCGCCCCGCAGGCTTGCGAGGCGGCAAGGCGGATCGGCACCGCCTATTTGGGAGGATACGCGCTCCTGACAATGCGCTCAGCGAAGAAAGTTTTGACCCGAGCTTCGCGGGATTTGCGCGGGCGGATTTTTCGGGCCTGCGTGCCGCTATCGCAGCGCAATTGTTGTGGTGGTGCGCTTGCCGCCTACCGCGCTTCGCTTGGGAGTTTTTCGGCCAACACCATCCCCGGATGGTCTTGAGTCGCGAAAAACTGGTGGGCGGTGACGGGTTCGAACCGCCGACCCTCTCGGTGTAAACGAGATGCTCTACCAGCTGAGCTAACCGCCCCAAGGCGCTGAGAAGCGCCCTATAGGCGCGCGCCCTTAGCGCAAGGTTTACGGCGAGACTAGACCAGTTGCGCGGATGCGCGGCCCAGTTCGGCGAAATAGCGCGCCATGCCTTCCGCCGCGCGGTCGGTCAGCGCAATGAAGGCGCGGCGGCGGTCGGTTTCGTCCTCCACCCGCTCCAGCAGGCCGGCCGAGGTCATCTGGCCGATCCAGCGTAGCGCCGTGGTCGGCGGAACGCCGCTGGCGATGCACAGTGACGTGACCGAGACCCGCACATGCTCGGCCCGCGCGGCGGTGAGATCGAGCAGCATGTCCCAGGCGGGATCGGCGAACAGATCGCCATCGAAGAAGCGCGCACGCAATTGCCGCTGGCGGATGATCCGCCGCACCAGCCGCGGATCGGGCAGGGATGGCCGCACCGCACGCACCAGCCGCTCGCTACCGTCCTCGCCCTGGCGGGCGGCGAAAGCGACGGATGGGCTCTCGAAGCGGAAGGCGGAGTCTTCCCCTGCCCCGCCGCCGCGCGCGGCGCTCAGTTTCTCCAGCCGTTCGGCGATCCGGCCGACTTGCTCGGTCAGCCGCAGCAGGGTCAGCCGGTCATCCTCCGACAAGTCCCGCAGGCGCAGGCTGGGCAGGCCGGCGAGCACGCGGCCGAGCGCGATCACCCGCTCCGCGCGGGAGGGATCGACGAGGATCTGCGGGTTGGACTGGTCGCAACAGCCGAACACGTCTTCCAGTGCATAGACGCTGGTCGAAATCACCAGATGAGCGCCGGAATGCGCCGCGCGCATGTCCAGCCGGGAAAGGGCGGCGAGCGCCGCCGCATCAACAAGCGGGCAATCGAGCAGCACCACTTCGCCCAGCGGCCGCGCCTTGCCTTCCAGCAGCCCCGCCAGCGTTCCGCATTCACGCAGCGCCATGCCCGCCGCGCTTACATCCTCGCGAATCTCGTCCCGCACATGGGCCCGGTCGGCGAAGATCGAAACAGCCAGCGGCATGCCCGCCGCGTCATTGGCGCAGGCATAGGTGACGTCGGCGGCGACATCGGCAGCAATCCCGGGCTGGGCCATACGAAGTTCCCCTGATTCGCTATGCGAACAAGATGAGAACAAATACGGATCAGGTCAAGATCGAAACCGGCTGATCACGGCCTGATCTCGATCGGCGTACCGTCGGCCACGGCCTGCCACAATTCCTCGATCTCGCCATTGGAGAGGGCGATGCAGCCGTCGGTCCAATCGCCCGGCACGCGGCCCGCGGACAATGCATTGGGCTGGCCGTGGATGAATATCTCCCCGCCGGGCGAGCGTCCGCGTGCCGCAGCGAAGGCCCTGTCCGCCTCGTCGGGATAGGAGATGTGCAGGCTCAGATGATAGGCGCTCTGCGGATTGCGATAGTCGATCACATAGCGGCCCTCGGGCGTCCGCTCGTCGCCTTCGAACCTCTTGTGGCCCTGCGGCGCATCGCCGAATTGCAGGCCGGTATAGGTCTTCACGGGCACGCCCTGCCGCACCAAGGTGAGCGAACGGTCCGACTTGTCGACCAGCACGAAATCCACCGGCCCCGGCTCGGGTTCCGGCGCAGGTTCCGGCTCTGGCCGCGGCACCGGCTGCACGGTGGAACAGCCGGCGGCGAGCAGGATGACAAGGCTGATGGCGAGGCGGCGCATGACCGCCCCTATAGCAGCATCAGTCCGCGAAGGGATCGCGCACCAGGATCGTGTCGTCGCGTTCCGGGCTGGTCGAGACGGACGCGACCGGGCATTCGATCAGTTCCTCGATCCGGCGGATATATTTGATCGCCTGCGCCGGCAGTTCGGCCCAGCTGCGCGCGCCGGCCGTGGTCTCGCTCCAGCCCTCGATTTCCTCATAGACCGGCTCGACCCGCGCCTGGTCCGCCGAATGGCTCGGCAGGTAATCGATCACCTTGCCGTCGAGCTTGTAGCCGGTGCAGATCCTGATCGTCTCGAACCCGTCCAGCACGTCGAGCTTGGTCAGCGCGATGCCGGTGACGCCGCTGATCGCGCAGCATTGGCGCACCAGCACCGCATCGAACCAGCCGCAGCGGCGCTTGCGCGAGGTGACGGTGCCGAATTCGTGGCCCTTGCGGCCGAGCAGCTCGCCGGTCTCGTCCTCGAGTTCGGTGGGGAACGGGCCGGAGCCGACGCGGGTGGTGTAGGCCTTGACGATGCCGAGCACGAAGCCCGCCGCATTGGGGCCCAGCCCGCTGCCGCTGGCGACCGTGCCGCTCACCGTGTTGGAGCTGGTGACGAAGGGATAGGTGCCGTGATCGACATCGAGCAGCACGCCCTGCGCGCCCTCGAACAGGATACGGGCGCCATCCTTGCGGACATCGCGCAGTCGCTTCCACACCGGCTGGGCGAATGGCAGCACGAAGGAGGCGATGCCACGCAATTCCTCCAGCAGTGCCGCGCGGTCCACCGGCGGCTCGCCGAAACCGGCGCGCAGCGCGTCGTGATGGGCGCAGAGACGGTCAAGCTGCGGCTCCAACTCGTCGAGATGGGCGAGGTCGCACACGCGGATCGCGCGGCGGCCGACCTTGTCCTCATAAGCCGGGCCGATGCCGCGCCCGGTGGTGCCGATCTTGCCCTTGCCGGCGGCGGCTTCCCGCAGCCCGTCGAGATCGCGGTGCAGCGGCAGGATCAGCGGGCAATTGTCGGCAATGCCGAAATTCTCGGCCGTGATGGAGACGCCCTGCCCTTCCAGCCGCTCGATCTCCGCCTTGAGCGCCCAGGGATCGAGCACCACGCCATTGCCGATCAGCGACAGTGTGCCGGTGACGATTCCCGAGGGCAGCAGGCTGAGCTTGTAGGTGGTGTCGCCCACCACCAGCGTATGCCCGGCATTGTGGCCGCCCTGGAAACGGACGACGACATTGGCGCGACTGGCGAGCCAGTCGACGATCTTGCCCTTGCCCTCGTCGCCCCACTGGGCGCCGATCACGGTGACATTGGCCATGAATACACTCCTCCACCCTGCCACGGGATATCCGGAACGCCCTTCGACAGGACTCGGCGAACGGATGGAACTGGCGGGCCCTATTGGCCCGGAATGCGCCGCGCGCCCTACCGAGGCCGCTCGCACCCCGTCAAGGCCCGATAGGGCGGGGATACACCGCGAATGCATCGGGAATGCACAGGGGGATGCTCGGGCAGTGCAACAGTTTGTCATACATCCGCGCTGGAACGCGCCGCGGCATCGCCCCATCATTGCCGGCGAAAGGACCGGCGATGACACGATGGACACTCGTTCTGGCGGCGCTGGCGATGGCCGGCACCATGCCGTTGCTGGCGGATGGCGTCGAAGCGGCGGCCGAAGCGCGGCCGGTGAAGCAGAGCATCGCCTATGGCGAGGATCCGTTGCAGGCGGTGGATTACTGGCCGGCGGAATCCGCCAGCGCACCGATCGTCGTCTTCGTGCATGGCGGCGGCTGGAAGCGCGGCGACAAGCGCATGATGGAGGGGTCCGACAAGCTCTCCCACTGGCATGCGCTGGGCTATGCGGTCGCTTCGGTGAACTACCGGCTGGTGCCCGATGCGACGGTGGAGCAGCAGGCGGCCGATGTCGCCTCCGCCGTGGCCGCGCTCAAGGCGCGCGCCGGGTCGCTGGGTTTCGACGGCAGGCGGATCGCGCTGATCGGCCATAGCGCCGGTGCACAGCTGGTGGCGCTGGTCGGCACGGACCCTGCCTATCTGCGCGGTGCCGGGCTCTCCTTCGCCGATATTGCCGGTGTCATCCCGCTGGACGGCGCGGCCTATGACGTGACCACCCAGCCCGGCGCGGCGCGGATGGAAATGTTCCGCCAGGCCTTCGGCAGCGATCCCGCGCGGCAGGCGAAGCTCTCCCCCACGCTGCAGGCCGCCGCGCCGAACGTTTCCGAATTCCTGGTGCTGCATGTGCAGCGCGCCGACGGCATCCAGCAGAGCCGCGATCTGGCCGCGGCGCTGGAGCGCGGGGGCAGCCATGTGACGATCGAGGGCTTTCCCGGCCGGGGCCTGCGCGGCCATATGCAGATCAACCGCGAGCTGGGCGATCCGGACTATCCGGCGACCCCGGTGGTGGACGCATTCCTGGCCCGTATTTTCGGCTAGGAACCGGCTTCCGCGCGTTCACTCAAAATAAATATCCAAGGTCAACGGATCGTTAGTCAATTGGTACGAAATGGAGTGCACAAGGGAGAGTGCACGATGTTGGCAAATGCGCAGCCGGCGGTTCTGGAACCGGCCAGCGACAGGCGTGAAAAAGCCCGGACCAGACTGCGACTCGAATCCCTGCAATCCTCGGGCGCGGTGAACCGGGAAGACAGGGTCCTGATCCACGATATCTCCGAGACCGGGCTGCTGTTCGAAAGCAGCACGGTGCTGAAGCTGGGCGAGATGGTGCAGGTGGACCTGCCGACTCTCGAACAGACGCGCGCGCGAATCATGTGGGCCAGCGGCACGCTCTATGGCTGCCAGTTCGAACGGCCGATCACCCGCGCGGCGGCCAGTGCAGCGATCCTGAAATCGCCGGCGATCGACCGCAGCGCCGAACGCGCCCGCCCCTGGTATGCGCCGACCGAACAGGAACTGCCCGAGCCGGAGCTCGGATATTATCCGCGCGGCACGCGGATCGCGGTGGGCGTGGCCCTCGCGCTGGTTTCCTGGGGACTGGTCGGCGTAATCGCGACGCTGCTGTTCTAGGCCGATCGCCCGCTTGCGGGCGACGCATGGAAGGTCCACTCCGCAAGCGTGCCGAGCCTTCCCACCCTCCTGCGTTTCGCCCTCGCCGATCCGCGGCCGGCACCGCCGCCGCGCCCTGCCGCCGGGCCCGGGGCGAAATACCGGCAGCCGGATCGCCAGCTCGATTACGGCGCGCATCCCTTGCAGCAGATCGACTTCCATTCCGCCGGTGCCGGCAAGCGCCCCTTGCTGGCCTTCCTGCATGGCGGGGCCTGGCAATTCGGCGACAAGGCCCGGCGGCTGAAGGACCGCAAGGCGCCCTTCGCGCATGGCGAAGGCTGGCATTTCGCCTCGATCAATTTCCGCATGGTGCCCGAAGTGAGCGTATCGGAGATGGCGCGCGACGTGGCGAAAGCGATCCGCCACCTTTTCGACCGGGCCGACATGCTGGGCATCGATACAACGCATATCGCGCTGATGGGCCACAGTTCGGGCGCGCATCTGGCGGCGCTGGTCGGCAGCGATCCGGCCTATCTGCGCGGCGAAGGGCTGGAGCCCGGCGCGCTGGCCGGGGTGATCGCCAATGAGGGCGCGGCCTATGATGCGCGCGAGCGCAGCGTGGGGCCCGGCTGGCTGCATCGCCGGCTGATCGCGCCCGCCTTTCCCGGCGATCCGGACGCGCTCGCGGCGCTCTCGCCCGTGCTCCACGCGGCCAGCGCGCCCAATGCTCCAGCCTTCCTGATCCTGCATACCGCGCATTGTTTCGGCGTGCGCCATGCCGAGGCGCTGGAGGCTTCCTTGCGCCATGCGGGCACGCCGGTTGAGCGGCACGCATTCGCCGGCCGCGGCACCGCCGCGCATGTGATGATGAGCCGCAAATTCGGCGAACCGGGCTTTCCGCCGACGGAGGTCGCCCGCCGCTGGCTGGCCGAACGCTTCACCTGATAGGCGGATTTACAGCGGCTTGGCGGCCGAACCTTCGAGCCGGTGCGAACAGCCGAGCGCGGCGGCATCGTCGCCTTCGGCAAGCGCCGCGACCGTCCGCCAGCCCATGCCGCGCAGCTGCGCGGCGGCATCGCGATCATGGCCGAGCGGCAGGAACACGGCCTCGCGCCGCGGCTCATCGGCCTTGACCGCTTCGACCAGTTCTTCGGGATAGAGCGAGAAGCCGGTCGCCACTTCGTCGCTGCCGCCGATACGGTATGTGCCGCCCCGCCCCAACGCGCCGCGCACGCCCTCGGCATAGATCGTGAAGCCGAACCAGGTCTGGTATTCAAAACCGTGCCGCTCGGACGGGTCGAGCGTCAGCCGGGCGCGGCCCGCCACCCGCGTGGCGATCTGCCGCAGCCCTTCGATCCGGGTTGCCAGCGCGCCGCCATCGTCGAGCTCGGCCAGCTTGGCGGCGGCTTCCTCGAACGGTCCGGTGGCGTAGAGCAGCGGGATATAGGCTTCGCCGCCCGCCGCCTTGAGCCCGCCCGCATCCTTGGCGTCCAATTCCCGCCGCACGGCCTGCACCTGCGCGGGATCGAGCGGGAATTCCTTCTCCGCCAGCGTATCGACGAGATCCGGCAGGGTGAAATCGACCGAGATTCCCTTGCCCCCGGCGGCTTCCAGCGCGGCGATCGCCAGTTCGACGATCTCGCCGGCGGCGGCCACCGTGTCGCTGCCGATCAGCTCGGCGCCGATCTGCAAATTCTCGCGGCGCGGATCGAGCATGTCGCCGGCCATGCGCGCAACCTGCCCGGCATAGCACAGCCGCAGCGGGCGCGGCGCGTCGCCCAGGCCGGTGGCGGCGATGCGGCCGACCTGCGCGGTCATGTCCGACCGCAGGGCCAGCATGCGCAGGCTCTTGGGATCGACGAAGCGGAACATGTTGCGGGTCAGCAGCCCGTCCGTGCGCCCGGCCATCGACTTCTCGAATTCGACCAGCGGCGGGCGCACCCGGTCATAGCCATGCGCGTCCATCGCCGAGAGCATGGCGCGCTCGATCCGCGTCGCCGCCGCGGCGCTTTGCGGCAGGCGGTCTTCGAGCCCCTCGGGCAGCAGGTCGGCAGTCGGATCGATCATGGCGCAGGCCCTTAGCGCGGCTTCCCCGCCCTGTCATTGCCATCCTGCCACGCCCGTCCCTGCCCCGGCCAGGGCCGGGACGGGGACAGGCGGTGTCAGGAAAAGCAGCGGATCAGAAAGACAGCGCCTTCACCAGCTTCACGCCCTGCAGCTTCTCTGCCTTGGCGATCACTTCCGGCGGAATGCGCTGGTCCACGCTCAGCAGCAGGATCGCCTCGCCCCCGGCCTCGCGGCGGCCGAGATGGAAGGTGCCGATATTGATGCCTTCCTCGCCCAGCAGGCTGCCGATGCGGCCGATGAAACCGGGCGCATCTTCGTTAACGATATAGAGCATGTTGCCGTCGAGATCGGCCTCGATGCCGATGCCGAAGATCTCCACCAGGCGCGGCGCGGTGTTGGCGAACAAGGTGCCCGCCACCGAACGGTCGCCCTGGCTCGTGGCCACGGTGACGCGCACCAGCGTGTGATAGGTGCCTTCGTTCTCATTGCGGACTTCGCGGATCTCGATGCCGCGTTCCTTGGCCAGGAACGGCGCATTGACCATGTTCACGCTGGAAGAGAAGCGCTTCATGAAACCGGCCATCACCGCGCCGATGATCGGCTTCTGGTTGAGCTTGGCCGCCGCGCCTTCGGTCTCGATGCTGATCTTGGGCAGGTCGCCATGGGCGAGCTGGCCGACCAGCGAGCCGAGCTTCTCGGCCAGCGACATGTAAGGCTGCAGCTTCGGCGCTTCCTCTGCGCTGAGGCTCGGCATGTTGAGCGCATTGGTGACGCCGCCTTCGACCAGGAAATCGCTGATCTGTTCGGCCACCTGCAGCGCGACATTGACCTGCGCCTCGGTGGTGGAAGCGCCCAGATGCGGCGTGCAGATGAAGTTCGGCGTGCCGAAAAGCGGGTTCTCCTTGGCCGGTTCGACCGCGAACACGTCCAGCGCGGCACCGGCGACATGGCCGGAATCGAGCATGTCCTTCAACGCCGCCTCGTCGATCAGGCCGCCGCGCGCGCAGTTGACGATACGCACGCCCTTCTTGGTCTTCTCCAGCCGCTCGCGGCTGAGGATATTGCGGGTCTCTTCGGTCAGCGGCGTGTGCAGCGTGATGAAATCGGCGCGCGTCACCAGCGTTTCGAGATCGGCCTTCTCCACGCCCATCTCCACGGCCCGCTCGGGCGTCAGGAACGGGTCATAGGCCAGCACCTTCATCCGCAGTCCGAGCGCGCGGCTGGCGACGATCGAGCCGATATTGCCGGCGCCGATCAGGCCCAGCACCTTGCCGGTGACTTCCACGCCCATGAACTTGCTCTTGGGCCATTCGCCCTTCTGGGTCAGCTCATTGGCTTCGGGAATCTGGCGGGCAAGCGCCATCATCATGGCGATCGCATGTTCGGCCGTGGTGATCGAATTGCCGAACGGCGTGTTCATCACCACCACGCCCTTGGAGCTGGCATAGGGGATATCGACATTGTCCACGCCGATGCCGGCGCGGCCGATGACCTTGAGATTGGTCGCCGCGTCGAGGATTTCCTTGGTCACCTTGGTCGCCGAACGGATGGCGAGGCCGTCATACTGGCCGATCACTTCCTTCAGCTCGTCCGGCGTCATGCCGGGCTTCACATCGACATCGCAGCCGCGCTCTTCGAAAATACGCGCGGCGTTGGGGTCCATCTTGTCGGAGATGAGCACTTTGGGCTTGGTCATATGAATGGTCCTTCATCGTCCCGGAATTGCCGGGATCTCCGGCGGCGTCAGCCGGCCGGGCGGAAACGCGCCCCGGGGTCGATGTCCCGGGGCGGCATGAAATCAGGCGGTGGCGGTAAGCTGGGCGTAGGCCCAGTCGAACCAGGGGCCGAGCGCTTCGATATCGGCGGTGTCCACAGTGGCGCCGCACCAGATGCGCAGGCCCGGCGGGGCGTCGCGATAGCCGGCGACGTCATAGGCCGCGTCCTGCTCTTCCAGCAGCTTGGCGAATTTCTTGATGAAATCCGTGTCCGCGCCCTTCACCGTCAGGCACACGCTGGTGTTGGAGCGGGAGGCCGGATCGGTGGCGAGATGACCGAGCCAGTCGCGTTCATCGACCAGCGTATCGAGCGCGGCGGCATTGGCATTGGCTCGCGCCTTCATGCCAGTCAGCCCGCCGACCGATTTCGCCCATTCGAGCGTGAAGATCGCATCCTCGACGCAGAGCATGGAAGGCGTGTTGATCGTCTCGCCCTTGAAGATGCCTTCGATCAGCTTGCCGCCCTTGGTCAGGCGGAAGACCTTGGGCAGCGGCCATGCGGGCGTATAGCTTTCCAGCCGCTCGACCGCGCGCGGGCCGAGGATCAGCACACCATGCGCGCCCTCGCCGCCGAGAACCTTCTGCCAGGAGAAGGTCAGCACATCGACCTTGTCCCAGGCGATATCCTGCGCGAACACCGCGCTGGTGGCATCGGCGATGACGAGACCTTCGCGGTCCTCCGCGATCCAGTCGCCATTGGGGACGCGCACGCCGGAGGTGGTGCCGTTCCAGGTGAAGATCACGTCATTCGACCAGTCGACCTGCGTCAGGTCCGGCAGTTCGCCGTAATCGGCGCGAAGCACGGTCGGTTCGATCTTGAGCTGCTTGACGGCATCGGTGACCCAACCTTCACCGAAGCTTTCCCAGGCCAGCGTGGTGACCGGGCGGCCGCCCAGCATCGTCCACATCGCCATTTCGACGGCGCCGGTGTCGGAACCGGGCACGATGCCGATGCGGTGGGTTTCGGGCACTTCCAGCACCTCGCGAATCAGATCGATGCACAGCGCGAGGCGCGCCTTGCCGATCTTCGAGCGGTGCGAGCGACCGAGCGAATCCAGTTCGAGTTTTTCGGGGGCCCAGCCCGGCGGCTTGGCGCAGGGACCGGAAGAGAAATGCGGACGCGCAGGCTTGCGCGCCGGTACAGTATTATCAGTCATTTAGACTCTCCTTGCAGAGAGCTCGCGCGGCGTTGGGACCGCGTGGCCCGAAGCCGCCACTAGGCCGATCACGGTATGAGTCAAGGCAGATTGCGGTTACCCGTGAAACGGCCGGCGCAAAGCGCCCGCAACATGCCCGTGTTAGGATTGCGTTAACCATAGGATGCAAGATTGAGCGCCATGAAGCGTCGCCTCGCCATCCTGCTTGCCGCGGCCGGACTTTCTGGCTGTTCGGTGCTGCCCGGCGGATCGGGCGGAGAGCAGCAGGCGGCAACGCCGAGAACGCGCAGCCAGCCCCCGCCCGTGGCTGTGAGCCCGGTCGCCCGGCAGTGCCTGGCCGAGCTGACCCAGCTGGGCGCGCAATATACCCCGCTGCCGGACCGCTATATCGACAAGGGCTGCACCAATGTGAACACGGTGCAGCTGGCCGCGCTGCAATCGGACCAGTCGGAAGTGGCGATCTCCAATCTCGGCCCGGTGACCTGCGGCGTGAGCGAGGCCTTCGCCGGCTGGACCCGCTACGGCGTGGACCGCGCCGCGCGGCAGATCCTCGGCTCCCCGCTGCGCAGCATCGAGACTTTCGGCAGCTATAATTGCCGCAATGTCGCCGGGACCAACCGCCGCTCGGCCCATTCGACCGGCGCGGCGATCGACGTTTCGGCCTTCGTGCTGGCCGATGGCCGGCGGATCACCGTGAAGAGCGACTGGGATGGCGGCAGCAGCGCCGAGCGCAAGTTCCTGCGCACCGTCCACGACAGCGCCTGCAAGCGTTTCGACACCGTGCTGGGCCCGGAATACAACGCCGCGCACCAGGACCACCTGCACATCGAAGGCGTGATTGACGGCAAGAGCTACTGCCGCTGACGGCGCCAGCCCCCCGCCTGCAGCTGGTGGCGCTTGCGGCCGATCCGCCCGGCAATGCGGCTGTCGTCGATCCCGGCCTGCTCCGCCTCGTCATCCGGGGTCCAGGTTCCCGGCAGCGCCGCCAGCCATAGCCGCACCGCATCCGCCGCGTGCCCCGCGCCGAGCTTTGCCATCATGTTCGCGCGGTGAATCTCCACCGTGCGCGGACTGATGCCGAGCACGCGGGCGATCTCCTTGTTCGAACAGCCTTCGCTGAGCAGTTCGAGCACTTCGAGCTGCCGACCGCTCAGCTTGCTGAGCAAATGCCGCGCCTCGATCTCGAAACGATAGGTTTCGGCCAGCCGCCCGGCCTCGGCCTGGATGCGCTTCAGCCGGCGGGCGAAATCGCCCATCTCCAGCGGCAAGCCGATATAATCAAGCGCGCCGGCCCTGATCGCCGTGACGATCTGTTCGGGCACCGGCTCACAAGCCGTGATCGCCACCGGCAGGCCGATCCCGTTCTCGCGCAAGCGCCGGATGATCTCGGCGGCACCGCCAACATCGTGATCGTCCGATGCCAGGACCAGCCCGGAGGGTGCCGGCCGATCGATCAGTTCCCCCAGATCGCCGTAGATCTCGGCATGATGGCCCAGGGCGAAGCCGATGCGCGCCTGCTCGGCGCGAGAGCGGCTGTCGCCGCCGACGATGTGCAAGATTGTGCGTTCCATGCTCGCCACTCTGTCCTGTGCCCCGGCGGGACGCATCGTTAAGCGCAACGAATTCGGAGCAATTCTGGAATGCTCCCCGCCGCGGGGACAGAAATATGGCGCATTTCGTAAGGAAGTTTACCCCCAAAATGGAGGGAACCCTACGCACTTTTGCTGAATCTTAACGCGAATTAAGGCTATTTACTTAGAATAAACCATTATCACGATGTTTCATAGAAACTATAATCAGGCAGGGAGTTGAACGCGTTCTTCAGCGCGTCGCTCCAGCTGGACGATATCGACTCGAAATAGGAATCGCTCTGCTCAATCCTGCGCTCATGCAGGGGCTCGAAACCGTCGCGCTCGATCACCAGCATGTCCAGCGGCAGGCCGACAGAGAGATTAGCCTTCAGCGTCGAATCGAAACTGACCATCAGCAGCTTCGCCGCATCCTCGAAACTCATCTCGCGGTCATAGGCGCGGATCAGGATCGGGCGGCCATATTTGGTTTCGCCGATCTGGAAGAACGGCGTGTCGAAGCTCGCCTCAATGAAATTGCCTTCGGGGTAGATCAGGAACAGCCGCGGCTCCATGCCCTTGATCTGCCCGGCGACGATCATCGACGCCGTGAAGCGGCCCTTGCCGCCGGCTTGCGCGTTTTCGGACTGGGTATCGTGCACCGTCTCGCGCAGCAGCTTGCCGGTCTCCACCGCGACCTGGAACATGGTCGGCAGGCCGAGCAGCGAATTCTGCCGGTCGTCCGGCGCCTTGCTGCGTTCCTCCAGCCGGCTGATCACGGCCTGCGTGGTGGCGAGATTGCCCGCGGTCATCACCGCGATGATCCGTTCCCCCGGTACGCACCAGTGGAACATCTTGCGGAACACGGAAATATTGTCGACGCCCGAATTGGTCCGGGTGTCGCTCATCAGCACCAGCCCCTTGTCGAGCATCAGCCCCACGCAATACGTCATTTCGAATCCTGCTGAATCACATGCCTGAAACGGCTGGTTACTGTTCCACCGTTTGCTGTTCCACAGCAAGGTGCACATGCAGATCTTCGGCCACCGCGCCGAAGCTGATCCCGGTGACCGGCGCCGCATCCCGATAGTCCCGGCCGGTGGCGACGCGGACATAGCGCGGATCGGGGCTAATCCCGTTGGAAATGTCGAAACCGACCCAGCCGAGCCCCTGCACATAGGCCTCTGCCCAGGCATGGGTCGCCTCCTGCTCCACGCGGTCATCCATCATCAGGTACCCGCTGACATAGCGGGCGGGGATATCCAGCGCGCGGGCGGCGGCGATGAAGATATGCGCGTGGTCCTGGCACACGCCGTGCCCCGCGCCGAGCGCATCCTCGGCCGTGGTGTTCACATGGGTCTTGCCGGTTTCGTACGCCACTCTCTCGCGGATCGCGGCCGAGAGATTGTGCAGCGTGGGGACCATACCTTCCTCGCTACGCTCGACGGAGGCGATCAGCTGCTTGATCCGCGGGCCCGTCCTTGTCAGCGGGGTCTGGCCGAGAAAGGCCCAAAGCGGCAGGTGCCCGGCATGGTGGCCGATCACGCCGGCATTGTCCTCCGTATCGACCGTGCCCTTGCAGGTGACGACGACTTCCGAAGCGCCTTCATGCACGGAAACCAGCGTCACATGGTTGAAGTTCTGGTCGTCATAGGAAAGTTCTTCGCGCGCGCCGGAATAGTCCATCGACCAGTCGAGGATTTCCTGCCCCTGCGTTGTCTTGGGCGTCAGCCGCAGCCGCTGCAACCCGTGCGCGACGGGGTCCGCGAAGCGGTAACGCGTGGTGTGGCTGATGGCGAGGCGCATGGGTCTTCCGGCTCCTCAGGCTATGAACCGATATTGTTCGGCAATGGCATTGGCGACCGCTTGGTTCGCGGCGATGAACTGGACCAGGAACTGGTGCAGGCCCTGGTCGAAAATATCCTCCACGGTCTTCCCGGCGAGCTCGCGGTCGGCCGCGCGCATCGCTTCATGCGCCACGCCCTCCCCGCCATGCAAGCGCGCGAGCTTGGTCAGATTGTCGCGCATCTCGATCAGGCAGAAGGCCAGGCTGCGCGGGAAGCGGTCGTCGAGGATCAGGAAGTCCGCGATCGAGCGTGCATCCATGCGCCCGGCATTGAGCCAGCGATAGGCGCGTTCGCCCGAAAGCGAGCGCAGCACATTGTCCCACTGCCCGCTGTCCAGCGCGGTGCCGACATAGGAGAGCGAGGGCAGCAGCAGGTAATATTTGATGTCGAGGATACGCGCGGTGTTGTCCGCCCGTTCCAGAAAAGTGCCGGCGCGGGCGAAGGAATAGGTCTCGTTGCGCAGCATCGAACCGTAAGTGGCGCCGCGCGCGATCGTCGATTCGCGCCGGATCGCCGCCAGTGCATTGCCCAGGCTGCTTTCGCGCACCGGGCGCGCCAGCAGGTCGCGCAGCGTCATCCAGCCCTCATTGACCGCTTCCCACACTTCCGCGGTGATCGCCGAGCGGCAGGAGCGGGCATTAGTCCGCGCCCGTTCGAACATCGACAGCACGCTTTCGGGATTGGCCTTGGCCCGCAGCACGAAATCGCACACATGCGCGCCGGAATAATCCTCGTAATGCTCCTCATAGCCTTGCCTGAGGCCGAGCGTGGTGAGGACGGAGCGCCATTCTTCGCTCGCCGCGTCCCCGCCCCTTGTCAGCGTCATGCGGTGCCCGGCGGCCAGCAGGCGGGCGGTATTTTCCGCCCGCTCCAGATAGCGATACATCCAGAAAATGCCGTTGGCTGTGCGGCCTAGCAAGGAATACGCTCCGTCATCAGTCGTCCAGCACCCAGGTATCCTTGGTCCCGCCCCCCTGGCTGGAATTGACCACCAGCGATCCCTTCTTCAGCGCTACGCGAGTGAGACCGCCCGGCGTGATGTCCACGCCTTCGGGGGAAACGAGCACGAAGGGCCGCAGGTCCAGATGGCGCGGCGCCAGCCCCTTGCGGGTGAAGATCGGGCAGGTGGAAAGCGACAGCGTCGGCTGGGCGATGTAGTTTTCCGGCCGCGCTTCCAGCTTGGCGCGAAAGGCGGCGATCTCCTTCTTGGAAGAAGTCGGTCCGATCAGCATGCCGTAGCCGCCCGATCCGTGCACTTCTTTCACCACCAGCTCTTCAAGATTATCGAGCACATATTTGAGGCTGTCGGGATCGGCGCAACGCCAGGTCTGCACATTGGGCAGCAGCGGCTGCTCGCCGGTGTAGAATTCGACGATCTCGGGCATGAAGGAATAGATCGCCTTGTCATCCGCCACGCCCGTGCCCGGCGCATTGGCGATGGTGATGCCGCCATCGCGATAGACGTCCATGATGCCGGGCACGCCCAGCACGCTGTCCGGATTGAAAGTCAGCGGATCGAGGAATTCGTCGTCCACCCGGCGATAGAGCACGTCGATCGCCTCGAACCCGCAGGTGGTGCGCATCTGCACCCGGCCATTGACCACGCGCAGATCGCTGCCCTCGACCAGTTCGGCACCCATCTGGTCGGCCAGGAAGGCGTGTTCGAAATAGGCCGAATTATATATCCCCGGCGTCAGCACGGCGACGCGCGGATTGCCCGAGGAACGATTGGGCGCGCAGGCGGCGAGGCTCTTGCCCAGCCGGCGCGGATAGTTCGACACGGGCTGCACCTTGATCCGGCTGAACAGCTCCGGGAACATCGCCATCATGGTTTCGCGGTTCTCGAGCATGTAGCTGACGCCGGACGGCGTGCGGGCATTGTCCTCCAGAACCAGGAAGTCGTCGGGACCGGTGCGCACTAGGTCGATGCCGACGATATGGGTGTAAACCCCGCCGGGCGGCGTGAAGCCGACCATTTGCGGCAGCCAGGCATCATTGTCGCGGAACAGCCTTTCGGGCAGGCGCCCCGAGCGGATGATCTCCTGCCGGTGGTAGAGATCGTGCATGAAGGCGTTGAGCGCGCGCACACGCTGTTCGATCCCGCGCGAAAGCCGCCGCCATTCGCCGCTGGTGATGATCCGCGGCACCATGTCGAAGGGGATCAGCCGTTCCTCGGCGTCATTTTCTCCATAGACGTTAAAGGTGATGCCGGTGCGGCGGAAGAAGCTTTCCGCCTCGAAACCCTTGCGGCGCATGCCGGCATCGTCCTGCTCGCACAACCACTGCGAATATTCACGATACGCGTCACGCACCGAGCCATCGGCTTCGTGCATTTCGTCGAACTGGGCGTGGCTTGAAGCGCTCATAATTCCCTTTGACGCAGCGCAACATGGCACGCTTGAGCCGCCACGCCAAGAGCGACTATTTCAGGAAAGGGTCATACCCGTTCGAGTTCGCGCAACACCGTGCCGATCGCTTCGTCCGAATTGGAAAAACCGAGATGCGTACAGCGCAGCGGGATGGCCCGATCGCGTTCGCCGGGGCGGCCGCAGGCGCTGCGCGGGGCGATCACGCCGTCGCGCGGGCTCCACAGCGCCACCGTCTCCACCGGCGGCTTGACGGCCAGCTCGGCCTCGATCGGCGGCTGTTCCACCGAATGGCCGGTGACGAGCTGATAGATGCGCCAGGCATTGTTGGCATAGGGCGTGCCCGAGAATGGCGATCCCATGGTGATCACCTTGGCGACATGTTCGGGATGGCGCTTGGCGATTTCGCGGGCGAAGATGCCGCCCAGGCTCCAGCCTACCAGCACCACGTCCTGCCCGTATCGGGCGCTGATCTGCTGCACACGCTCGGCCAGCGCGACGAAATTCTCTTCCGTGGGGCCGAGATTGAAGCCCAGCCCCCAGCGCTTGACCTTGTGCCCGGCGCGTTCGAGCTGGCGCGCCATGTAGCGCATGCGCAGCGGATGGGTGCCGAAGCCGGGCAGCAGCATGACCACTCGCGGATGGTCCGCCAGCGCCACTTCCAGCGGCGGGCGGAACTGGCGGGCGATCGGTTCCGCAGCCGTCGCCAGCTCGCCCCATAGCAGGCTCGCATCCGGCCCCTGCTCGCCTTCCGGCGCCCGGCCGCGCAGCAATTGCAGCCGCCGCGTCAGCGCGCCGCGCAGCGAATCGTCCCACAAGGGGCGGGCGGCGGTCTGGGCCGGGATGGTGTTTGTTGCGCTCATCGTCACACTGTAACAGAACTGTCTTTATGTGCGAAGAACGTGCGTGAGGGTAAAAGTTCCCGCGCTCCGTTAATCAACGGAGGCGGCGATGGCAGCTTGTTTCAGGCGGCAAAGCGCCGGTTCGGAAGGCGGATCAGGAGCAGTCGCCGATCCGCTGCGACTTCACATTCACCTTCATATGCGCCTTGCCCATGCCCGGCACCTGGTGATCCATCACCATGACCATGTCGGAGCTTTCCGGCGTCATCGTGCCGGTCATGGTGACCTTGCCCTGCGATCCGTCATCTGCAGTGCATGTCAGGTCCGCATCGATCGCGCCGCCCGAAACGTCGAACTTGTTGTAGGTGCAGTCGTTCTCGGCCAGTTCGCGGACCATACGCTGCGATCCTTCCTCGGCCTGTTCGGGCGTGAGGCAGAAGCTGTTGCCTTCCGCAAAGCCGCTCGCCGCGGCCTGCTGCGCCATGCTCTTCATGTTGTCGGAAAGGCCCGGCACGTCGAATTCGACCAGTTCGAGCGTGGTGGAATACTGGCCCGGCAGCGGTTTGACGACAGTCGCGGCGGCGGCCGCCGCCTGTTCCGTCGCATCGTCTTCGGTTCCCCCGCCGCAACCGGCCAGGGCAATCGCCGCCGCCAGCGGCAGGGCATGAATGATACGCATCGCCAATATCCTCATCGTTTTCAGGAGCATTCGCCCACGCGCCTGGATTTCATGTTCACCTTTATCAACATGCTGCCCATGTCCGGCACCTGCTGATCCACGGTCATCACCATGTTGGAGCTTTCCGGCGTCATCGTGCCGACCATGGTGATATGGCCTTCCCCGCCATTGTTCCTGCACGTCATGTCGGCATCGATCGATCCGGCGGTGACGTCGAACTTGTTGAGCGTGCAATCGCTCTCCGCCAGCGCATCGACCATGCCCCGCGCGCCCTTCTCGGCATCTTCGGGCGTCAGGCAGAAGCTGCTGTCCCTGGCGAAGGCGTTGGACATGGCCGAACGCATCATGCCCTTCATGTTCTCCGGCAGGTTGGCGGCTTCGAAAGCGACCAGTTCCTTCTCCGAATCATATTTGCCGGGCAGCGGCTTAACGGCATTGGCGGCTTGGGCCTGCGCCTCTTCCGTGGAGATCCCGCCATCCTGCGCGGCCAGCGCCGCGCCGGCCATGCCGGCCAGAACGGTGACTGCCGCCGCGATCGGCAAGGCATGGCTCAGACGCATCGATATTCCCCCCTCGAATAACCGGCCGCCATGGCGAGCGCCCCGCGAAATGATGCTAGCAAGCGGTCATACCGCTGCCAATGATTGCGTGAGCGGCCCGCCGCGCCCATATTTCGCCTCATGGCCGAACTCGTCATCCGCCGCGGCTTGGAAGAGCCCGACACCTCCGAAAGCTTCACCCCGCACAAGCCCGCGCGCCCGGAAAAGGCCGACGGCGGCAAGAAATTCAAACTCGTATCCGAATATGAGCCGGCGGGCGACCAGCCGACCGCGATCCGCGAACTGGTGGACGCCGCCGCCGAAGGCGAGAAGACACAGGTGCTGCTGGGCGTGACCGGCAGCGGCAAGACCTTCACCATGGCCAAGGTGGTGGAGCAATTGCAGCGCCCTGCCCTCGTGCTGGCGCCCAACAAGATCCTCGCCGCGCAGCTCTATGGCGAGTTCAAGAGCTTCTTCCCCGAGAACGCGGTCGAATATTTCGTCAGCTATTACGACTATTACCAGCCCGAGGCCTACGTCCCCCGGTCCGACACCTATATCGAGAAGGAAAGCTCGGTGAACGAGGCGATCGACCGGATGCGCCATTCGGCCACCCGCGCCTTGCTGGAGCGCGACGACGTGCTGATCGTCGCCTCGGTCTCCTGCCTTTACGGTATCGGCTCGGTCGAGACCTATTCGGCCATGATCTTCGACATCAAGAAGGGTGAGACGGTCGACCAGCGCGAGCTGATCCGCAAGCTCGTCGCCCTGCAATACAAGCGCAACGATGCCGCCTTCGCGCGCGGCGCCTTCCGCGTGCGCGGCGACAATCTGGAGATCTTCCCAAGCCACTATGAAGACATGGCCTGGCGGATCAGCTTCTTTGGCGACGAGATCGAGGAGATCAGCGAGTTCGACCCGCTGACCGGTACCAAGGGCGCCAGTCTCGACAAGGTGCGCGTCTATGCCAATTCGCACTACGTCACGCCCGGCCCGACCATGAAGCAGGCGGCGGAAGCGATCCGCTTCGAATTGCAGGAACGGCTGAAGGAATTGCATGAGGAAGGAAGGCTGCTGGAAGCCCAGCGGCTGGAACAGCGCACCAATTTCGATCTCGAAATGATCGCCGCCACCGGCAGCTGCGCGGGGATCGAGAATTACAGCCGCTTCCTGACCGGCCGCTTGCCCGGCGAACCGCCGCCGACCCTGTTCGAATATCTGCCCGACAATGCGCTGCTGTTCGTCGATGAAAGCCACCAGACCGTGCCGCAGATCGGCGCGATGGCGCGTGGGGACCACCGCCGCAAGCTGACGCTGGCCGAATACGGCTTCCGCCTGCCGAGCTGCATCGACAACCGCCCGCTGCGCTTCAACGAATGGGACGCGATGCGCCCGCAAACCGTGGCCGTCAGCGCCACGCCCGGCGGCTGGGAGATGGAACAGACCGGCGGCGTCTTCGCCGAACAGGTCATCCGCCCCACCGGGCTGATCGATCCGCCGGTAGAGATCAAGCCGGTCGAGGACCAGGTGCAGGATTGCATCAACGAATGCCGTGAAACCGCCGCCAAGGGCTATCGCACGCTCGTCACCACGCTGACCAAGCGCATGGCCGAAGATTTGACGGAGTTCATGCACGAGGCGGGCCTGCGCGTCCGCTACATGCATAGCGACGTGGAGACGCTCGAACGTATCGAGCTGATCCGCGACCTGCGCCTCGGCGTCTATGACGTGCTGGTGGGCATTAACCTGCTGCGCGAAGGGCTCGACATTCCCGAATGCGGCCTCGTCTGCATCCTCGATGCCGACAAGGAAGGCTTCCTGCGCAGCGAAACCAGCCTGATCCAGACCATCGGCCGCGCTGCCCGCAATGTGGACGGCAAGGTGATCCTCTATGCCGACCGCATCACCGGCAGCATGGAACGCGCCATGGCCGAAACCGAACGCCGCCGAGAAAAACAGCGCGCCTATAATGAGGAACACGGCATCACGCCGACGACGATCAGGCGCCAGATCGCCGATATCGTCGCGCATACGGCGGCGAAGGACGGCGTGACCGTCGATACGGGCGACGAGGAAGTGAACAACCTCGTCGGCCACAATCTCCGCAGCTATATCGAAGACCTCGAAAAGCGCATGCGCGAAGCCGCGGCCGATCTCGAATTCGAGGAAGCCGGCCGGTTGCGCGACGAGATCAGGCGGCTGGAGAACGAGGAACTGGGCCTGCCCGACGGCGAGAAGAAGGCGCCGCTGGTGGGGCGCAGCAATGAAGGCAAGCCGGGCACGCGCAAGACCCGCTATGGCAAGACGCAGCGGAAGTGGAAGCGGTAAGCGAGCGGTTGGCGATCCCGCCAGCCACTATCCGGGGGCTATCCAAGCCGCACCCTTGAAGACCTGCCGCCGAACGCTAGTGTCCCCGCCACGGCGCGGCGCGCGCCGATGAAAGGGGCCCCCATGCGTTTCATGCTTTCCGCGATCCTCGCCGTCTCCCTCGGCGTTTCGGCCACCGCAAGCCTTGCGGCCGAGACCAAGCCGGAGGCCAAGCCTGCCGATGCGGAAGATTACGCCAAGGACTTCAAACCCTTCCCCGAGGCCAAGACCGTTAAGCAAACCGCGGTGATCGGCGGGGCGAGCGTCAGCTACAATGCCACCGTCGGCTCGCTGCCGATCAAGGACGAACGCGGCAAGGTCATCGGCGAAGTGGTCTACACCGCCTATACCGTGCCCGGCGCGGCGGCATCGCGGCCGGTGACCTTCGCTTTCAATGGCGGGCCCGGCGCCAGCTCGGTCTATCTCAACATGGGCGCGATCGGGCCGAAGACGGTAGCGTTCGGCACTCAGGGCGATGCGCCCTCAGACCCCGCGGTTCTACGGGACAACGCCAATTCCTGGCTCGATTTCACCGACCTCGTCTTCATCGACCCGATCGGCACCGGCTTTTCCCGCTCACGCGAGGATGCGGAGAAGTCCAAGAAGGACTTCTTCACCGCGGATGCGGATATCCATTACCTGTCGCGGGTCATCTATGACTGGCTGCTCGCCAACCACCGGCTGACCAGCAGCAAGTATCTGGTGGGCGAAAGCTATGGCGGATACCGCCTGCCGCGCCTCGCCTATTACCTGCAGACGGAACTGGGCGTGGGCATTTCGGGCATGACGCTGGTCTCGCCCTATCTCGATCCGCCGGCGATCGGTGCGGACGATGCGCTTTCGCCCCTGCCGTGGATGATCAACCTGCCGGCAATGGCTGCGGGCCAGTTCGAGCGCGAAGGCAAGGCGCTTTCCGACAGCGTGATGCAGCCGGTGGAAGACTATACGCGCACCCAGTTCGTGGCGGATTTCCTCGCCGGCCCGATGGACAAGGCCGCGACCGATCGCCTGTCCGCCAAGGTGGCCGAATATACCGGGCTCGACCCGGCGCTGGTGCGGCGGATGGATGGCCGCGTGGACATCGCCACCTATCTGCGGGAAGTCCACCGCGACCAGGGCAAGATCGGCTCGGTCTATGATTCCAATTTCACCGCCTATGACCCGTTCCCGGCCAAGGCGACCCCCGACTACAACGATCCCCTGCTGACGACGCTGATCGCACCCACGACCTCGGCAATGGTCGATTTCGTCACCCGGCAGGTCGGCTGGGATGTCGACGGGCGTTACAATGCGCTCTCCTATGAAGTGAACGCGGCCTGGGACTGGGACAATTCCGACACGCCCGTCACCGACCTGCGCAAGGCGGTGGCGACCGACCCGAAGATGGTGGTGAATATCGTACATGGCTGGGACGACCTCTCCTGCCCCTATTTCGGCTCGCGCCTGATCGTCATGCAAATGCCGAGCTTCGGCGTGCAGGACCGGGTCAAATTGCGCATGTATCCGGGCGGTCACATGTTCTACACGCGATCCGACAGCGGTGCCGATCTGCGTCGCGACATCATGGCGAGCTACGCCAGCAAGGGCTGAGGTCGGCTGCAGGTTTCGCAGGGACGAATATTCGCCGGATTACGACGATCGCCAGAAGACCGACATTTCCCCACATGGCCCTGGCGGCCATAGTGTTGCTCGCCGCTTGCGACCGCCCGCAGGCGCCGGTCGACGGGCAGCGCATTTCGCTGGATGCCGTGCGCGGCGAGGCGGAAAATCCGCTGCCCTCGCCCGATACGCAGGGCGCGGTCTGGACGGTCAGCGCGGATGGCCGGGCGATCGATTTCGGGCAGGAGGATGAGCCGGCCTTCCTCACGCTTTCCTGTGACCTGCGCGAGCAGCCGCCCCGGCTGCACATCATCCGCCATGTCATCGGCCGCCCTGGGGAGAAGGCGCTGTTCCCGGTGATCGGCAACGGCACGATCTCGCGCTTCAAGCTCGATGCGACGCTGGTCGATGGCGAATGGCGCTGGGAAGGCGCCGTGCCGGCCTCCGATCCGCAGCTCGACGTGTTTACCGGCGCGCGGGAACTGGAGGCGACCCTGCCCGGCGGCGGCTCGCTGGCGATCGCGGGCAGCCGGATTCCGGGCGAATTCGTGAACTGGTGCCGCGCGGGCGGGCGCGTGCAGCAGGCCGAGGCGGAAGAGCAGGAAGCGGCGGACGGCACCGAGACGGATAAGCCGTAAAGCCATGACCCGCTCGTGGTGAGCCTGCCACGCGTGCATCCTTCGACAAGCTCAGGATGAGCGGAGGCGGTTCTGACTGCTAGCTGGCGCCTGCCAGTTCCGTAAGCGTATCGGGCGTCAGCACCTGCGGCAGCACTTCGCCTTCGCCGCCTGCCGGATACCACAGGTAAAGTGGAACGCCAGCCGCGCCGTGTTCGGTGAGGAAGCGGGTGATCTCGGGATCGCGCCGGGTCCAGTCGCCGCGCATCGCGACCACGCCGGCCTTTTCGAAGGCGTCGCGCGTCGCCTCACGCTCTATCGCCACGCTCTCATTGACCTTGCAGGTCAGGCACCAGTCGGCGGTGAACCAGAGGAATACCGGCTTGCCCGAAGCACGGGCATCGGCCAGCGCGGTGTCGGTAAAGGTTTCGGCCGCGAGTACGCCTTCGTCCGCAGTGGCGGCGGGCGGCGCATAGCTGCGCGGCAGACCCACCAGCGCGATCAAGGCTGCGGCCGCGGCCACGAATACCAGCTTCGTCTGCTTGCGGTGATAGGCCACGAGGAAGCCCAGCAGGCCCAGCGCGAGCAGCAGGCCGGCGATCGCGAAGCTCATGCCCCCTAGCCGCAGCGCCAGCCACAACAGCGCCAGCGCTGTCAGCCCCATCGGAATCGCCATGATCCGGCGGAATATCTCCATCCAGCGGCCGGGCTTTGGCAGCAGGCGGCGCAAGGGCGGTACGAAGCCGAGCAGCAGGAAGGGCAGCGCCAGCCCCAGCCCCATCGCGGCAAACAGCATCAGCGCCTGCCACCAGGGCAGCAGCAGGGCCGCGCCCAGAGCGGCGGCCATGAACGGCCCGGTACAGGGCGTGGCGACGAAAGCCGCCAGCAGCCCGGTGGAGAATGCGCTCGCCCGACCGCCCTGCCGGGTGAAGGAAAGCGACGGCACTTCGTAAAGCCCGGCGAAATTGGCGGTGATCGCAACGGCCAGCACCAGCAGGGCCACGACCACGCCGGGCTCCTGCAACTGGAAGGCCCAGCCGATCTCGCTGCCGGCCGCGCGCAGCGCCAGCAGCCCCCCGCCCAACGCAAGGCAGGCGAGGATCACGCCCGCCGTATAGGCCACGCCTTCGCGCCGCGCGCCTTCCGCGCTTTCGCCCGCGCGGGCCAGCGTCAGCGCCTTGAGGCTGAGGATCGGGAACACGCAGGGCATCAGGTTCAGCACCAACCCGCCAAGGAAGGCACCGCCGAGCAGCAGCCAGAGCGGCGCCAGCGCCTGCGCCGCGCCGCCGACCAGCGAACCGCCCGTCGGCACCTCGCCCGGCGCGGCGGCGAAGGTTACGCCGTCCCCCGCATCGTCGAGCTTGAGGATGCCGGAAACGCTCTCCTCGCCCTTGGCCAGGCCCTTGCGCGGGATCTCGGCCACGAGCAGGTCGCCCTTGCGACGGAAGACCTGCGGCGCGGCATAATCGACCAGCTGGGTCTCGCCGATGAAGACATGCGGATCGGACAGGGCCAGCGAGGCCGGCAGCGGGACGGCGATGCGCAGTGTGCCGTCGGTCAGCGCGAAGCTCGCCTCGCTGTCCAGCAGCGGCGGCAGCGCGGCACGCCACTGGTCGAAACGCGGATCGCGCGGCACGTCCGGCCCGATCGGCAGGCGCAGAGTCATGGTCGCGTGCTCGGGCACGCATATCTTGTCGGTGCAGGCGAGCCAGTCGGCTTTCAGTTCGATCGGGACGGGCCGGGATATGTCCGCGTCAGCAGGCACCTCCACCGGCACCAGCACCGCATAATCGCCTTCATAGACATGGTTCATCAGGCCGGAGATCACCAGCGTCTGCGGCACCGGATATTCGGGATCGCCCGCGCTCCAGCCCTCCGGCAAATCCCACGCCAGATCCATGCCGTAACCGGCATCGCCGGGATTGGACCAATAGCCGTGCCAGCCAGGCTGGGGCCGGAAATGCAGCGCCAGCGTCAGCGTCTGGCCCGGCTGCGCCCCGCCCTCGGCCACCAGTTCGGAGGCAATGTGGTTGCTCTCCGCCGGTACGGGAGCAGGCAATTGCGCCACCGCCGCATGCGCGAGCAGTGCGGTAAAAAGGGCGACCAGCCATTTGGAAAGGGTCATCGTGCTTGCGCGCATCGTGCCGCACGATCTAGGACCGGCGCCGATGGCAAACAAGCGCGAACTCCTCATCCTCGGCGGCGGTCTCGTCGGCATGACGCTGGCACTGGCGGCGGCGAAGAAGGGAATGACCAGCCACGTGGTGGACATGGCCGATCCGGCCGCACTCACCGCCGACGGTTTCGACGGGCGCGCCAGCGCCATTTCCACCGCCAGCTGGAACCTGTTCAGCAATATCGGCCTGGGCGAACGGCTTGAGCCGCATGGCTGCCCGATCGCCGCCATCGCCGTGACCGACGGAATGAAGCCCGGCCAGATCGAGTTCAAGCCCGAGCCGCATGAAGGCTCGCTGGGGCGGATGTTCTCCAACCTCACCCTGCGCAAGGCGCTGTTCGAGGCGGCGGAGAAGGAAGAGCTGATAAGCTGGCATGCCCCGGCTCGCGTCGTGGAACGCCATCGCGGCGAGCATGGCGTCTCGGCAGTCCTCGCCGACGGGCAGACGCTGGAAGCCTCGCTGATGATCGGCGCCGAGGGACGCCGCTCGCCCACGCGCGAGGAAGCCGGGCTGGCGATGGCGCGCTGGGATTACAAGCACCGCGCGATCATCGTCGGGCTCGATCACGAGAAGCCGCACAAAAATGTCGCCTGGGAAATCTTCTACGCCGCCGGCCCCTTCGCGCTGCTGCCCATGCTCGACGGGCCCGAAGGCGAGCACCGCAGCGCGCTGGTCTGGACCGTGGCGGAAAAGGACGCGGAAGGCGTGCTCGCCCTTTCGGACCGCGCCTTCCTGCACGAGATCGAGACGCGGATGCAGGGCCTGTTCGGCACCGTCACGCTCAATAGCGGCCGGTCCTCCTATCCGCTGAGCTTCCAGCATACGGCGAGGATCGTGTCGCAGCGGCTGGCGCTGGTGGGCGATGCCGCGCATGGCATGCACCCGATCGCCGGGCAGGGCCTCAATCTCGGCCTGCGCGATGTCGGCGCGCTGATCCAGGTGCTGACCGACGGCATGCGGCTCGGCCTCGATATCGGCGATGCGCAATTGCTGGCGCGCTACGAACGCTGGCGCGGGCTCGATTCGCTCTCGGTGATGGCCGCGACCGACGGGCTTACCCGCCTGTTCGGCATTCCCGGCCGCATCCCCAGCGCCATCCGCCGCTTCGGCATGGGCATCGTGCAGCGCACGCCGCAGCTGAAGGGCTGGTTCATGGACGAGGCGCGCGGCGTCTCCGGCGAATTGCCGGAACTGCTCAAGGGCTGACTATTCGCTGCGCGTGCCGGCCGGGCTCGGCTGTTCGACCCGGTTGCCCGACCCATCACGCAATTCACGCGGTTCGAGAATGGCCGTGGTTTCGAGCAATTCCAGCGCCCGCTGCGCCGCCGCATAGCGCTCGGCATCGGAAATCCAGCTGGCCGCAGCCGCCGCATTGGGCAGATGCCGCACTTCGGCTACCGCCGCTTCGGGCCGCCCGCTCTGCAGGAACAGCCGCGCACGCTCCAGCCGCTTCTCGGTCGCCGGAGAAGGCGTATCCTCGCTCCGCACGACGAACAACTCCGACATCTGCTGCGAGAGCCAGGCCATCGTTCCTTCGTTGGAAGGGATTTCTCCCAGCACCGGCGCGAGCCCGTCGAGCCGGGCGATAAGCTGGTCGAGCGTGACCGGATTGCGCGCGGCGTCGATCACCGTGCGCACGGAATTGGGATGGGCATCTCCGAAGCGCAGCCGCAGCTGGTCGGCCAGATAGCCCAGCGGCGCGCCGCGTTCGATCGCGCGGCGGGTGGCGAAGGCGATCAGCAGGCCTTCGGCGCGCGCGGCATTGCCGGCGGCGGCCTGCGCCTGCAGGTCGAGCCTCGTGAGCCGCTGCTCCATCGCCGCGACGCGCTGGTCGAGCCCACCCTGCTGTTCCGCCACCTGCTCCATGCGCTCGGCCGTGACCAGCCGCTGGCCAGAAGCGGTCTGCGAGGGGCTCGGCTGCGGGGCCGGCTGGGTTGCCGTTGTCGGCTCGGCAGCGGGCGCGCTGTCGGTATCGCTCTTGAGCTGGAAAATCGTGCCCGGCGAGAGATCGTCCGGCCCGGCGAGATAGTAAGTCAGCAATCCGCCCAGCAGGAACGCGCCCAGCGCGACCCCGAGGATCGTCCGAATCTGCGTCTGGCGGCGGCGCACGGCCGTTTCCGCCCTGAGGGAAGTGGTCTGGTCCATCCGTTTCCTTCGCGACCCTGGAGAGCGCTTCTTGCGCGCTTCGTCTCAGAATTGGCGCGGTTCATGGCACATCTCATGCACCAAAGCCAACAACGCCGCTTCGCGCGGCTGGGGAGCATTTTCGAGCTTGCGCCAGCCTGAACCGGCGGCGGCGGCGATGCGCGGACCGAGCGCCACCAGCGCGATGGAAGCGCGTGGCAATCCCATCCTCGCGCACTCGCTGGCGAAATGCCGCGCGGCGGCGGCCGAGTGGAGCAGCACGAGGGCGCCGCCGGCCAATCTTTCAGCCACGAAAGCGGGCAGCGGCAGCGGCGCGTTCTCGTAAGCAATGCGGGTTTCGATGGTGACGCCGTGCGGCGGATGCAGCGCCACATGCTCGGCCCCGGCGATACGCAGCAAATGCGGGGGCAGGCCCGCCTCGCTGTCGAGCAAGTGCTGCAAGCCGCCACTGCCGACCGCCGCGACCGGGAAGCCGGCTTCGCGCGCGGCCTGCGCGGTCACCTCGCCCACTGCGTAAACGGGCTTGCCGCGATAGGCGGCCAGTCCATCGCCGCCGTGGCGGATGGCATTGGCGCTGCCGAACAGCAGCGCATCCACACGCTCCGGCGGCGGCGCATCCCACGGCAGGGTGCGAATCTCGAACAAGGGGCATGGCTGGATGGTGAGCCCGATCTCGCGCCCGGCCGCGACGGTCGCCGAACAGCCCGGTTCCGGGCGGATCGCGACGATCGGCATGCTCATTGCGGGCCGGCGAATTGCGCCGCGATGCCCGGCGTCGCGCGGGAGAGTAGATCCGCTGCCAACCGGGCCGGTCCTTCTTCGTCGCCGGCCGCGAACCGCGCCTGCCCTTCGATCCGCTCCGCGCCGTCAGGGCTGAACAGGGCCGCGCGCATGGCAAGCTCGCCATCCGCGAAATCGCACAACACCGCCACTGCGCTGTGGCAATTGCCCCCGAGCCCGGCGAGCAGGGCGCGTTCGGCCATCACCTCGGCCCGGCTCGGGCCATGATCGAGCGCAGCGAGCCATTCGCGCGCCTTGCCGTCATCGGCACGGCATTCGATGGCGATGGCGCCCTGCGCGGGGGCCGGCAGCCAGTCTGAAGGATCGAGCGGATGGCCGGCATCGCTTTGCCCCAGCCGCGCCAGGCCGGCGGCCGCCAGGAAGGTCGCGTCAGCCTCCCCCGCAGCGAGCTTGGCCATGCGCGTCGCGACATTGCCGCGGAACATCACCACTTTGCAGTCGGGCCGCAAATGCAGGGCCTGCGCGGCGCGGCGCGGCGCGCTGGTGCCGATCACCGCGCCCGGCGGCAATGCCCGCAGGTTCTCGGCGCCGAGCAGCACGTCGCGCTTGTCCGCCCGCGGCAGGATCGCGGCGATGGCGAAGCGATCGGGCCGGATCGTCTCGACATCCTTCAGCGAATGGACCGCGGCGTCGATCTCGCCCTCGGCCAGCCAGGCATCGAGTTCCTTCGTCCACAGCGCCTTGCCGCCGATCTCGGCCAGCGGCCGGTCCTGCACCTTGTCGCCGCTGGCGACGACCGGGACCAGCGCGACAGCGCTCTCGTCCCAGCCATGCGCATGGCACAGCCGCGCGCGCGCTTCCTCCGCCTGCGCCATGGCGAGCGGCGAGCGGCGGGTTCCGAGTTTGAGGAGGGGTGTGTCAGCCATCGGGTTTGCTTGCCCTAATCAGCATTTGCGTCCAGTGGAACCCGGGATGAGGATCGTATTGGGGATCGAGAGCAGCTGCGACGAGACCGCGGCAGCGCTGGTTACCGATGACCGGCGCATTCTTGCGCAGGCAATCGCCTCGCAGGAAGAGGCCCATGCGCCCTATGGCGGCGTGGTTCCGGAGATCGCCGCCCGCGCCCATGCCGAACGGCTCGCCCCGCTGATCGCGAAAGTGCTGGAAGAAGCCGACGTCTCACTCGCCGATTGCGATGCGGTGGCGGCCACGGCCGGGCCCGGGCTGATCGGTGGCGTGATGGTCGGCCTCGTCACCGCCAAGGCGCTGGCCATGGCCGGCGACAAGCCGCTGCTGGCGATCAACCACCTTGAAGGCCATGCGCTAAGCCCGCGCCTTGCCGACGAGACGCTCGAATATCCCTATGCGCTGCTGCTGGTTTCGGGCGGGCATTGCCAGGTTCTGCGAGTGGAAGGCGTCGGCCGCTACCAGCGGCTCGCCACGACTATCGACGACGCGCTGGGCGAAGCCTTCGACAAGACCGCCAAGATACTCGGCCTCGGCTATCCGGGCGGCCCGGCGGTGGAACGGCTCGCGGCCGAGGGCGATGCGAAGGCCGTGCCCCTGCCCCGCCCGCTGCTGGGCAGCGCGGAGCCGCATTTCTCCTTCGCCGGCCTGAAGAGCGCCGTGCTGCGCGCGCATGACAGCGGGCAGTACCGCGCGGAGGATATTGCCGCGAGCTTCCAGCAAGCGGCGGTGGATTGCATTCTCGACCGGACCGGGCGCGCGCTGGAAGCGATGGGCGATGTCTCCGCCCTAGTAGTCGCGGGCGGCGTCGCCGCCAATCGCACGGTCCGTGGCGCGCTGGAGGAATTGGCGGAGAAGCATTCGCTGCGCTTCACCGCGCCGCCTTTGCCGCTCTGCACCGATAATGCGGCGATGATTGCCTGGGCCGGTATCGAAAAGCTCGCGGCGGGCGCTGCTGGCGATTCGCTCGATGTGTCGGCCCGCCCGCGCTGGCCGCTCGATCCGGATGCAGCGCCGGTGCGCGGCGCCGGGGTGAAAGCGTGAGCAGCCCCGCGATCGGCGTGGTCGGCGCGGGGGCCTGGGGCACCGCGCTTGCGCAAATGCTGGCGAGCGACGGGCGCCAAGTGCTGATCTGGGCGCGTGAGCCCGAACTGGTCGAGGAAATCAACGCAAGCCGCTGCAATTCCATCTATCTTCCCTCCGCCGAACTGGCCGAGACGATCCGCGCCACCGGCGATCTCACCGAAATCGCGCAATGCGAAATCCTCCTGCTTGTCACCCCGGCCCAGCATCTCGCCGGTACGCTGGCGCAAATGCCCGCCTTCCCGCGCGACCTCGTGCTGTGCGCCAAGGGGATCGAGGCGGGTAGCGGACGGCTGATGCACGAAGTCGCCGCCGCGGCGGCGCCCGCCAGCGATATCGCCGTGCTTTCCGGCCCGACCTTCGCGCATGAAGTGGCCGCCGGCCTGCCGACCGCGGTCACGCTCGCTTGCGGCGGCGGAGACGCCCAATGGCGACGGCTCTCCCAAGCGCTCGCCCGGCCGAGCTTCCGGCCCTATTACAGCGCGGACCTGGCTGGGGCGGAGATCGGCGGTTCGGTGAAGAATGTGCTCGCCATCGCCTGCGGCGTGGTCGACGGGCTGAAGCTCGGGCAGAATGCCCGCGCGGCGCTGATCGCGCGCGGCTACGCCGAGATGCTGCGTTTCGGAGAAGCGCTGGGCGCGGACCGCGAGACGATGCCCGGCCTGTGCGGCCTCGGCGATCTCGTGCTCACCTGCTCCTCCACTTCCAGCCGCAATTTCTCGCTCGGCATGGCGCTCGGCGAAGGCGCCGATCCCGATGATCTGATGACCGACCGGCGGACCGTGGCCGAAGGCGCCTTCACCGCGCCGGTGCTGGCCGAACTCGCCGCGCGGCACGGCGTAAGCATGCCGATCGTCGATGCGGTCAACCGCCTGCTGCAAGGCGCGGAAGCGCGCGAAGTGGCCACCGCGCTGCTCGCCCGCCCGCTCAAGGCCGAAGGGCCTTCGGCTTGAGCGAAGCCACGGCGAGTGAAGCACAGGGCGGCGATCTGGCCGCACTGGCCAAGGGCGGGCGGACCAATTTCATGGGCTTCCTGCTGCGCCTCGCCGCGCGGCTGCCCTTCCTGTTCATCGCCGGTCGGCTCTATGGCGCGGCGGCGCTGGGCCGGTTCGCCTCGGCGCTCGTCGTGGTCGAGCTGGTGGCGATGCTGTGCACGGTGGGCGAGAAGCGCGGCCTCGCGCAGCGCCTGTCCGATTGCGAGGACAAGGACGCGCATGCGCATCTGGTGACCGACGGGCTGACGCTGGCGCTGGGCGCAGGAACGCTGGTCGGGCTGGCGCTGTGGCTGGTGCCTGCGCCGATGTTTCCCAGCGGCATCTACACGCCCACCGACAGGCTGCTCGTGCTCGCCATCCCGGCCCTGGCGCTGACCGAGATCATCCTCGCCGCGCAGGCCTATCGTTACGATATCGCCGCCACCGTGCGGGCAAGGGCCATCGTCGAGCCCTGGACGATCTCGATCATGGCCGGGGTGATGTATCTCATCTCGCCCAAGAGCGGGCTGTCGCTGGCTTATCTGCTGTCGATCTACGCGGCCCTGCTGACGGCCGCCCTGCCCTTCCTCAAGAGCTATGGCGTGCCGGCGGGCTGGCGCCCATCGCTCGGGCGGATGAGCGGCCTCGCCATGCGCGGCGCGCCGCTCGCCGCCGCCGATGCGATCGAATGGGGCACGCGCCGGCTCGACATCTTCATCCTCGGCCTGTTCGCCGCGCCGACGGCGGTCGGCGTCTATTACGTGGCGCAGCAGGTCGCCAGCCTGCCGCAAAAGCTCAAGACCAGCTTCGAACCGATCCTCGGCCCGGTCATCACCCGCAAGCTGCGGGAGAAGGACTATTCCTCGATCGCCAAGCAGGTCTGCCAGGTCGGCTTCTGGATCACCGCCGCGCAGGCCGGCGTGGCGCTGGCGCTGGGCATTCCCGGCGAGGCGATCATGGGGCTGGTCGGGCCCAATTTCGTCGGCGGCACGGGCGCGCTCGCCTTCCTGCTCGCGGCCGAGGTGGTGGCGGCCACCGCCGTCGTCGCGGAGGCCGCGCTGGTCTATGTCGCGCGGCTGCGGAACCTGTGGGTTTCGGCCGGGACCATCGGCTTGCAGGCCGTGCTTACGGTCAGCGCGATGCTGCTGGCCGATCTCTACCACTGGAACGAATATTACCGCGCCGCCGGCGCCGCCGCCGCGCTGATGCTGGCGCTGGCCGCCGCCTCGCTGGTCAAGGCGCTGATGCTCCGGCGCATCCTCGGCGAGACGGTCAATAACTGGCGCTGGCCGCTGGTATGGGCGGCGGCGGCGGCGGTTGTTGTCGGCCAGATCGTGCTGCTGCTGCCCGAATGGGCCGAGCTTGCCTTCGGCATGCCGATAATCCTCATCGTTTACGGCATTGTCATCTGGACCAAGGGCTTCGGGCCGGAGGACCGCGTGCTGTTCCGCCGCAAGATGACCGAGGAGGAACCGCCCGAAGAGCTGTGACGGCATGCGTTTCGTCGCTCGTGCGGGGCGTTCAGTCGCGGTTCAAGGCGCGAATAGGACCTTCGACCCCCGGTTGCAACGACCGTGAGGAGAGGTCCCCATGCGCCCAGCACGATATGCCGCTTTCGTCTGCCTGACAGCCGTGATTACCGGCTGTTCCACTTCCAACGACAACGATTATGCGACGACCGCCGAGGCGCTGCCCGCACCGCCGCCGGCTCCACCGCCACCGCCGCCCGCACCGGCAAAGAACAGTGCGATCACCGTCACCGGCAGCCGGGTTGCGGACTATGCGGCCAATGCGCCGCTGGTGAACGCGCAGCAGGCTGCCACGCGCTATGCCTTCGTGCCGCCCGTGCAGGTGGCGACCGATCCCGGCCGCGAGCGCTATGACGGGGAGGAAGTCTCGCCGGTCAAGCTCGTCGCCGCCGAGCCGGTCTCGACCTTCTCGGTCGATGTGGACACGGGTTCCTATGCCAATGTCCGCCGCTTCCTCGAAAGCGGCCAGCGCCCGCCGCAGGATGCGGTGCGGACCGAGGAACTGGTGAATTATTTCCGCTACGACTACCCGCAGCCGGAAACGCGCGCGGCCCCCTTCACCGTCACCACCGATATGGCGGTGACGCCGTGGAACCCGGATACGCGCCTGCTGCGCATCGGCTTGCGCGGATACGACCTTCCGCGCGAAAGCCGCCCGCCGGCGAATCTCGTCTTCCTGCTCGATGTCTCCGGTTCGATGAACAGCACCGACAAGCTGCCGCTGGTGAAGGCGGCGATGACACGGCTGGCGCGCGATCTGCAGCCGCAGGACAAGGTGTCCATCGTCGTCTATGCCGGGGCCGCCGGGCTGGTGCTGCCGCCGACCAATGACGAGGAGAAGATTCGCGCCGCGCTCGACGGCTTGCAGGCCGGGGGCTCCACTGCCGGCGGTGCGGGCCTGAAACTCGCTTACAACATCGCCCGCGACAATCGCATCGAAGGCGGCGTGAACCGCGTGATCCTGGCGACCGATGGCGATTTCAATGTCGGCATCAGCGACCAGGACGCGCTGATCGAGATGATCGAGCATGAACGCGATTCGGGCATCACGCTGACCACGCTCGGCTTCGGCGCGGGCAATTACAATGAAGCGATGATGGAGCAGATCGCCGATCACGGGAACGGCAATTACGCCTATATCGACAGCGCGCTGGAAGCGGAGAAAGTGCTGTCCGACGAGATGGCCTCCACCCTGTTCACCATCGCCAAGGACGTGAAGATCCAGGTCGAATTCAATCCCGCGCAGGTCAGCCAGTATCGCCTTGTCGGATACGAGAACCGCGCGCTGCGCGAGGAGGATTTCGACAATGACAAGGTCGATGCCGGCGATATCGGCGCCGGGCACCAGGTGACGGCGATCTACGAGATCGTGCCCGCCGGCGCCAAGGGCTGGATCGCCCCGCGCCGCTATCAGGACGAGACGCCCAAGGCTGCGCAAGGCAAGGCCGACGAGCTGGCGCAGGTCAAGCTGCGCTACAAGATGCCCGACGGAAAGACCTCCAAGCTGATCGAACGCGTCGTGCCCGCATCCGCGATGGCGCGGGCAAGCCTGCCGCGCGGGGACATGGCCTTCGCCGTCGCCGTGGCCGCCTATGGCCAGAAGCTGCGCGGAGACACGCTGCTGGGCGATTACGGGTTCCCGGAGATCGTCAACCTGGCCGGAAGCTCGCAGGACTTCTGGCGCCAGCAATTCGTCCAGCTCGCCAGCCTGGCCGACGGCCTCGACGAACGCTGACCGGGCGCGCTAGGGATGCCGTTATGGCATTCCTGCGCACGCCCTATTTCGCCGTCGCCCTCGGCGCCCTGCTGGTTGTCGCGCTGGCGATCGTGGCGGGCCGGATCACCGGCCCGGCCATGGCGCAGCGCCTCTCCGCGCAGGCGGAGGAGGTAATCGCGGAAGTGGGCGGCGAGCCGGTGGTCGCGCGGTTCGCCTCGGGCAGCGGCCTGCCGAGCCGCCACCCGCTGCTGTCCGGCGGCGAAGGATTGGGCGAAGGCACACGCGCCAAGGTGGCCAAGGCGGTGGCGGCGATCCCCGGCGTCGGCGGCATCCGCTGGGCGGACGGCACGGCGCTGGCCGAAAGCGCGGCCGCGCCGATCCACCCGCTGCATTGCCAGAACGAAGTCGAGGCGCTGCTGCGCGCGCGCACGATCCGCTTCGAGGAGAGCTCCGCGCGGATCGACGCCGCCAGCACCGAGCTGGTGAACGAAGTCGCCTCCGCGCTGCGTCCCTGCCTCGGCAGCATCATCGCCATCACCGGCCACACCGATTCCTCGGGGCCCGAGCCGGGCAATCTCGCGTTGTCGGGCGAGCGGGCCGAAGCCGTGCGCCAGGCGCTGATCGAGCGGGGCATTCCTGATGACGGGCTGCGCGTGCGCGGGGTCGGTTCGCAGGAGCCGGTCGCGGGGCTGGACCCGACCGGCCCGGCCAATCGCCGGATCGAATTCTCGGTCATCGCCACCGAGCCGATCAAGCCGACCCCGGTCGATACGCCGGGGCCGCGCTGATCGCCCGCCAATGCCGCCGGCCGCTTTGCCCGCGCGCATTGCCAAGCCTCGCCAAAGCCCCCTAAGACCGGCGCCATGCCCATCGTTTTCGAACTCGTCGTGCTCATGCTCGTGGCCTATGCGATTGGCGTCGCGATAGGCTGGGCGCTCTGGGGCCGCGACGACGTCAGGGGCGAATAGGAGGAGGATACGCATATGGCCGAGCTGGTTCAGGCAAACTGGATATTCCTGGTCATCGCACTGGTCGTCGGGCTGATCGTCGCCTGGTGGATCTTCGTCGCCAACCGGCGCACCAGCGTCACGCTGGAAAAGCCCGAGGGCGAAGAGGCGGCGCCGGCGAAGCGCAACCAGGCGCTGATCGACGCGCCACCCGCCGCCGCACCCAAGAGCGATCCGGGTGAAGACCTGCCGCCGGTCACGCCGATGGGCATGGCCGGGATCGGCGAAGCCGTGGCCGCCGCCGCCCGGCCGATCCATGTCCAGGGCACGCATGACGACCTAACCCGCATCAAGGGCGTGGGGCCCAAGCTGGCGCAGCAGCTGCAATCGATGGGCATCGTCCATTTCACCCAGATCGCCGATTGGGACGATGCCGAAATCGACCGGATCGACGCGCAGCTCGGCCGTTTCCAGGGCCGCATCAGGCGCGACAACTGGCCGGAACAGGCGCGTCTGCTCTGTTCGGGCGACACCGCCGCCTATGAGGCGAAATTCGGCAAGCTGTGATCCTCTCGGGAACCAGAAGGCCCGATTCCCGGTTTCGCTGAGTACGAACCATAAACATAAGGCAGAAAAGGTCGCCGCAGGAGTTACTTGGAATGGCAACCGCAGCAATGAGCGAAACGAGGCCCACCGTGCTGGTGGTGGAAGACGAATTCATCATCGCGCTCGATCTGTCCGAGACGGTGAAGGACCTCGGATACGTGCTCGAAGGGCCGTTCGCGGACAAGCAAAACGCTTTCACCGCGATCGGGAAAGGCATGCCCGACTGCGCGATCCTGGACGTGTTCACCCAGGATGGCGAGGTCTTCCCGCTGGCCGATGCGCTCACCGAGGCGGGCGTTCCGATCATCTTCCATTCCGGCCATGTCAGCGCAGAGGAAATGCGCCGGCGCTATCCCCAGGCTATCGCCTGCAGCAAGCCCTGCCCGCCCGATCACCTGATCGACATGTTGCAGCAGGCGCTCGACAGCCAGAAGTCTCGCCACTGACAAGCCGCCGGTAATTGGCGAGCGGGCGCGCAGCCGCTAAGGCGGTTGCCGAGGAGACTTTCCGGATGTCCGCAATGGCGCCCTTCGACTGGGCAGACCCGTTCAATCTAGACGACCAACTGACCGAGGAAGAGCGGATGATCCGCGAAGCCGCGCATGGCTTCGCGCAGGATGTCCTGCAGCCCCGCGTCATCAATGCCTATCGAGAAGAACGCGATGCGCGCGACCTGTTCCCGCTGATGGGCGAAGCCGGCCTGCTCGGCGTGACCGTGCCGGAGGAATATGGCGGCGCGGGCGCCAGCTATGTCGCCTATGGCCTCGTCGCGCGCGAAATCGAGCGGGTGGATTCGGGCTATCGTTCGATGGCCTCGGTCCAGTCCAGCCTCGTCATGTATCCGATCCATGCCTATGGCTCGGAGGAGCAGAAGGCGAAATATCTGCCCGGCCTCGCCAGTGGCGAGCTGATCGGCTGTTTCGGCCTGACCGAACCCGATGCCGGCTCCGATCCGGGATCGATGCGTACCGTCGCGAAGGCGGATGGCGACGGTTTCCAGCTTTCGGGCAGCAAGACCTGGATCAGCAATTCGCCCTTCGCCGATGTCTTCGTCGTCTGGGCCAAGAGCGAGGCGCATGGCGGCAAGATCCGCGGCTTCGTGCTGGAAAAGGGCATGGCCGGGCTTTCCGCCCCGAAGATCGAGGGCAAGCTCTCGCTGCGCGCCAGCACCACCGGCGAAATCGTGATGGACGATGTGAAGCTGCCGGCGGATGCGATCCTGCCGGGCGTAGAGGGGATCAAGGGCCCCTTCGGCTGCCTCAACCGCGCGCGTTACGGCATTTCATGGGGCAGCATGGGCGCGGCCGAGTTCTGCTATGCGGCCGCGCGTCAATACGGGCTCGACCGCAAGCAGTTCGGCAAGCCGCTCGCCGCCAACCAGCTGTTCCAGAAGAAGCTGGCCGATATGGCGACCGAGATTTCGCTCGGCCTGCAGGCATCGCTGCGGGTCGGGCGGTTGATGGACGAAGGCCGTTTCGCGCCCGAGATGATCAGCATGGTCAAGCGCAACAATGTCGGCAAGGCGCTCGATATCGCCCGCGCCGCGCGCGACATGCATGGCGGCAACGGTATTTCCGAGGAATATCAGGTGATCCGCCACATGCTGAACCTGGAGACGGTCAACACCTATGAGGGCACGCATGATATCCATGCGCTGATCCTGGGCCGCGCGATCACGGGGATCGGAGCGTTCTGACGCTCAACGCCGGAAGAGGCCGGAGCTAAGGAGCCTCGGCGATCTCGCGGATAGCGTGTTCCACCCTGGCAAACCCCTCGCCGCTGGCAATCGCCACGTCGATCGGCCGGCCGCCGAGAGGGGCATGGGCATTGTTGAGGAATTGCATCGCCCCGTCGCGGCCGCCGAGCAATCGGAAGGCGAGCTGGGTGATTTCGCCCTGGCGCCGCGCGGATTCCTTGGAAAGGCGCGGCGCATAGGTGCTGGAGCGGCGGAATTTCATAATTCCGCCCTTGGCGGGATCGGGCTTCGCCGTGCCGCTCATCGGGCGCAGGGCCCGGCATTCGCCAGCGCAAGCGAGCTCCATGCACAGGCGGCCGCCGCGCCCAGCTTCAGCTGATAGTGCTCGATCTGCGTCGCGATGGACGAGGCCGTGGCGAGATGTCCGGCGCGCGCCTCGCAATCCTGCGTAGCCGCAGCCCGCATCATCGCGCGCTGGTGATCGGTATATTTCCGGTTGAGATCCATGCCGGTGCTCCTCTGCGTAAGCGGGAGCACTCGGACTCTCAGTCGCGGGCTGCCTACATGCAGTTCACCCGCGATGGAGGGGATATGGGCTGCGAGCCGCGCGATTGCAATCGCGCGGGGCATTTGCCCGGCTGGCCGCTAGTCGACCATCGCCGCCACGAGGCGGCGCAGTTCGAAGGCGGAGAGAAGCGAAGAGGGGCGGCCCGAAGGCCGGGCCACAGGTTCTTGCCTGCCCGGGAAGGACAGTGAAAGCTTTGGGCGCCTTGCGGCGCGGGTATTTTCGATATTCATTCTTATCCTTGTAGGCGGCCATTCGCCGCCGGTTTCACTATGTCTAGCGCCTGAAACCGCCGCGCTTCCTCGGTCCGCCCGGGCCTTGCCCCGGCGTCCGTTCGCGGAACACGATCCGGCCTTTCGAAAGGTCGTAAGGCGTCATTTCGACATGCACGCGATCGCCGACCACGGAACGGATGCGAAACCTGCGCATCTTCCCGGCCGTGTAGGCGATGATCCGGTGTTCATTGTCCAGAGTCACGCCAAAGCGGCCATCGGGCAGCACTTCGTCGATTTCACCTTCCATCGTCAGCAATTCTTCTTTGGCCACAGGCGGTCCTTTCTTCGATTTGGAATCGTCGCCGGCGCGAAAGACCGCGCAGCAAAGCCAGGGTGCTTGTGGGAAGGAGAAGCCGGCGGGCGGCAGTCCAATTCCGTCGCAGGCGACGTCAGGCCCGACCTAGATAGGGCTTCTTCGCCCGAATACAACATCGGTCAGGGCCGCTGCATCATTCCGGCTTTTCTCACCGGCCCCGCAGGTGATATGATGCGTTAACCCTCTTCGGGAGAACGCCGATGCGTGTGTTTCTCGTTGCGACCTGCTTCCTCCTGCCAATTCCCACCGCCTGCTCCGCGCAGGAAAATGCCGCGGACGCCGCCGCGCAAGCTGCCTCCCCCGTGCTGGACGAAGCGGCCATCTTCACCGCGGCCGGCTTCCACCAGGAAGACGGGCACTGGGCCAAATGCGACGATCCGGGCACTGTCAGCTACACGCCGGGGGCGATCGAAAGCCCGGGCGATCTCAATGGCGACGGCCTGCCCGAAGCGGTGGTGACCGAGGGTGGCAGCTATTGTTTCGGCATGACCGGGCAAGGCTACACGCTGATGAGCCAGCAGGCCGACGGCGGCTGGAAGCTGATCACGGAGAATATCGGCGTCCCCGGCTTCCTCGACAGCAAGGGCGCGGATGGCTGGCCCGATATCGAGGTGGGCGGCCCGGGCTTCTGCTTCCCGGTGCAGCGCTGGAACGGCAGCGAATACGGCACCGACCGGTTCGAATATGAAGGCAAGGCCTGCCAGCCGTGAGCCCGGCCAGCAGGCGTTATCGCGCCGGGAGCCCTGTGGATAAGTCTGAGGAAAATTTCGACACAAAAGGCTCTCGGCCCTACACTGACGATCGGCTATAACTGCTGGTGACAAACATACGGTCGCACCCAGCTTCGCAATGCGGATTCCGGAGGCGTATGATGTCTAAGTTAAGCTATCGCACGAGCCGGCCCAATAGCTGGGCTGTGCCCAGACCACCGCTCGATCCGAGCATCAGGCTTTCCCGATTCGGCAAGATTCAGCCGATGGAAGAGCCGGGCCTGCTTTCGCGCCTGTTCCGAAAACGCTGAACAGCAGGCAGGCGGGGCAAGGCACACTCCGCCAGACTGGCAAGGCCAGGACTGGACTGGCAAGACAAGGTTCATGCGGCGGGCTTTACGGCACCGCCGTAACAGCCTTATCACACCTGCCAGTCGCGCCCGGGACGGCCTGATCCCGCGGCAATCGAAGCCGAGGTTCCTTGTCCCAGCCGAGCAGCGTACCGAACGGTTCCTGGCGCGAGCGGATTCGCGCCGCTCTCGGACCGCGCGCGACCGGAATCCTGGCGGCAGTCGTGCTGGAAGCGCTGCTGCTGGGCCTGTTGCTGACGATCGGCTGGATCGACACGCCGCCCCAACCGGCGGGGACGGCAGTGACGACCTTCGACGCCAGCTCCTCTCCCGAGGAGCAGACCACCGAGCCCGAGCAGGAACAGCAGCAACAGCCCCGCACCGAGCAGCGCCCCACCCCGCAGCCGACCCGGCCGTCGGAAACCCCGCCCCAACCCGAACAGCCACCCGCGCTGGAGCCGAAGCCGGCCCCCTCCACACCGGCCTTCATCCCGCTGTCGCGCAGCGAGATGGCATCGGCCGATATCACTTCCCAGTCCAAGGCCGAGGCGCCGGCCGCCAGCCAGCCGGTCTATGGCCCGGTCGACCTGGAGCCCGGCCCGCCCGATACGCCGCGCGTGGGCACCGCGCCCAATGGCGAGCCGCTCTATGCCGCGCGCTGGTATCGCGAGCCCACCCATGACGAGCTGGCCGGCTATCTCTCGACCGCGCGGCCCGGCTGGGGCCTGATCGCCTGCAAGACCGCTCCCGATTACCGGGTCGAGGATTGCGTCGCGCTGGGCGAATCGCCGAGCGGGTCGAACGTGGCGCGCGCCGCGCTGGCCGCCGCATGGCAATTCAAGGTCCGCCCCCCGCGCCTCGGCGGGAAGGACATGATCGGCGAATGGGTGCGAATCCGGATCGATTACACCATCGGCGGCCGATAAAGCCCCTGAAGATCGCTGCCGCTTGACTCGCGGAAGCGTTTATATAGCTCGTTATATCTCTTGTTATGGAGATTCGGATGAGCGACGTTCTGGCGGATTCGGGCCCGGTCTTCCTCGGCAGCCGGCTGACCCGGCTGGCCGAGCAGATGCGCAGCGGCGCGGGCGCGATCATCACCGAATCCGGCATTCCCGCGCAGCCGGCGCATATGCCTGTCCTCGCCGCGCTCGATCGCGGGCCCGCCACTGTCGGGCAACTCGTCGAAGCCGTGGGCTTCAGCCAGCCGGGCATCACGCGCTCCGTGGGCCAGCTCTGCAAGCTCGGCCTCGTCCAGTCCGAGCAAGGGGAGGATCAGCGCCAGCGGCTGATTTCGCTGACCGCCGAGGGCGAAGCGGCGATGGCCCGCACGAAGATGCTGATCTGGCCCCGCGTGACGGCAGCGGTGGAGGAATTGCTGGGCGACAGGACCGAGAGCTTTCTTGCTCAAATTGCCGAGTTGGAGAGCGCGCTCGCCGCCAGCTCGCTGCATGAACGCGCGGCGAAGGCCGCGCCCGCCACGCTTAAGATCCGCCCATTCAGCGACGAGCTGGCGCAGGATTTCCACGACATCAATGCCGAGTGGATCGAGGCCATGTTCCGGCTCGAACAGGCCGACCGCGAAGTGCTGGAAAATCCGCGCAAGGCGATCATCGAACCGGGCGGCGACATATTGTTCGTCGAAGCCGAAGGCCTCGGCATCGTCGGCACCTGTGCGCTGCAGAATACCGGCGGCACCGGCTTCGAGCTCACCAAGATGGGCGTGCGCAAATCGGCGCGTGGGCTGAAAGCCGGTGAATTCCTGCTCGAAGCCACGATCGCGCGCGCGCAGGAACTGGGCGCCGATCCGCTATATTTGCTGACTAACAAGGCCTGCGCACCGGCGATCCATCTCTACGAAAAGCTCGGCTTCCGCCACGATGCGGAGATCATGCGGCAATACGGCGCCCGTTACGCTCGCTGCGATGTGGCGATGCGCTATTGCGGGGACGGCTAGCCTCAGCCCTCCACCAGCATCAGCGCGTCGAGCGCGACCACGCCTTGGCCCTCGGGATGGACGATCACAGGGTTGAGATCGATCTCGCGGATCGCCGGATTGCCGGTCATCACGCGGCCCACCTGCACGATCAGCTCGGCCAGCGCGGCGACGTCGAGCGCGGGGGAGCCGCGATAGCCCTTCAGGATCGCGGCCTGCTTCAGATCGAGCAGCCCTTCGCGAACCGCGGCGGCATCCATATCCGGCGTAAACAGCTTCACGTCCTTCAGGATTTCCGCGGTCACGCCGCCGAAGCCGGCCAGCACGACCGGGCCCCATTCGGGATCGGACTTGGCGCCGACGATCATCTCGGTGCCCATCTTGCCCATCGCTTCGATCAGCACGCCGTCCAGCGCGATCGAGGAATCGTAAGCGGCGACATTGGCGTACATCCGGTCGAATGCCTCGACCACGTCCCCGCCGGTCTTGAGGTTCAGGATCACGCCGCCCGCATCGCTCTTGTGGCCGAGCGCGGCGGCCTGCGCCTTCATCACCACCGGGAAGCCGATTTCCTCGGCCACCGCAGCCGCTTCGGCGGCGCTGGCGGCAAACTTGCTCTTCGGGAAGGTCACGCCGGCAGGGGCCAGCAATTCCTTCGCCTTGTATTCGGGCACCACGCCGGAAACGCCGTCCAGCCCGGCCAGCGGCAGCGGTTCGGCCGAACGGTCGGTGAGGTCGCGCTTGGCGAGATCCGCGAGGCGGGCGATCGCGCGGTAGGCGCGCTCGGTGCTGGGGAACCAGGGAATGCCGACCTTGCGCAGACCCTCGATATATTCCTCCGGCACGGTCGCGCCCTCGTCCACGCCGGCGAAGACCAGCGGCTTGGGGAAAGTGCCATCTTCCAGCACCTTGATGATATGCGGGAACTTGATGCCGCTGGTGATCGGGTCCGACTGGATGATCGAGGCGACCACCGATCCCACGCGCTCGTCGTCGAGCAGCGCGGTGAGGACCTTGGTATAGATCTCCGGCTCGGAAAGGCCGATCGCGGTGATGTCGGTCGGGTTGGAGACCGGCACGAAATCGGGCAGCACGGCGCGCAAAGCCGGGCTGTTTTCGTCATTCAGGTCGATCAGGTCGAGCCCGATATCCTCGGCAATGTCGAAGGCGAGGCCGCGCAGCGCGCCGCTTTCGCCCAGCACCGCCATATTGGCGCCGGGCAGAGCCGGGCAACGCAGGGCAATCTCGGTGATGTCGCCCAGCTCTTCCAGCGTATCGGCGAAGATCACGCCTTCTCGGGCGAGCTTGGTCTTCATCAGCGCATGGTCGCCGGCCATCGCGCCCGTATGGGTCGCGGCGGATTCCTGCGCCTTGTCGGACTTGCCGGGGTGCAACATGATGATCGGCTTGCCGGCCGCACGGGCACGGCGGGCGGCCTCAATGAAGGCCTTCGGACGGCGCAGGCTCTCGACATACATGGCGATGACATGGGTGTCCTCGTCATCGACGAGCCAGTTCACATAGTCCTCGACACCCGAAGCGGCTTCGTTGCCGGTGGAGACCGAGGTCGAGACGTAGCAGCCGCGCGGGTGCAGCGCCGTCGCCAGCACGGCGGCCAGCGCGCCGGACTGGCTGGCGATGCCCACGGCACGCGTGCCCTTGGGCGGTGTCTGCATATTGGTTTCGACGAAAGTCAGCGGCACGCGTTCGATATAATTGGTGCAGCCGAGGCAGTTCGGGCCTTCGATCACCATGCCGTGTTCGCGGGCGATCTCGCCCAGCTCGAGCTGTTCCCGCATGCCTTCCTCGCCGGCTTCGGAGAAACCGGCCGAATAGATCACGCAGGCGCCGCAGCCGCGTGCGGCGAGCCCACGCACCGTGTCGAGCACGAAGGGGCGCGGAATGGCGAGCACGGCGCAATCGATGCCCTCGGGCAGTTCGTCCACGCCGTGATAGACCTTGAGCCCGAGCAGTTCGTCGCGCTTCGGGTTCACGGGATAGATATCGCCGTCGAATTCATACTGGACGAGATTGTTGAGCAGCGTGGCGCCCAGCGCGCCCTTGCGGTCCGACGCACCGATCACGGCCACCGATTTGGGCCGCAGCAGCCGGTCGACCTGCTCATTGGTGAAACGCCGTTCGCTCATCTCAGCAATCCTCCCGTGCGAACGCTCCGGCGGCGAAACCGGAGCGTCCGGAAATTCAGCGTGTCCCTAGGGTGGGCAGGCGGGCCAAACAAGCCCGCCCGAACCGGTCAGTCCTTGTTGATCTTCGACTTGTCGAAAGCACCGAGGCCGGGCTTGAAGGTCTTCTCGTCAAGGAACTGCTTGGTCGCTTCCTTGCGGGTTTCCCAGCCGCCGAAATCGTTGAGCGCTTCCTGCGCGCGGATCAGGTAATCCTCGGCATTGTCGTAGGTCATCTCCATGACCCGGCGCATCGCCCATTTGGTGGCGCGCAGGGCGTGGGTGTCCTTGGCCTTGAGCTTGTCGGCGACCTGCTGGACGCGCTCCTTCAGCTTGTCGGCCGGCACGCTTTCGGTGACGAGGCCCTGCTCCGCGGCCTGCTTGCCGGTCAGGTTCTCGCCCATCATCGCGTGATACATGGCCTTGCGATAAGGCATCAGCTCGGCCGCGACCTTGGAGGCGCCGCCGCCGGGCAGGATCGCCCAGTTGATTTCGGAAAGGCCGAACTGTGCGTCGTCGCTGGCAATGGCGATGTCGCAGCCGAAGAGCGGGCCATAGGCGCCGCCGAAGCACCAGCCATTGATCATGCCGATCGTGGCCTTCTCGTACCAGCGCAGGCGTTCCCACCAGCTATAGGCTTCGCGCTGCGCCTTGCGGGTGGCGTGGAGGCCCTCGGCCTCGTTCATGCGGAAATATTCGAGCAAATCCATGCCCGCCGACCACGAGCTGCCCTCGCCCGTCAGCACCAGCACCTGCACGTCGTCGCGGAATTCGAGCTCGGTCAGCACCTGGCCCATCCGGCGATTGAGCTTGGGGCTCATGCAGTTGCGCTTGTCCGGCCGGTTGAAATAGACCCAGGCGACGCCGTCCTCGATCTCGTAGCGGACGGTTTCCTCTTCGGGGCGCGGATCGGGTTGTGACGGCATGGCCATTGGGGCTCTCCTCAGGCAGGTGACTCGCCGGGTCGTCCCGGCTTTGGTGCGCGTAATATCGATGGGTATTGTTATGATCAACAACAATCACTAGGCTTTGACCATGCGCGATCCACTGCCCGGCCTGCCCGGATACGCCCTGCGCCGCGCGGCGCTCGCCACCGCTTCGGAACTTTCCGGGCGGCTGGCGGAAATCGGGCTGCGCCAGTCCGACGCCTCCACCCTGATCCTGATCAGCGAGAATCCCGGCGTCACCGCCAGTGCGATCGGCCGCCAGCTGGCGATCCAGCGCGCCAACATGGTCCCGCTGCTCAAGCGGATGGAGGATGCCGGGCTGGTTGAACGCGCGCCGATCGACGGCAAGTCGCAGGGCCTGGAGCTGACCGATGCCGGGCGCAGCCGCGTCGCCGAAGCGCGCAAGGTGATCGAGGCTTACGAGGCGGAACTGATCCAGCGCGTGCCGGAAGAGCACCGCGCGCACCTGCTGCCCGCACTCACCGCGCTGTGGAGCTGAGCTGCCCTCTTGTGGCAGGCTTTCGCGCGGCCTAGCACCTGCCGGCTGTCCTTCCTAACTAGGACATGAAAGAGCGAGCTGGGAGCAGGCGATGAGCGACAATGCGGTTTATCCGGTGCCGGAAGATTGGGCCAAACACGCGCTGATCGACGCAGCGGCCTATCAGGACAAATACCGCAAGTCCGTGGAAGACCCCGACGGCTTCTGGCGCGAAGAGGCGAAGCGGATCGACTGGATCAAGCCATTCACCAAGGTGAAGGATACCAGCTTCGCCAAAGACGATTTCCGCATCAAATGGTTCGAGGACGGCACGCTCAATATCTCCGCCAATTGCCTCGACCGGCACCTGGCCGAACATGGCGATACCATCGCCATCCTGTTCGAGCCCGACGATCCCGCGGAAGCGGGCCGCAGCTACACCTATCGCCAGCTCTATGAGGAGACCTGCCGCTTCGCCAATGCGATGAAGGCGCGCGGGGTCGAGAAGGGCCACCGGGTTACCATCTACATGCCGATGATCCCCGAAGCAGCCATCGCCATGCTGGCCTGCGCGCGGATCGGGGCGATCCATTCGGTGGTGTTCGGCGGCTTCAGCCCCGAAGCGCTGGGCAGCCGGATCGACGATTGCGCGAGCGATTTCCTGATCACTTCCGATGGCGGCATGCGCGGCGGGCGGCACACCAATCTGAAAGCCAATGTCGACGAAGCGCTGGAGCATCACGCGAAGGACGTATCGACCGTCATCGTGGTGAAGGCGACCGGCGCCGATGTGAGCATGACCGAGGGCCGCGACGAGTGGTGGCACGAAGTGGTGGAAGGCCAGCCCGCCGAATGCGAGCCGGAGGAAATGAGCGCGGAAGACCCGCTGTTTATCCTCTACACCAGCGGCTCCACCGGCACCCCCAAGGGTGTGCTGCACACCACCGGCGGCTATGCCGTGTGGGCCAGCATGACGCATGAATACACATTCGATTACCGGCCGGGCGAGGTCTATTGGTGCGCCGCCGATATCGGCTGGGTCACCGGCCATTCCTATATCGTCTATGGCCCGCTGGCGAACCGCGCGACCAGCCTGATGTTCGGCGGCGTGCCCAACTGGCCGGACTTCTCCCGCTTCTGGCAGGTGGTCGACAAATATCAGGTCGCCCAATTCTACGCCGCGCCCACCGCCCTGCGCGCGCTGATGCGCGAAGGCGATGAATGGGTGGCAAAAACCAGCCGCAAGAGCCTGAAAGTGCTCGGCTCCGTGGGTGAGCCGATCAATCCCGAAGCGTGGGAATGGTATTATAAGGTGGTCGGCGACAGCCGCTGCCCGATCGTCGATACCTGGTGGCAGACCGAAACGGGCGGGCACATGATCACCCCCCTGCCCGGCGCGACCGATTTGAAGCCCGGCAGCGCCAGCAAGCCGATGTTCGGCGTGCAGCCGGCCATCGTCGACAATGACGGGCACATCCAGCACGGCGCCACCGGGGGCCCGCTGGTGATCACCGATAGCTGGCCCGGCCAGATGCGCACCGTCTATGGCGATGACGAGCGCTTCTTCCAGACCTATTTCAGCACCTTCCCGGGCTATTACTTCACCGGCGACGGCTGCCGCCGCGACGAGGACGGCTATTACTGGATCACCGGCCGGATCGACGACGTGATCAATGTCTCGGGCCACCGCATGGGCACGGCGGAAATCGAAAGCGCGCTGGTGCTGCACGAGAAAGTGGCCGAGGCCGCCGTGGTCGGCATGCCGCACGACATCAAGGGACAGGGCATCTATGCCTATGTCACCACCACCGCCGGCACCGAGGATAGCGAAGAACTGCGCAAGGAACTGGTGAAATGGGTCCGCCACGAAATCGGCCCGATCGCCACGCCCGACGTGGTGCAGTTCGCCCCCGCCCTGCCCAAGACCCGCAGCGGCAAGATCATGCGCCGCATCCTGCGCAAGATCGCCGAGAATGACACCGGCTCGCTGGGCGACACCTCGACGCTCGCCGATCCGGGTGTGGTGGACGATCTGATCGCCAACCGCCCGCAAGGCTGAAGCGCCGACAAGCGGCTGGCGGTTCGCCGGCAAGGCAAGTAACATGGGCCCAAACAACAGGGAGAGGGCCCACCATGAAACATTCGATCCGCGCCGCGGTGCTTGCCGCCACGTGCCTGCTCGCAACGCCTGCATTCGCCGCCGGCGATGCGCCGATGCCGCCGGTGGAGCAACACGCCTGCCAGCGGGAATGCCTTGAAGGCTACGTGACGAAATACCTGCAGGCCATGTCCGACGGCGTGGTGTCGGACGATCTCTTCGCCCGCAATGCCCGCTTTACCGAGAACGGCATGGAGATGCCGCTGGGCAATGAGGGCATGTGGGCCACCACCGTCGCGCCGGAAGGCTATCGCCTGATCGTGCCCGATGTCGAGACGCAGCAGGTCGCGGCGCTCGTCACCGTGAAGGAACAGGCAAGCAGTTCCGCCACCGGGCCGCAGCGCGATCCCGAACCCGTGGGCATGAGCCTGCGGCTGCGGATCGACGCGGACGGCAAGATTTCCGAAATCGAGCAGATCGCCGCGCGGCCCGAGCGCCCGCTCGGCCCCGGCGCTGCCGCCCCCTCCAGCCCCTTCCCGGCCACCGGCAAGGCGGTGGAGGCGATGGGCAGCCCGTGGGAAGGCTATCTCACCGCCGTGCCCGAAGCCGAGCGCCACACCCGCGCCGAGCTGGTGGCGATGGCCAGCGCCTATTTCGAAGCGGTCGAGCGCAATACGGGCAAGGACTATTACCCCTTCACCGATGATTGCGTGCGCTACGAGAACGGCATCGTCACCGCCGGCACGCCCGACACCGGTGCGCGCGCCGGCTGCCGCGAACAGCTCCAGACCACGCTGATCGGCGCCGTCACCAGCATTCGCGACCGGCGCATCGTCGCCGTGGACCGCGAACGCGGCGTGGTGTTCGCCTTCGCCTTCTTCGATCACCGGCCGATCAACTGGACCTGGCAATTGGGCGAACTGTTCAAGGTCGAAAAAGGCCAGATCCGCCGCATCGAGGCGATCTTCATCCGCGGGCCCTACGGCGTGTGCTCGGGCTGGAGCACTTACGAACAATGCCGGTCGGAAGAACCGCAGGACGTGCGCTGAGGGAAACCGCAGCGCGTCCCTCAACTTTGTCATGCTGAACTTGTTTCAGCATCCATCGTGCCTCCAGGAGCCGTCGGCACTGAAGGAGGAATGGACCCTGAAACAAGTTCAGGGTGACGACCAGGAAAGACATGCAAAATTGGGAGGAACAGGATGATCAGGAAAACACTTGCCGCCGCGCTGCTGTTCGGCACCGCCACACCCGCGCTCGCACAGGGAGCGCCGGAAAGCCCCTATGCCCCGCTGCAGGACCATCCGAGCTGCACGCGCGAGGAACTCAAGGCAGCCACAGACGCCTATGTGAAGGCGCAGGAAGCGGGCGACGTCTCCGGCCTGCCGCTCGATCCCAAGGCGCATTATCTCGAGAACATGCAGGATGTCGCCAGGGATGCGGGCCTGTGGAACACCGCCCTGCCCGTGGCCCATGCGATGAGCTTCCATGACGACAAGCGCTGCAAGACCTTCACCGAAGTGATCGTGACCGAAGGCGGCCATCCCTATGTGATCGGCACGCGGCTCTACCTCAATGACGGCAAGATCATCCGCGTGGACAGCATCGTGACCGAGAAGGGCGACTGGCTGTTCAACGCCAATGCCTATCTCAAATACACCAAGCAGGAGAACTGGGAGCCGCTGTTCAAATACCAGCTGACCGAGCCGAAGGAGATGATCCGCGGTGCCAATGCCTATCTCGACGGCTTTTCCGACAAGTTCACCGATATTCCCTGGGGCACACCCTGCGCACGGCTGGAAGGCGGCGCCTATACCAACCGGCAGGGCGATCCGAATGCCAGCTGCGAAATCGGCATGCCGCCGGGCGTGCTCTACATCACCCACCGCGACTACCTGATCGACGAGGAAAAGGGCGTGATCAACGTCTTCTGCCGCTTCGGCGGCAGGCTGGAATCGCCGGATTCGCACACTTTCCGCTATATCGACGGCAAGTTCCGCCAGATCCACACGCTGACCCCGATCCCCGGCCCGCAGGCCAATGACGAAGGCGGCATGGAAGGCGGCGCGCTCGATCCGAACGCGAGCTAAGCTCGCGAAGCCGGGGCCAGCAGGTCGCGGAACAGGCCGATATGGGCGGCGGGGAGCGCGGCGCGTTCTTCCGCCGTCATGTCTTCCCAATGGGCGACCACCCAGCGGTCGAGCGCTTCGAACAGGCTCATCGCCGAATCCACCAGCAGCGATTCCGGCAGGTCGCTGCGCACCACGCCCAGTTCCTGCCCACGGGCGACGATCGCGCCGATCCAGCGGCGCGCGGCCTGGAACAGCCGCCCGGTCGCCGCGCCGTGCTTTCCATCCGCCCGCAGCGCGTAGAACATGCCGCCGAATTTCACGAGCCAGCCATTGCCGCTGACGATCTCCACCGCCCTGGCATAGCGCCGCTCGAAATCGCTCCAGAAGGTCTCGGGAGTCAGGTCGGCGGGATCGAAATGGCCGATCTGGCGGAACACCACAGCGATCGACCGCTCGACCAGCGTGGTGAACAGATCCGCCTTGTCGTCGAAATAGTAATAGAGCGAACTCTTGCTCATGCCCGACTGCGCGAGGATGCGGTTGAGCGAGGCGCCGTCGAAGCCCTTGCCCGCGAATTCCTCCGCCGCCGCTTCGAACAGCACGCGCTGCCTTTCGGGATCGAGATTGTCGAGACGGTTGCGGCTCATGCGTTCCCCTAACGGCCCGAAGGGTTTCATACCATAGTGTGGACCACTGGTACATACTATGGTACCGAGTCCGCCATCCTCCCCAGCCCGAAAGGAATCACCATGCGTATCGCGATCAACGGAGCCGGCGTCGCGGGCACCACGCTGGCCTGGTGGCTGAAGCATTACGGGCATGAGCCGGTGCTGATCGAGCAGGCGCCGCGGCTGCGCACGGGCGGCTATGTCATCGATTTCTGGGGGCTCGGCTATACGGTGATCGAGCGGATGGGGCTGCTGCCGCAGGTGCTGGAGCGCGGATACCACATGCAGGAACTGCGCTTCGTGGACGACGATTCGCGCAAGGCCGGCGGCTTCGACACCGAAGTGTTCGACCGGCTGCTGCATGGCCGCTTCACCACGCTGCGGCGCGGGGCGATGGTCGAAATCGTCCATGACGCGCTGGGCGGCGGGGTGGAAACGCATTTCGGCACCTCCATCGCCGCCGTGGAGGACCGGGCCGATGGCTGCGCGGTCGTGCTGGAGAACGGCACGCGCTTCGATTGCGACCTGGTGGTGGGCGCGGACGGATTGCATTCCGCCGTGCGCGCGCAATGTTTCGGGCCGGAGCGGGAATATGAGAAATTCCTCGGCTATGCCGTCGCCGCCTTCGAGGTGGAGGGATATCGCCCGCGCGACGAGCTGACCTATATCGTCCACGCCACACCCTCACACCAGCTTGCCCGCTTCGCGCTGCGCGGGGACCGGACGCTGTTCCTGTTCGTGTTCCGCTCGGACCCCGAAAGCGCCGCCCCTCATCTCTCGCCGGAAGATATCCGCGCGCTGATCCATGCCGAATATGGCGATGCCGGATGGGAGACGCCGCGTATCCTCGAAGCGATGGCGGGCGTGGACGACATCTATTTCGACCGCATGAGCCAGATCGCCATGCCGCAATGGACGAAAGGCCGCGTGGCCCTGCTCGGCGATGCCGCGGCGGCGGTCTCGCTGCTGGCGGGCGAAGGCACCGGCCTCGCGATAACGGAAGCCTATGTGCTGGCTGGCGAGTTGCACCGCGCGGGCGGCGACCACGCGGCGGCTTTCGCCGAATATGAGAGCAAGCTGCGGCCCTTCCTGCAAAAGAAGCAGGAGGCAGCGGCCAATTTCGCCTCCAGCTTTGTGCCGAAAAGCGAGTTCGGCCTATGGGCGCGCAACCAGATCACCCGGCTGATGGCCATTCCCGGCGTCGGCAGCCTGGTGATGGGCGATACCGTGAAGGACGATTTCGACCTGCCCGATTACGCCGACTGATCGCCGGCCGATGGCGGCCGCTGTTGCGATTTTGGTCACCCTCGCGGTTTTGTTGCAGTTTTTGCAATCGGGAACGCTGGCGCAATTGGCGAGTCGCTGTTAGGCGGGCGCCCTTCCGCAATTACAACTAAGGTCGCGTCATGCGCACAAGGCTCTATCCGCTCGAGGATCTGGACGACATTCCCGGCACCAAGGTGTTCAACGCCCGGCGTTCGCGCCAGGCCTATCACCTGCACAAATTCTGCATGTCGCTGATGCAGGCGGAGAATCGTGAGAAGTTCAAGGCGGACGAGCGCGCCTATCTCGATACGTTCCGCATGAGCGAGGACCAGAAGCAGGCCGTGCTCGATCGCGATTTCAACCGGCTGATCGAACTGGGCGGCAATATCTATTTCCTCGTCAAGCTCAGCAACACCGATGGCTGGAGCGTGCAGAAGGCCGTCGGTTCGATGACCGGCATGACGGCCGACGAATATGCGGCGATGATGCGCGCCGGCGGCCGCAAGGCCGAAGGCAATCGCTCGATCAGGGGGGGCAACTGACATGGCACGGATAACCGCAGGCATCGCCACCAGCCACGTGCCCGCCATCGGCGCGGCCATCGACCTGGGCAAGACGCAGGACGATTACTGGAAACCCGTCTTCGCCGGCTACGAATGGGCCAAGGAATGGATCAAGGACAACATGCCCGACGTGGTGATCCTGGCCTATAACGATCACGCATCCTCGATGATGCTCGATATCGTGCCGACTTTCGCGATCGGTTTCGCCGAGGAATTCGCGCCGGCGGACGAAGGCTGGGGCCCGCGCCCCGTGCCGACCGTGATGGGCCATCCCGACCTTGCCGGGCATGTCGCCGAACAGCTCGTGATCGACGAATTCGACATGACGATCATGAACCACATGGATGTCGATCACGGCCTCACCGTGCCGCTCTCGCTGATGTTCGGGCAGCCGGAGGAATGGCCGTGCAAGGTCATCCCGCTGGCCGTCAACGTCACCCAGTTCCCCACCCCTTCGGGCAATCGCTGCTTCCAGTTGGGCGAAGCGATCCGCGACGCGGTGAAGAGCTATCCCGAGGATCTCGACGTGCAGGTCTGGGGCACGGGTGGCATGAGCCACCAGTTGCAGGGCCCGCGCGCCGGGCTGATCAATCCCGAATTCGACAACAACTTCCTCGACAAGCTGATCAACGATCCCGACGATCTGCGTTCGATCACCCGGCTCGAATATCTGCGCGAAAGCGGCAGCGAGGGGATCGAGCTGATCATGTGGCTGCTGATGCGCGGCGCACTGGGCTATGGCGTGGAGGAACTGCACCGCTTCTACCACGTGCCCGCTTCCAACACGGCCGTGGGCCATGTGGTGTACCAGCGGAGAGACGCGGCGAAGGCCAAGGCCGAAATCAAGGCCGAAGCCGAAGCGGCGGCCTAACCACCAAGGACTTGCAGTGGGGGCGAAACCTCGCCCCCACCACCCCCTCCGGCCCGCGTTTGTATTTCGGCAAGGTTTGCGCCCTAGTCTGGCTCGACGTGACCAGGGGTGCCTCACGTTGATCGAGATCGAAATACAGAACGAAACCGACCAGACGCAGCAGCGGATGCGTTTTGCCGCCGTGCCGCGCATTGGAGAAGGTATCAGGCTGCGCGGGACGGACGGCTTCTGGGCGTCCTACGACGTGGTCGACCTGTGGTATCAGAAGGCCGATTACGGCGATGTCTGGGTGCCCTATCTGCATGTCCGCCTGACGCCGACCGAGCACAGCCCGGAGCTGGAGCCCAGCGAGAGGGAGCCGCAGCCATTCACGGTCTGATCAAGCGAACCCCGCCCCCGGCGCGAGTGGCGGCGGCGCAATCCGCCAATGCGGAAACACCCGCAAAGCCGAAGCTGTGCCTGATCGTCGACGATTCGCGCATGATCCGAAAGGTCGCGCGGCGCATCGTGGAAAGCCTGGGCTACACCGCGGCCGAAGCCGAGAATGGCGAGGAAGCGCTGGCCAAGTGCAAATCCGCCATGCCCACGCTGATCCTGGTGGACTGGGAAATGCCGGTGATGAGCGGCATCGATTTCGTCACCGCCTTGCGCGGCGAAAGCAGCGGCGTGCGGCCCAAGATCGTGTTCTGCACCACCAAGGCCGACACGCGCGACATCCATCGCGGCATCGAATCCGGCGCCGACGACTATGTGATCAAGCCGTTCGACGAAAAGAGCCTGCTGGCCAAGCTGCAGCGGATCGGCGCGGCCTAGGCCGGGCGTCCGGCGCTTTATTCGCGCCGGGCTTCGCCCTCTTTCGTCGGGGCCGAACTCACCCGAACCTGCCTTCCGACTTCGAGGCTGGCGCCCGCATCGAAAGCGCCGCCGGGGCCGGGGCCGACCGTGCTCACGCCCGCCCCGATCCTGCCGATCTGCACGCTGTCGCCGGCCGAATTGTCGACCACCAGTTTGACCCACAATTCGCCGTCATCCTTGAAATAGGCGGTCTCATTGGCATCGCGCAGCGCCTCCAGGCTGGATTTCTCCGCGCCCCCGGCGGTGGTGCTGAATCCGGGCAGTTCGAAAATCACCCAGGAACCGTCGTCCATTTCCCTCAGCGACAGGGACAAATCATCCCGGCTGGTTTCGACGCGCACCTCGGCCCCGCTGCGGATCGTGGTCTGCCCGGTATATTCCCAGCGCCTGCCATTGCGGCTGAGCATGACCGGATCCTCGATCGGCGCGCTGCCGAAGCCCATATTCCCGCCGAGCCCGAAATGGCCGAAATCGCCGCGGCACACGGCGCCCCCCCAGTCCGGCCTGATCTCGCAGGCGTCCTCGTCGGAGGCGATCCCGTTATCGAGGACGATGTAGGAATCGGGCACCCCGCCGACCGAACCATCCCGGTCGTGAATCGCCGCGCCGCGCCAGGCATTCTGCCGGCCGAAATCGGAAGCCCATCGGCGCACTACCGGAGGGAAGTCGACCGGCTTGGAGTGGACGAATTTCGCGCCCTTGATGGCGTTCTCCGTGCTCATCCCGAAACTGGTATACATCAGGTAGGAGATCGCCCCCGCATCGCGCGTCTCGTTGGGCTCGAAATTCACGAAAGTGGTGTTCTCCACGTCGTGGCGCATGTCGTAATATTCGTAGCCGCGGATCGGGAAATCCGGGATGTCGTTCGGCATGCTGCGGCCATAGGCGATCTCCGCCGGTGTGGTGGGATTGCCGATATTGTCGCTCTCACCCACGAAGATCGCATCGACGACCTTTGACGTATAGGGCGCGCGGCCGACCGCAGAAGCCGCATGGGTGAAGCCCACGGCATTGTCGGCCACGCGCAGATTCTTGAACAGGTGCAACTCGCCCCGGCCCCACACCGCGCCGTGCCGGTTCTTGTAGCCGGTGAAATTCTCGAAGACCGAGCCCTTGGGCGCGCTGTCCGGATCGGCGGGATCGACAAAGGCGAAATGGTAATTGCTGCCGCCGACGCTGAACGTACCATCGGGCTTGGGGCCGCGATCGAACATGAAGCCGTCATAGTTGGAATGGGCGGTGTTGCCGCTGAACTCGCGCACGGCGGTGCGGCGCGGCCAGCCCTCCTTGCCTTCATGCGCGCCCGTCGGATGTTCCGGCAAGGCGAACCAGAAGCCGGTCTGGTCGGACCCGGCGGCCACATTATCGCGGTAGATATTGTCGGGATTGGTGATCCAGAAGGTCGATGCCGTATTGTCGGACGGGATCAGGATGTCCTTGGACGCCTGCCCGGCCGGACCCGCCGTCCTCCCGCCCGGGCCGAGATTGGTCGGCTCGCAGGGCAGGGTCGGATGGCACTTGGTCATGATGCCGAGATTGTGAACGAACTGGTTGCCCGTCTCGACCGCATCTTCGAGGAAGAAGCAGTGGCCGACGGTGTCGAAGGTGACGTTGTTTTCCACCCGCACATTGTTGGTGCCATGCACCGTCACGCAGCGGCTGTAGCTATCATGGATCGACGAGTTCTGGACATATTGGCCCTGTCCCTCGCCGATGATGTGCCAATGGATCGGATAGCGGGCGAGGTGCAGGTGCTGGCCCATGCGATTGAGCTCGACGCCGGAGACGAACATCCGGGCTCCGGCCATCGCCATGATATGCCCGCCGAAATAGGAGCTGTCCGCGTCGTCCGAGGCCTGGATGCGGATATTGCGCGTCAGCAGGCCGACTTCGCCGCGCTCGTCGACCCCGAAGGTGATCTCGCCGAAATGCATGTAGTCGAGCGGCGCATCCAGCGTCAGCCTGTTGCCGCTGATCGCCGTGATATGGCGCTTCTCCGCCTGCCTCGGATTGAAGTCGGTTGAGGCCAGCACGATCTCGTCGCCCTTCCGCCAGCCGCTCGCATCGAGCACTTCGATCGCAGCGCTGCCGGCCTTTGCCGTCTTCGCAAGCTTGGTCCAGGTGTGTTCGCGGTCGCCATGCAGGTTCAGCGTGCCGTGCATCAGCATGATCCCGCGATCACCCATCGTATTGATGTCTTCATCGGGGAAATTGTCGGTCAGCGTGATGGTGGCGTTATGCGTGTAGGGATGGGCCTCGCTGCCAATTTCCAGCTCGCCGCCGCGAACGTAAATCCACTCGGTTTCTAGGCCGATATCGAGATCGTTCGAAAAACTCAGCTTGCCGTCCACGGTCAGGCTGCGCAGAGCGGGCGGATCGACGTCGAGGACGACATGCATGTCCCGCGCAATGGTGACGGCATCGCCTTCGCCCGGCACCTTGCCATCCGGCCAGGCGGAGGGATCGGACCAGCGCACCGTCCTGACCGCAGCGGGAGGCGCCTCCATCGCCGCATCCGCCCGTGCGTGGCTCTCCTGCGCGGCAACGCCGGCCCCCGCGCCGAGCAGTAATGAGACAGGAAGAAGCAACAGGAAACGGAGCAGGCGAGACTGCTGAGCCATGACATTTATCCCCTCACACGGGACTATTGCGTCCCGCTTTTTGTATTTGGAGGGGAGTTTGCAACGGACGAGCCGATTTGCCAAGCCACTCGTCCGAGCGGCGTTGCGCGCCATCAGAGGGGTACCAGAGGATTGCCCCAGGGGCCTTCCCAACATGCGTGGCGTCAATCAGCGGCCGACTGGCTGCTTACGGATGCCATTGCGACCGGCCACAGCACTGCATCCCGCTTGGCAGGCACCTGTCAGCAGGCCGAGCCAGTCGCTGCGAACCTGCGGATCAGAGGCGCGACGCGCAATGTCATCCGCCGCTGCAGCAGCACCGGATAAAGATGAATGACGAGGCCCGGCAACAGCATCCAGAGCGCGCCCCATTCATGCCCGGTCCAAAGTGCGAGGGCAGCCAGGATCAGGTGCGGGACGAAAGCGATTGCATGGGCACCTTCCGTGGCCTGTATGTTCATCAGCAGGCGCGGCAAATTGCCCCTCGTTACTTTTTGTTGCGCATCGGAAGCGCCACGATTCGGTTCCATCCGGAACGCTCGAGCATCCAACCAAAGGCAGGAACGCCCAACAGCATATGAAGCAGCCGCTCACTGCGAGGCACATGGTACCAGCGCCCCGGAATCCGCAACGCTAGTGGAATTGCCGCCAGCCCGACATTGGCTGTGCAAAGGGTCACCATCAGCGCCACCAGCGGATTATCCGGCCCGAGGAGAAGCCACAGCAGCGCCGCCAACCCTCCCATGGCCAGAGCGGTCCGCCGGGCCGCAAGAAAGTCGACCGTCTCTTCCCCGCTATTCGATGGCGGCTCCGAAGCCATGATATCTCCCCGACTGATCCCACTGCGCAGGCGGTCGCGGCAATGATGGCGGTGGTACCGGCTGACCGCAAGCGGCCGGGCCGCGAAGGCAGCTAACCGCCCTCGCCCAGCTTCGGCGATGCCTTGCCCGTGGCCAGCTCCGCGTCGGAAAAGCGGATTGGCGTCCTGAGGCCCTTCAGCCCTCCCGCCAGATCGAGCACCATGCCGCGCGCGGCGATCTGCGGGTCGGTGAGCGCCTGTTCGACCGTGTTGATCGGGCCGGCGGGGATGCCCTGCTCCTCCAGCGCGGCGAGCAGATCGTCGCGCTGCCATGTGCGGGTGCGCTCGGCGATAGCGGGCGAGAGGGCCGCGCGGTCGGCCACGCGGCCGGGATTGGTCCGCCAGGCGTCGCGCTCGGGCAGGCCGAGCAATTGCGCCAGGCGCGCGAACTGGCTGTCATTGCCCACGGCGAGGATGATCCAGCCATCCGCCACGGGGAACGCCTCGTAAGGCGCGATATTGGGGTGGGCGTTGCCGAGCCGGGTCGGGCTCTTACCCGAAGCGAGATAGTTCATCGCCTGGTTGCCGAGCGTGCCGACCATCACGTCGAACAGCGCCATGTCGATCTGCTGCCCGTGCCCGGTCGCCTCGCGCTGGCGCAAGGCGGCCTGGATCGCGATCACCGCATAGAGGCCGGTCAGAATGTCGGCATAGGCGACGCCGATCTTCTGCGGCGGGCCGGCGGGATCGCCGGTGAGATCCATGATCCCGCTCATGCCCTGGACGATGAAATCGTAACCCGCCCGCTTCGCATAGGGCCCATCCTGCCCGAAGCCGGTGATCGAGCAATAGACGAGGCGCGGATTGATCGCCTTCAGGCTCGTATAATCGAGCCCGTATTTGGCGAGGCCGCCGAGCTTGAAATTCTCGATCAGCACATCGGCATCGCGCACGAGATCGCGCACCAGCGCCTGCCCTTCCTCCGTGCGAAAATCGGCGACGACCGATCGCTTGCCGCGATTGGCGGCGTGGAAATAGGCGGCGTCCTTCGTGCCGTCATCGTTCTCGATGAAGGGCGGGCCCCAGCGGCGGGTGTCGTCCCCCTCCGGGCTTTCGACCTTGATCACCTCCGCGCCGAGATCGGCCAGCACCTGCCCGGCCCAGGGACCGGCCAGGATGCGGGCAAGTTCGACGACCCTGATGCCTTCCAGCGGTGCGGACACGATCGGGTTCAGGCAGCCAGCGGCAGTTGGAGGGGCACAGGCGCCGGCTCGTCGTCATTGGACGGTTTGCGGTCTGGCCGCGGCCTCGCCGGGCGGCGCGCGCGCCGCTGATGGAGAGGCTTTTGCACCCGCCTTGCAAGCGCGGAGAGGCCGCGCCGCAGGGCCGTTGCGCCGGATCTTGCCCGGGCGACCGTGGCGAGGGTGTAGGTCACCAGGATCGCGTCGAGATAGATCGATAAATCAAGCGCATAGAGCGCCACGAAATCCCCCGTGCCAAGCATGACGATGGCTTCGCCCGCGGCGAGCGCGGCGAGGACCAACACCGCCATGGCCACGGCGAAGATCAGGTGGTGCCGTTTCATCCCGGCGAGCCGGCGCAGCGGTTCTTCCACCAGTTCGCGGTTCAGCACCCGCCCGATCTCGGTTTCGGGGAAAAAGCGCATGATGAGAATCAGTGCCAGAAGCAGGCTGTAAATCCCTATCATCATGCAGCTTTCCTCCTCACTGCGGATCTATATGGAAAACCCGCTCGGCATTTCCATGGCAGACCGCATGCATTTCCGCCTCGCTCAGCGGCGCGGTGCGGATGAACTCCACCGCCGGCGCCATCGGCTGGTAGGGATAATCGATCGACCAAATCACATTGTCGATCCCCATCCGGTCGATCGCATAGCAAAGTGCCAGATGATCCTCGACGCCGCTGGTGGTGAAGACGAAATTGTCGCGGAAATATTCCTCCATGCTGCGCTCGGTTTTCCGTGCACGGCCAACCTTTTGCGCGCGGCTGTTCATGAAGTTTATGCGCCAGATCCAGAACGGGATCGCCTCCCCCATATGGCCAAGGCAGATCTTGAGATTGGGAAACGCATCGAACACGCCCCCCGCCATCATCCGCACCGCATGTGTGCCAACCTCCACGCCATAGCCCCACATGGCGCTGTCCATCCCGTAATCCTGCAGCGGGCCTTTCAGCGTGTCGGAAGCGGCGCGGGGATGGATGTAGATGCAGGCATCATGCGCCTCGGCAGCTTCAAGGATCGGCCAGAATTTCGGATCGTCGAGATATTCGCCATTGGTGTGGCTGTTGACGATGAGCCCGTTGAGCTTGAGCTCCGTCATCACCCGCTCCACCTCCTTGGCCGCGCGCTTCGGGCTATGCGGCGCGAAGCTGGCAAGTCCCGCAAAACGCTTGGGATATTTGCGGCAGATCTCGGCCATCCGGTCATTGGCGAGCGCGGCCAGTTCGGTCGCCGTATCGGCATCGAACATTTGCACGCCCGGCGCGGTGAGGCTGAGCAGGTGCATGTCCACGCCCAGCTCGTCCATCTGACCCAGCCGGTGCTGTTCGACGTCGATCAGGCCGGAAAGGAAATCGAGCTTGCCATAACCCGACGTATCGGTGGGCGCATCGTAAATGCCCTTCACCAGCAGCTTGTCGAGGCTCTGGCTCGGCCCGTTGGCGACCTTCCTCAGCTCCTCGGCGACTTCGGGGATCGACCAGGCTTCCTCGGTGGCGATCAGGCGCATTGTCCGTTCTCCTCTCGCTGTTTTCTTTTGCCCCGACCTACCCGAGGGAAGCGGGTGCTTGCCAGCGGGAATTGCGCCGGCTTGCCGCCCCCGCGCACCCGGCGTAGCCTAGGCGCATGGATAGACCCCGCGCAGCGGAGGATACGAGCTGGAGCTCGGCCGGCCTCACCCGGCCCGAGGCCCTGGACCAGTGGCGCAACTGGGCCGCCAGCACGATCGCCCCGATCGAAGTCACCGTGTTCGATGCCGACAGTTTCGCCGCGCGCTGGGCCAGCCACGGCGTCGGCCAGCTGCGCTTCCTCCACCTCCACGCCCCGGCGCAGCGGGTGACGCATACCGGCGCGGAGGGCAGCAGCGGCCGGGCGGCGCCATCAATCCAGCTCGTCTATGCGCGGCATGGCGCGCTGAAGACGCTGATGGGCGGCAAGCGCTTCACCGTGGAGCCCGGCCAGTTCGTGCTGCTCGACAACACCCGTTTCTACCAGATGGAAATGGATAGCGAGCATGAGGCGGTGGACCTGATGATGCCGCAGAGCTGGCTGGAGAAGCACCTGCCCGATCCCGCCGCCCTGCTCGCCCGGCCGATCTCCGCGAACGAAGGCTGGGGCGCGCCGCTGGGCGCGCTGCTGGAGGCGATGCTGGAAGGGATCGACGACGCGCCCCTGCCCCGCCCGCTGATCGCCGAACAGCTCGGCAGCCTGCTCGGCCTCGCCACCGGCTTTCACGAGCCGGAGGAACGCACCCGCCATCGCGGCCAGCTCGCACGGCAGATATTGCGACGGATCGAGAGCGACTATGCCGATCCCGACCTCTCGCCCGAGCGCGTGGCCGAGGATTGCGGCATCTCGAAACGTTACCTGCAGACGCTGCTGGCCGGCAGCGGCACCAGCTTCGTGCAGGAACTCAACGCCACCCGCCTCGACCGCGCGAGCGACCTGCTCGGCGATCCGCGCGCGCGGACGCTGGCGATCGCCGACATCGCCTATCGCAGCGGCTTCCTCGATCCGGGCTATTTCACGCGGCTGTTCCGCAAGAGGTTCGGCATCACGCCACGGGATTGGCGCGCGGGGCATGCGCCGCAATCGTGATCACGGCATCTTCACCGGATCGCTCGATGGCCAGAAGCGCGAACTGCCGATCGCCAGGGGCGTGAAGAAGGCGTTGATCGCATGGATTTTCCCGCCCCAGATCTTGAAGGCTTCGAAAGTGACCAGCGCCTTGCCGGGCCCGTAGGAATCGGTGAAGCCGAAATTCATCCACAGCAGGACAGTGCCGTTCTCTTCATCCACCGCGGCGACGCTCGGCACGATGCTAGGGTGCACCATGATGCGCTGCGAATACATGCCGCAATCGCCAAATGCGCAGCCTTCGCCCGCAGTGATGACGCCGTTCTCCACCCGGTAGGTCTCCGGCGCGAAAGGCGTGCCGCCATCGGTGAAGTTCCCGACCCGCAGCCCCTCCGTATAGGTCAGCGCGGTGGCGATCATGTCCTCTCGCGACATTGTCCCGCCTGCGGGAACCGGATCATCCATCCCGCGGATCGGCGCGCCAAGCTCGGTGGGCTGAAACCGGGAATCCGGCGTGATGCGCTGAACCAGCGTTTCGATACCGGCAATGGTGCGGCCTTCCATGTGCAACACCACCGAATAGAGCACGGGATTGCCGCCTTCCCTCAGTTCGACATGGGCGGCGGCGACATGCTTCTTCTCGTCAAGATAATCGTGGCGGAAGCTCCCTTGGCGCTCACCGTCTTCCATAATCCCTCGCCCAGTTTCAGGGCGCGCGTATCCTCGGTAAACTTCACGTCTGCAGCCAGTGGCAACGCAGAAGGATCATGCGCCACCAGCGCATCGACATAGCTGGTAATCATCCCGCGAAGGCAGCTGCGATCGCAATCCTGCGCAGCAGCGGGTGTGCTAACGGCTGAGAACGCCAGCAACGCGATGCCGATAAACTTGCGGCCAAATCGAAACATCGTTCATCTCCCCCATTATTCTGTTGTGATACAGTCTGGACCTGCTGCGGTGCCTTGCCAAGACGGCGGGCAAACGAAGCCTTGGGGTTCAAACAAGACAAATCCCCTGCGCTTTTCTCCTATTTCACCTGCGCGGAAATCCTTCACCGTTCACTCATGAACCGTTAGGATCGCAACCAATCGGGAGACCGGCAGACGCCGCAAATGGCGCGCCGCTCCCGCGAACAGAGGATGCGATCGATGGCCGACGAACAGAAGTCATTCCCCCTGCCCAGCTCCGTCGCGGTGACGCCCGGGACCGAGGAAGCGCAGGCCGCCTATCCCTATTACGCGCAATTCGTGCCCGAGGATGATGAGCGGTTCTGGTTCTACAATTCGATGCATTTCCCCGAGCCGATGCATCATTTCGACATGATCACGGCCGAGGCCGCCTATTGCGCGCTGGGCAGTTTCAACACCCGCGTCCACGTGCTGCCGACCACCAAGGGCATCGATCACCGGATCATCAACGGCCGCGTGTTCATCGGCGGCGTACCCGTCACCGATCCGGCCGAGATCGAGGCGCGCGCGGGCGAATTCCAGCAGCGCGCCTTCTATTATTACAAGAACTGGGAGCGGCTTTACGACCAGTGGAAGGACAAGATGAAGGCGCTGATCGCGGATGCGCAGGCGCTGCCCACCCCCACCCTTCCCGATCTCGAGCCGATCGAAACCACCCATACCGGCAAGGGCGTGGCGGCCAATCACGCGCTGATCGACACATACCGCAAGCAGCTCGAAGGCTACTTCCGGATGTGGCACCACCATTTCGAATTCCTGCTGCTCGGCTACGGCGCCTATCTGACCTTCTTCGATTTCTGCAAACGCGCCTTCCCGGAGATTTCCGACCAGGCGATCAGCCGCATGGTCGCCGGCATGGAAGCGGAGATCTTCAAGCCCGACGAGGAAGTAAAGCGCCTCGCCCGCCGCGCCGTGGAACTGGGCGTGGACAGCCATTTCCACGATGCGATGGAGATCGAGGAAGTGCTCGGCGCACTCGACCAGCTGGGCGAGAACGGCCGCGAATGGCTGAGCGAGCTGGAAACGAGCCGCAACCCTTGGTTCAACGTCAATGTCGGTGACGGGTTCTACCACTATCACCGTTCGTGGAACGACGACCTTTCCATGCCCTTCGCCGCCCTGCCCGGCTATATCGACAAGGTGAAGAAAGGCGAGAATATCGAACGCCCGATGGACCGGCTGATCGAGGAACGCGAACAGCTCGTTTCCGATTACCGCGAACTGCTCGACAGTGATGAGGACCGCGCGACCTACGACCAGCTGATCGGGCTGGCGCACCGCGTGTTCCCCTATGTCGAGGGCCACAAATTCTATTGCGAGCATTGGTACACCAACCTGTTCTTCAACAAGATCAGGGAGTTCGGCGCCCTGCTGCGCGATCACGGCTTCTGGGAAGCGGAGGAGGACGTGTTCCACCTCACCCATTACGAGCTGGAAAGCGCGATCGTGGACCTGATGCTGGCCTGGTCGAGCGGGTCCGACCCGCTCGGGCCGAAGCGCTGGCCGGCCATCGTTGCGCAGCGCAAGGCGGCGATCGAGACTTGGGCCGGTGAAACCGTGCCGCCCGCGCTCGGCGCGGTGCCCGATGTGATCGACGATCCGGCCATCGTCATGCTGTGGGGCATCACCCGCGAGAATCTCGACACCTGGCTGTCCGACGGCGAGGAGAACGAGAACGAGCTGAAGGGCTTCGCCGCCTGTTCGGGCGTGGTCGAAGGCACGGCGCGGGTGGTGAAATCGGTGAAGGAGATCGGCCGGCTTGAGGAAGGCGATATCCTCGTCTGCCAGGTCACCAACCCGACATGGGCACCGATCTTCCAGAAGATCAGCGCCGCCGTCTCCGATATCGGTGGCTCGATGAGCCATATGGCCATCGTCGCGCGCGAATACGGGCTGCCGGCCGTGGTCGGCACGGGGTCCGCCACGCAGAAGATCAAGGACGGCCAGCGTATCCGCGTGGATGGCGGGCGCGGCGTGGTGACGATTCTCGACGAAGAGCGCGTGCTCGAGGACGCCTGAAACCATGAGCAGTGCAAATGACGCAGTCGCATGGTTCCGCGAGGTGGGCATTGCCGACCGTCCCACAGTCGGCGGCAAGGGCGGATCGCTGGGCGAGCTGACCCAGGCCGGCATTGCCGTGCCGCCGGGCTTCGTCGTCACCACCCACGGTTTCGAGCTGTTCCTCGAAGCGCTGGAAGCGCGCGAGCCCGTGCGGGCCAGGGTCGAAGCGCTCGATCCCAAGGATCTCGGCGCGGTGACGAAACTCTCCGAGGAATTGCGCGCCCGCGTTCTGGAAGAGCCCATGCCCGCCGCCGTGGAGCAGGCGATCACGGCGGCCTATCGTGAGCTGAGCCCCAATGGCGAACCCGTGGCCGTGCGCTCCAGCGCCACCACGGAGGATGCCGAGGATGCGAGCTTCGCCGGCCTGCAGGACACTTTCCTGTGGGTGCTGAGCGCCGAGGACATGGTCCACCGCGTGCGTGAATGCTGGGGCAGCCTCTATTCGACCGAGAGCATGACGTATCGGCTGAAGCATGATTTTCCCGAAAGCGGCGTCGCCATGGGCGTGGTCTTGCAACGGATGGTCGATGCCAAATGCGCGGGCGTGATGTTCACCCGCAGCCCGACCACCGGCGACAAGTCGGTAATCACCGTGGAAGGGGCCTGGGGCCTCGGCAGCGCGGTCGTTTCCGGCGAAGTCACACCGGACAAATGGGTGATCGGCAAGATCACCGGCGAGATTTCCAGCCGCGAGATTTCCGACAAGCATGCGCGGCAGGTGCCGGCCGAAGGCGGCGGTATCCAGGAAGTCGAGAACGAGGCGGATATCCGCAAGGCGCCCTGCCTCACCGACGAGGAGTTGATGGGCCTGCGCGAAGTCGGCCGCAGGATCGAACGCCATTACGGCAAGCCGCAGGATATCGAATGGGCGGTGGACCGGCAGGGGCAGATCCTGCTGCTGCAGAGCCGCCCGGAAACCGTGTGGTCGGCCAAGGATGCCGCCACGCCGGTGAAGAAGCCCGAGGGGAATGCCTTGAACCATGTGATGACGATCTTCGGAGGGAAGAGATGAACCTGACGAAGGCCGATGTGGATGAGATCATGCAACTGCTCGAAGCCAGCCGCTTCGACCGGCTGAGCCTCGAAATGGAGGGGCTGAAGCTTGAACTGGTGCGCGAGGGCGGCTCGCGTGCTTCGACAAGCTCAGCACGAGCGGAGGTTTCCGCTACTCCGACGCCGGCCCCAGAACCTGCTGCCAAACCCGCTCGCCCTGAGCCTGTCGAAGGGCGCGCGCGAGAGGAAGGGCTGGTGGAGATCAAGAGCCCGCTGCTCGGCGTGTTCTACCGCGCGCCCAAGCCGGGCGAGCCGCCTTTCGTCGAAATCGGTAGCCGGGTGGAAGAGGACACGGTGATCGGCATCATCGAGGTGATGAAGCTGATGAATTCGGCCCGCGCGGGCGTTGCCGGCGAAGTGGTCGAGATCCTTGGCGCCAATGGCGAGATGGTCGAGCATGGCGAGGCGCTGATGCTCGTCCGTCCGGACTGACGGTGACGATCAGGCGCATCCTTATCGCCAATCGCGGCGAAATCGCGGTGCGGATCATCCGCAGCTGCGAGAAACTCGGCATCGAGACGGTACTCTGCGTGTCCGAGGCGGACCGCCAATCGCTGGCCGCTGCAATGGCCACGCGGGCGGTCTGCATCGGCCCTGCAAGCCCGGCGAAAAGCTATCTCAATATCGACGCGGTGATGCAGGCGGCGATCGGCTATCATTGCGATGCAATCCATCCCGGTTATGGCTTCTTGTCAGAACGTGCCGATCTGGCTCGCATATGCGAACAGGAAGCAGTCACCTTCATCGGCCCCACCGCTGCGCAGATCGAGGCGGTGGGCGACAAGCTCCGCGCGCGCAGCGAGGCGATCGCCGCCGATGTGCCGGTGGTGCCCGGCGGGCCGGTCGAAAGCCCCGAGGGCGCGCGCAGGCTGGCCGAGGCAATCGGGGCGCCGCTTCTGATCAAGGCGGTTGGCGGCGGCGGCGGGCGCGGGATGAAGCTGGTCGAGGACCTGGCCGACCTCACCGCCACGATGGACATGGCCAGTGCCGAGGCCGGCGCGGCCTTCGGCGATGCGCGAGTCTATATCGAACGCTATGTGCGCGAGGGCCGCCATATCGAAGTGCAGCTGCTCGGCGACGGCAAGGGCCGCGTGGTGCACCTGGGCGAGCGCGACTGTTCGGTGCAGCGCCGCTACCAGAAGCTGGTCGAGGAAACGCCGGCCCCGCATTTGCCGCCGGCGACGCGCGAGAAGCTGCTGGCGGCGGCGGTACGCTTTGCCGAACGGCTCGATTATCGCGGCGCGGGGACGGTGGAGTTCCTCTACGACGTGGCGCGCGACGAGTTCTACTTCCTAGAAATGAACGCCCGCATCCAGGTCGAACATCCCGTCACCGAGATGGTCAGCGGGGTGGACCTGGTCGCCGAACAGATCGCCATCGCGGCCGGCGAGGGATTGCGGCTGCACCAGGAAGAGATTTTCCTCACCGGCGCGGCGATCGAATGCCGCATCAATGCCGAGGACCCGGCGCGGGACTTCATGCCCTCGCCCGGCACGGTCGCCTCCGCGAGCTGGCCGAACGGCGAAGGCATCCGCGTGGACACGCATATCGTGGACGGCGCGAAGGTGCCGCCATTCTATGATTCCATGATCGCCAAGGTGATCGCCCACGGGCCGGATCGCGCGGCCGCTCTCACCCGGCTGCGCGCCGCGCTGGCGGCGACGCGGATCGAAGGCATCGCGACCAATCTCGCCTTCCAGCGGGACATTCTCGCCGATGCCGATTTCGCCGAGGGCGGTGTGGATACGGGCTTCCTCGCGCGGATGATGGCGAAGGAGGATGCCTGAGATGCCAGTCCTTCACGCCCCTCGCCGTCATCCTGAACTTGTTTCAGGATCCATCGTGCCCCTCAAGCGGAGGGTGCAGGCCGAGGAATGGACCCTGAAACAAGTTCAGGGTGACGACCTAACTGGGCTTATCGCTGCCCTGAAACGGAGCGCCGCCTGATGGCCAGTATCGAACTCGTCGAAACTTCCCTGCGCGACGGCAATCAGTGCCTGTGGGGCGCGCTCGGCGTCACCACCGCCAATACGCTGACCATCGCGCCGGCGATGGAACGTTGCGGCTTCAAGGCGATCGATTTCACCACCAGCACGCATATGGGCGTCGCCGTTCGCTACAAGCAGGAGGATCCGTGGGAGCGCATCCGCCTGATGGCCCAGGCTTGCCCGACCACGCCGCTGCAATTCCTATCCACCGGCTTCCGCTTCATCGCCTGGGAAACCGCCACACCCGAATTCATGGAGCTGGCCTTCCGCACGCTGGCGAAGAACGGCATGCGCCGCTTCGCGCTGGCCGACCCGATGAACGATGCGAAATCGAATGTCGAAGTGGCCCGCATGGTCAAGCGCGCGGGCGGCGAGCAGGTGGTGGGCGCGCTGGTCTATACGATCAGCCCGATCCATGACGACGCGCATTATGCCGAGGCCGCGCGGATCATGGCCGAAAGCCCGGATATCGACGCGCTCTATATCAAGGACCCGGGCGGATTGCTTTCAGCCAAGCGCGCCCGCACGCTGATCCCCGCGATCATGGCGCAGATCGGCGACAAACGCCTCGAACTCCACGCCCATTGCACGATCGGGCTGGCCGAGCAGGCCTATCTCGAAGGCGCCGATCTGGGCGCCAGTGCCGTGCAATGCGCCAGCGGCGGCGCGGCGGATGGCACCAGCAACCCGCCGATCCAGCGCATGATCGCCAATCTGCGCGAAATGGGGCACACGGTGGAGATCGACGACGAGGCCGTGGCCGAAGTCGCGCAATATTTCCGCGACCTGGCCGAGGCCGAGGGCCTGCCCACCGGCCAGCCGATGGCGTTCGACGCCGCCTATCTGCATCACCAGCTTCCCGGCGGCATGGTCGGCACGATGCGCCGCCATCTGAAGGATCACGGCGTGCCGCATCTGGAAGGCGCAGTGATCGAGGAAATGGGCCGCGTCCGGCAGGAACTGGGCTGGCCGATCGTGATGACGCCCTTCGCGCAGATGCTGCAGACGCAGGCGATGATGAATGTCACCGGCGAGGAACGTTACGGCATGATCCCCGACGAGATCATCCGTTATGCGATCGGCAAGTTCGGCCGCCCCAACGTGCCGATCGAGCCCGACGTGATGGACAAGATCATGGCCAATCCGCGCACCAAGGAACTGGAAGCGGAGAAAGGCATGGCCGATCTCGACGATCTGCGGAAACGCATCGGGCCGGACCTGTCGGACGAGGAATTCCTGCTGCGCGCGACCATGCCGGCCAATCTCGTCGATGCGATGGAAGCTGCCGGCCCGGCCGCGCGGCTGTACGATCCGCGAAAGGCGCCGGTGATGGAGCTGCTGCGCCAAGTGCTCGCCCGCACCGATCTCACCCGCGTTAGCGTCGAAAAAGCAGGCTTCAAACTGGAACTGGAAAGCGACGCCGGATGACCCTCCCCCGCCAGCCCAAGGGCTTCATGTTCGATCTGGACGGGACGCTGATCCTCTCCAACCGCAAGCTCGGCAGCTATCAGGTAATCCCCGGCGCGGTGGAAGTGCTGCAAACGCTGGAAGAGCGCGGCATCCCCTTCCTCGCGCTGACCAATGGCAGCGCCTATCCCTCGCGCAAACAGGGCCCGCGCCTGCGCGAAGCGGGGCTCGCCATCCGCGACGAGAACCTGTTCACACCCAATTCCGTCGCCGCCAAAGTGATGCTGGACCGCGCCTTTTCGCGCGTGCTGGTGCTCGGCACCGATGGCGTGGTAGAGGCGCTGACCGAGCTCGGCGTGCATTGCTGCGTGCCCGGCGACGAGGCGGCGGGAGACGCGGATGCGGTCTATATCGCCTGGCACCCCGATTGCCGGATGGAACATATCCACGCCGCCTGCGAGCGCATCCTCGACGGCGCGGCTTTCCTCACCGCGTCCGACGTGCCCTATTTCGCCACGAAGGAAGGCCGCAGCTTCGGCTATAGCTGCGCGATCAACGGCGCCATCGCTCGCGTGACCGGCGCGGAGCCGGAGCCGACCGGCAAGCCCTCGGCGGACGCGATGGCCTTCATCGCCGCCCAGCTCGGCCTCGATCCGTCAGAGATCGCCGTGGTGGGCGACGACGCGATTGCCGAAATGCAGATGGCCCGGGCAGGCGGCGCGATGGGCATCGCCGTCACCAGCGGTTCCACAAGCCGCGAGGAATGGGCCGGCCAGCCGCCGGAAAGAAGCCCGCATCTGGTGATCGAAAGCGTCGGCGAATTGCTCACCGGCGGCTTGCTGCCGGGCTAGGCTAGAGCGCGTCCCCGCGCGCTTCGGCCAGCAGCCGCTTGGCGCGCAGATACATTTCCAGCCGCTGCATGGCGAACATGCCGAGCGCGAAAGCCGCGAGCATGTCGATCAGCATGGCCGCGTTCACATGCAACCCGCCACCGGCCGCGCGCACGGCGAAACGCACCGCAATCAGCGCCACGAGGAACAGCATCCCCGCCATCGAGGCCTTCTGGTTGAGGGCATGCGTTTCGGGATCGACATGGATTTCCATAAACTTGCCGCGCTGCCAGCCAAGCGCCCCGCCAATGGCAAATGCCGCAACCGCCGCCAGCCAGCCGACCAGCGTCGGCGGATGCTGCGCGAACAGCCCGGCGACAACCACCAGGTAGAGCGCCGGCACGATCCACAATTGTTCGAGCTTGAGCGGCCGCATCCGGCCCATGCGCCGCATCCGCAGCGTCATCACCAGCAGGAGGACGACGATCGGAATGACATAGCTCACCCAGCTCGCCGGCTGTACCTGATGCACCTGCATGAACCTGCCCCCGGATTTGCCGCGCGGGTCTGTCTCGACCGGCCGGCATCGTGCCGCATCGCAGCGCCGCGGGCAAGGCGGAGACGCGCAGGCGAAGCCCCACGCGGCTCACGCGCGGTCGTGGAGCTAGCCGATCAGGGCCGCAAAGAATTCGGGCCGCATGGCGATGAACAGCGCGATAATGCCGCCGATCGCCAGGCCCATGATCGTGCCGGCCGCGAGGCCCCGCCCCAGCACTTTCTGTTCTCCAGGTGTCATCTCGCTCTCCAAGCAACTGCCGCAAATTACCACGAGTGGCGAGCGGCAACCATCACGGCTCAGGAGAGGCGGCA